>Ga0351964_1069_pt1 | contig 21875 bp, 17 predicted proteins | sample TotcelT113001N15_FD_205807 | JGI IMG/M metagenome (GOLD analysis project Ga0351964, IMG submission 205807) | Enriched cells from coal bed in the Powder River Basin, Montana, United States - Total cells T11 rep3 HSBNCT.T11.300.1.N15 ... | reverse complement strand
GCAGCACAGTTGTATACCTCGACGTCTAAAACTCGGTATTTGAACAGTGCGAGAGCTCCCGCAGTCGAACGATCGAAAGCGACCCCATATTATAACGCCTTGCTCTAAATCACATTTAGATAGGATTATGAAAGGTACTTCGCTAACCTGCTATACCATATAAACCGCTATTCTTAGCCTGATGTCAGAAATGTGTTTGCAAAAAACTAGCGGATAATATAAGATCATCCTTTATATTACAGTGAACGAAGAAAATTTGAATGTAAGGTTCTAACATCATGTCACAACCTCAACAAAAAACACTTATGCTTAATCAGAGCAAAGTAAAACCAACATGGATTTTACTCGATGCTTCCGGCAAAACGCTAGGGCGATTTGCTGCAGAAGTAGCTAAAATCCTCCGAGGTAAGCATAAACCCACATTTACTCCATTCGTAGACGGTGGCGACGGAGTGATTGTTATCAATGCCGATAAAATTCGGGTAACCGGGGCCAAAGAGGCTCAAAAAATTTATCGCTACTACACAGGCTATATTGGCGGAATGCGAGAAGTCCCCTATAAAACAATGAAAGCACGCCATCCTGACTATATTATAGAGCATGCAGTTTCCGGCATGATGCCTAAAACTCGTTTAGGCAAACAGCAGTTAAAAAAATTGCGGATCTTCGCTGGAGCAGAACACAATATGGAAGCCCAGAAACCTATTCAAGCAAACATTTAATTTAGAGAAACGGAATTATGGTAGAAGAAAAAATAGCAACAGGCCGTCGCAAGACAGCTGTAGCATCCGTGAGGCTAAGGCCAGGATCTGGCAACATTGATATTAACGGGAAAGCATTTGATCATTATTTTCCAGGAGATATCGAGCGTCGTTCTGCATTAGCGCCTTTTGAAAAAATCGGTGGGATCGGCAAGTTTGATATGATCATCAGAGTTAAAGGCGGAGGCATCCAAGCGCAAGTTATTGCCACACGTCTCGGCATAGCAAGAGCACTGGTGCAAGAAAATGAAACTCTCCATCATGATTTTAAAACGATGGGTTATTTGACACGTGATTCTCGTAAGAAAGAACGTAAAAAGTATGGACATGCCGGAGCGCGTAAGCGATTCCAGTTCTCCAAACGTTAACACAACGTTCTCACTTATACGACTCGACACTTGCCTTTGGATGTTCAAGCATCCAAAGGTTTGTCATTTCAATCCGTTTTTCAACTTTCCACTTTTCTCTTTAGCATCGAGAACTTCAAGTTCAGCTATTTAGTTAACAGTCAAGTCCTCTGGAATCATAGAAAGCGTTGCGTATTTTCCGCCCATATCCCGCAGTAGCTGCTGCCATAATTTTTCCGCTGGAATTTCAAAAATATGACGCGCGCTTGACGGATATAAGAACCAGCTGCCATCCAAAAACTCGCGTTCCAATTGTCCCGCTCCCCATCCGGCATACCCGAAGCATAAGTGAATATAGGGCCCATTTTCATCAGTGATGGCATCTTGCAGGAATTGGAGATCCCCTCCAAGAAAACCACCTTCGCAAATTTGCAGTGTTTGGTGCGGAATCCGGTCCGAGGTGTGTAAAAGCATCATTTGATTGGTTTGAACAGGACCGCCAGCACGGATACCGACACGGTTATTAGCAAGATTATGGATATTGATAATCTCTTCGGGCAGTTCGAGGTCCAAACTCTTATTGATCACGAGCCCAAACGATCCATTCGGATTGTGTTCACATACTAGGACGACAGCACGAAAAAAGATCCCCGATTCGATGTCAGGTGTTGCGACGAGAAAGGTTCCCTTTTGAATTTGGGAATAGGGCATGCTTTCCATAATTTTTTCCTTTGTATCACTCATATAGACACGAATTGAGCTCTGTCTTGTAAACTCCAACATCCACGACTTGCTGGTTATACATTTGTAATTGTTCTTGCAAATCATTCACTCGGCGCAGCAGTTCGCTATAGACTTTTGTATACTCGCCATTCTCCAACAGATCTTCACAAGAAATCAAACCATTTGTTTCATCGAGGACAGAGGAAACCCTCGTCAAAGAAGTCGTCACACGATCGATCTCATCATTGAAGTAATTCCTAAACTCTTGAGGTGTAGATAGTTGCTGCATGAGGTTTAGCCGTCTAGCACGCAAACGCTGCCATCCTTTGTCTAGATGGAATAGAATGCCATAATGATTGACATCATTGAGTGTGATTTCCGCTTTGCTAAGCAAGGAGGAGGTTTTTAAATAGATGGCATCATCCACCAAAAGTTTCCCTACAGTCCCCTTTCCTGCCTGTACGGTTCCCATAACTTCTTTAGCGCTTACAGAGATGGCGAGGGCATTATTTAATGTCTTATCGACCGTTTTCCACGATTCATTGACGCTTTCAGTAAATTTATGTGCATTCGTCAACATCTCAGACCAATATTGAGGATTATCTAGGGCTTTGGCGATATTACGGACACTTTCGACAGTTGCCGTGATCTTTTCAACAAGCTTCGCTTTATTCAGATCATCGACAAATATTTTGGCGGATTCAAACGTCTCTTCAAAGCTGTCGGCAAGTTCTTTAAATTCCTTCATGGTTTGCTCTAAAGATCCGGTTTCAGTCGCATAAATGATCTTGTCGTTCATTAATATTAATTCTTCTCCCTTCAGAGGGGATCCAGGATTTATGCAAACCGATCTTTCTCCCAAAAGGCCGGAAGTACGTAAATCTATCGTATCGGTATTGTATATATTGATGTGGCTGTCAATTTTGAGAGTCAGCTCATAAGTGTACACAAATCCATGAACGGCATTTCGCTCATTAAAAGCGCCCGGAATTTCTTGGATATCGATCACTTCCCCTACCGGCCTTCCTGCGTAGGTAACCCTGGTCCCTATATTGACTTTGTCAATGTTGGCAAACCGGACGCGCAAGATGCGTCCATGATCGCCTATGCCTGGATTAAGGAACATAAGCATAAACACGACGATGGAAAATGCTGCGATGACAAAAAAACCTATCATCATATTTTTCGCTTGGTCTGCCATAATTTATTGCCTCTGGTTCTTTTGGTCCTTGAGGAATTCCTCAGGAATGATTGCATTTTCAAAAAACTGATGGAGCAGTGGGTCGTCCAGTTTGAAAAATTCACTTTTAGGGGCTATTTCCCGTATTTTACCGTCATGATGAAACGCAAGCCTGTCCCCGACAACAATAGCTGATTTGATATCATGGGTAACCACTATACTTGTAGCTTTAAGCTCGCGCTGTGTTTGGACGATCAAATCATTGATTTGCATAGCTGTGATCGGATCCAAACCCGTAGTCGGTTCATCATACAATATGATTTTAGGACGGTACACGATAAGCCGGGCCAAAGCTGCCCTTTTGCGCATGCCGCCTGATAAATCTGAAGGAAGCTTTGCCTGCGTACCGCCTAAACCAACCATTTCTAAAGCTTCTTTTACTCGTTTTTGAATTTCTTTTTCTTTGAGTTTTCTTTCATGCTGTCTCAAATAGAAAGCCGTATTTTCGCCTACATTCAATGAATCGAATAAGGCAGACCCTTGAAAAAGCATCCCCATATTTTTGGAGAATTCGAGCCGTCTTGTAGAGGAAAGAGCAGATAAGCGTACGTTGTTGATTTCTATATATCCTTTATCGGGCGATTCAATGCCGATAATTTGTCTGAGCAAGACGCTTTTTCCTACTCCCGAACGCCCAAGGATCACAAGGGTTTCTCCGCCTACGATGTCAAGAGATAACCCTTTTAATACTTCTAGAGAGCCATATTTTTTCCACAAATCGAAAACTTTAATCATTGTTATAACCCTGGCTCACAATCTGCCTATGCGCTGAAGAAAAGCATTTATATACTCAAAGGAACTATTTAATGCTATGGTCAGCAAGAAATTAGATATCAGGATTACCGAGTAGCAGATCACCACGCTTTGCGTTGTCGCCCTTCCAACTCCTGCCGCCCCTCCTCGGGTCGTAAGCCCTCTATAGCAGGAGATCGTAACAATGATAATGCCGAAGACAAAGGCTTTAACGACTCCGCTGAAGATATCAAAGCTTTTGATGTGCAGGGGAAGAGGATCAAGAAAAGAATTTGAAGGCATGCCATAATATCCCACGGCAATTATATAACCTCCGATAATTCCCATAACACTGCTGAATATCGTGAGAAGCGGCATCATCAACGTCCCTGCTATGAACCTTGGAGCGATGAGATAGCGATGCGGATTGACTGCCATTGAACGCAAAGCATCCACTTGTTCCGTTACTCTCATCGTACCCAATTCAGCGCACATCGAGGCCCCGACACGACCTGTCACCATGAATGCTGTAAGCACAGGCCCGAGCTCGACAAGCATCGCTTTGGCGACCATTAGCCCCGTAGCACTGACAAGCCCTTTATCGGACAGTTGGAAATAGGATTGTGCTGACAGGACCATCCCTGTGCTGAATCCGGTGATAGCGACGACAGGCAGTGAAAGAACACCAATTTCAAAAAGTTGGTCGCGTATGAGCGCCCACTGTGGAGGCCGGCGTAGGGTGACGATGATCACCTGAACTATCAGGACGAAGTAGTCGCCTACGGTTGCTAAAATACGTGCTGCCACATTGTTGTTCATCAATCTCCCCATCTGGAAGAACGCGTTAACGATTTTTTTCGGTCCAAAAAACCCATGATCATGAACCGAATTGTAAACAACGGTTTGATTCGGGTCAAAATATTTATCAGATAAAATTCCAAGCCCGGCTGTCCGGTGTGTTTTTTAACCATTGAGAGAACGGGAGAGAGAAATCTCTTTTTAGAATGTTACCCTCAATTCCGGAGACTTCCACGGAGGACTATAAATCAAAAATAATTCCATTTGAATCACTACCGATAAAAACCTTTCGAAACAATATTAATAAAAAAATTTAACTTGTTATTTCTGTCAGCATATGTTAATTATCAGATTTTATATCTCAAGAAATTGTAACCTTTCTAGTTAAACAACATTATATTAAGAGTATAATATGCAAATCCAACATATCTTATTTAAAGTGATCGCTTTCTTTGTGCTAGCTGTCTTGCCGACCGCAGATATAAAGGCCACCTTTGGATACATGGATTACTCTACATTCAATGTTGGCGATGACATCCAATCCATCGCCGCAAAAAAGCTCCTGCCTAAAAATCGCATACCGGTCAATAGGGAATTCGTCCATAATTACCACCCTCCTTGTGATACGGTTGTACATACCATCATGAATGGATGGTTTATGCATACTAAACAAGCAGGATGGCCCTATCCGAATTTGACGGCACCTGAAAAAAGCTGGCCCCCTGCCGTTGAAATTGATCCATTATTCATATCATTTCATTTAACAAAGTCATTTATTCCAGAAGCTTTAACGGAAGAGGGTATCCAATATTTAATGAATCATGGGCCTATAGGTGCTCGAGATTATTGGACATTTGAAGAGCTGACCAAAAGAAATATTCCGAGTTATTTTTCCGGCTGCCTGACTCTTACCTTGGAAAATACCGAAAATGAAAGAGACGATATTATTTATGCGGTCGATCTGGACAACCAATTGGTAGAATACATCAAAGCACAGGCAAATTGTCCTGTAGAGTCGATCGGGCACATAATAAGTTCTGAGATGAGCAAAAATAAAAGCCAAAGACTTGCATATGCCCAAACCGTTCTAAAAAAATATCGAAGGGCGCGTTGTGTGATTACCTCTCGTTTGCACGCAGCAATGCCTTGCCTGGCATACAAAACGCCAGTCCTGCTCATCAATACACAACCTGATCAATACCGATTCTCTGGGCTAAAAGAATTAACCCACAACTGTACAAGAGAACAATTCTTGAAAGGGGAAACTTTTTTCGACTTTAATCACCCTCCTGAAAATCCCCCAGATTATCTTAGCTTACGGGAAAACCTGATCAAAAAGGTAAAACAATGGGTGAACAGTATTCAATCAGAAGAAAAAGAAGCGAAACTGGATTCACCGCCTTCTCTCCACATTCTCATTGCTACAATAGGAAGGAGTTCATTATTGCAAATGTTAGACAGTTTGCAACCTCAATTGAACGAAAACGACTATCTCACGATTATTTTCGATGCAACAGACCAGGCTGGCGTGTATAGCGAAGTTGAAGAATATCTTGTTAAATTCAAATGCACTTGCTCATTACACATGGAAACCCAGAATCTAGGATTTTGGGGTCATGGCATCAGGAATAAATACAATCTGCTCAAAGGGGATTTCATTATGCACGCCGATGATGATGATGCCTATACCGAAGATGCTTTAGACACTATTAGGAAAGAGTGTACAGATACCAATACACTGTATATATTCACGATGCAAGATCCCGAAGGCCGTATTGCCGGTAAAAAGCCTGTAATCTACCTAGGAAACATAGGAACGCCGATGGGAGTCATCCCTAGCACCTACAACCCGCAAAGCACTTGGAAAAACAACTATGGCGGTGACTTTTCATTCTATAATGGGTTGCAAAACATCATTCCTCACGTAAAATTTATTGACCATGTCATTTATTTGACTAGACCTCAACTCACTATCCGATAATTTTAATGAATCATTATTGTTATTCCTGGAAGTCACTGGAATGCCCGGAAAAATTGCATCAAGATTTCATTTATACCTCGACCGATCCAAAATTCCAAATTTAGGATCGGTCAAGGTATACTGGGGCGTGACAAACATGTAACGCACTAATGACGTCGATAAAAATTCCAGCCAATTTCTGTTGTACAGTACGTACATATGATTCTGGAGGTATGCTAGTAAAAACTGAGGCTATTAGTTTAATTTTGCCCAAATAAAAAAGAAGAACCCCAACGGGGATAGGCGTCAAGCTAATCTTTGTCTTAAACTGCGAAGCAGTGGCAGCAGATAGCCATGGGCGTAAGCCAATGGAATAAAGGGGTTTAGGAATGAAGCCGCGAATGCGGCGACAGAAAACTGCAGTAAGGTGTATCTAAATTTACGCGTAAAATTCAGAGGATGCACTACTTTTAGGCGAGTGGACGAAACCCTTTGTTCTTTCTGTCGCCGCATTCGCGGCTTCATTCGTAAATCCTTTTATTCCATAGGTTTACACCCATAGCTACCTGCTGCCACCGCTTCGCGGTTTTAAGACAAAAATTTTCTTGACGCCTATACCCTACGGGGTTAATCCTATTTATGCCTCTACCCGTATCTGCAGGTCGTCTAAACTACGCTCGCGAGCCTTGCTAACGGGCTACAAAATGAGGCCCTACTGCTTAGGGCTAGCACAAAGATTTTACCACCCCTATGCTGAGATAAACGTCACATTAGAGAATGTAGCTAAACCCACGAAGTGGGTCCTCATTTTGTAGCACGTAAAAGGCTCGCGAGCGCAGCGAAGACGGGCCGCAGCTTACGGGATGGAAATCAATATAAAAAAACCCCGCATGCGGGGTTCCTCTTTTTTTCACTGTGAAACCCATTTGGTGGGCCAGATTAAAACGATAGCTACTAAATAAATAATTTTTAGGAAAGGGAATGGCTGACATTGTTTTGTCAAATAAATTCTTCATACAATCTCTGCTGGAATGATGTAAAGCACCGCGGAAGCGGTGAAATCTCTCCGTAGCCCGTGCAAGAACCGCGGCAGCGGTCGCAGCTCTGGGTAAACAATCACAAGTAATCGTGCTGCGGTAGCAGCACTTCTAATGCGAGAGATGCGTAGACACATATGTTGAGGGATAAGCATTGAAGGGTTCTTCTTTTAGTCATAGTTATAATAACCGTTGACTGCTCAAAGTGAACAATTTCCGTAAACTTTTTATTTTGTAAAATATGAGCTAGTGCTGCAAAACATCGTTTTATACAAAAAAGAACTAATTTATAAGTTGCATCTACTTAAATTCCCAGGGGCAATCAACTTTGAAGTTATAGCATGCCTAAAAAATTAAATTAATTGACTTCGTTCAATTCATCGGATACTTTGCATTTAACACAGTTCCTCAAATTATAAGACTTCCGGGAATGTATCCGAACGGCCAAAAACACAAATTTGGGCCACTGTCAAAGTGTAAGAGCTATTCGTTTTTAGGATACAGCATACCCCTAGAGAGGTTTGCGGCAGAGGAGTCATCAAGCGGAGAAAACAAAAACCTATGAAAGCAAGTTTTATTCTACTCATGTCAGTCCTTTTGTTCGCAAGTTGTTCATCCGGGAATCAATCTCCGAAACCATCCTCACAGTCTCAATCTCAATCTCCCCAGCAAACAAACGAAGGAGAGGAAAAAGAAAATCGTAGTCCAGAACAACTCCGCACTCCTTATTTCCAAAACCGAAAGGAAATTTCACCGCAATCTCTAGTTCGTGAGAAAGAGGAAGGGAATTATAAGGAATCCAATAGCCCTTGCGGGGGGCATTATCATAACGATTTGTATTACTGTGATCCCTATTATAAAAGTCCCTATGACAACTGCTTACAAACCTCTAAAGCTCCTGTGCTAAAACAAAAAAATATGCCAAAGAAAATTGATAAATCCCCAGAAGCTGCTAAACAAAAAGACTCCGAACATATGTCAGCTAAGGACCCTGCCAGCGATGCGCGGTCCGAATGTCAATGCTGCAGCTCATGCACGTGTGGAAGTCAATGTAAATGTGGAAACACATCCAGATGCTCGAGCGAATGCAAGTGTGGTAACAAATCCGGAAGCTGTAGTGCATGTACCTGTGGAAGCCACTGTAAATGTGATAGTGAGCACAAGTGCAACAGCCAATGCAAATGCGGGACCAAACCCGTAAACTGCAATGCATGCACCTGCGGAAGCCACTGTAAGTGCGATAACGAACACAAGTGCAATAGCCAATGCAAATGCGGAATCAAACCAGAAGACTGCAGTGCTTGCACCTGCGGAAGCCACTGTAAGTGCGATACCGAACGCAAGTGCAATAGCCAATGCAAATGCGGAATCAAACCTAAGTGTGGTAACGAATGCAAGTGCGGAACCCACTGTAAGTGCAGCACTGAGCAATCGTGTAGCTGCCAATGCAAATGCAGAAGCAAATAAAAGAAACAACTTCTGCGCTCTAAAGCGCTAACAATTATTTTAAGTTTACGTATACTTCTTTCATCAGGCTAGCTGGAGGAAAAAGAAGATAAGCCAGCCGACAGCCTGACTACCTTCTCCTTCGGCAGGCACCCCTATCCATTATTTTATTCTGTAAACCGTCTCTCGACAAAATTTTTTGTTGATTGCCCTTCACTGAACATGTAAATTGTTTTTTCTATAATCTGTATTTCTCTAAATGGAAGCACACATGATCGCTACGCTAAATACACTGCATACTTATCAAAATATAATTTTAGAGCCCGGCAAGCTTATTCATCTTCCTGATAACCGAAGCTATCTGAATAGGATCAAAGACTTTTCTATTGCGAACCTGAAAGAATTCAATAATCGCTGGCAGCGTCAACATAACCCTCTCAATGAACGGGCAAACGAGATCTTTCCTCGTCTGCGGATATCCCTCAACGACATTCATTACGACGAATATCACTTTTCTTGGAAAACGAGTAATGAATCTCAAATGCTAGTTGTATTTATCCATGGGCTGAACAGCTCACCCTTAGCCTGGAGCAATTACCTAAAAGAGTTTCCTCTTGATGATCCTAAAGCAAGTTGTTTTGTCCCTTTTGTGTATAAGAGAGGTTATTGCCAATTAAAGACAGCCGCTGATCCAATTTTAGATGTCGTGCAGGACTATGCTAACGACCATCCTCATAATCCGATCTTTCTCGTAGGTCATTCCAATGGAGCGCGAATAGCCGCTTACTTAGAACAAAAAATTCATGCGAAATGCATCCGTCTGATCTCTATCGCAGGTCCACATTGCGGATCCAAACTTATCAATTGGATGGCCCTGATGCGTTTAACGCAGCATTTTGGGTTCACCAGAGAAATGGTGGATGAATATCTCTATAAAAATCCATGGGTAACAAATAAATTGATCAAATGGCAAAATAAACAAAAATTGAAGCTCAATGAAGGAAGAGACATCAAAAGAATATTTTTCGCAGCTGCGGATGATTGGCGAATTTTTCCGACTGAAACGAGTTTTCCATACTTGCCGAACAGCGAGTATCATTTGATGAAAGGTGAATCTCATGTCACGATTATTGATGCAGTAGCGAATTCTGTGGTGGCCTATATTTCCAAAGAAAAGCGAGCTCGGACGGCTACCTTTTATAAGCAGATGTAATCGCCATAAGCCATACACCCTCAAAACATTATGACAATAAACATAAGGTAGCAAGGCCGTCCCGGCCTTGAATGTTAACATCGTGACGATCTGGCTACCTTTTATAAAAGGACCCATTGTTAAATTACCGCGATAGCGGTTAGCTTTCACAGGCACGCAAATTCAGCAATTCCCGCTAGCTTTAAAACAACCTCTACAGATGTACATGAGAGCATATTCAAATAAAGTGTTCGTAGAGTGCGTTGTGAATAGACATGAGCTAAATTTAAGACAAATAATTGCTAGCCCAGGCAAGGAAGCTTTATAAGCTAAAACGCAAGGCTGGAAGTTAGCGGGAATTGCTGCACGCAAATACAGCGTATTGACAAAAAAACCTGTTTGTCATAATCATTGTATACCTCGCGCGGTCTAAAACTTGAAATTTAAACAGCGCGAAAGCTCCCGCGGTTGAACGATCGAAAGCGACCCAATATTATAATATGGGGTCTTTTTCGATCGATTCAAACCCGGGGTTGGCTGCACAATGACGTAAATTAATAGTGGTCGATCCTGGTGAATTGAGAGATGATCTTATGCAGGACATGATCGTGTACGTCTTTATGGTAGGCGTTCAACAAAAAACAGGCTAGAACAGCCATGGAGTCGATTCAGAATCGAAGTTAATTGTGCACCTCTTACGGGGCAAGCCAACAACTTACTAGTTACGTGTCATTGAAGCAATAAGTAATGAATGGAATATTTGTCATAAATTATAGAACGGTGAATGATAGCATTATTTATTGCTCAAAGTAAAAAATCACACTAACAATAATAAAGCAAAATCTTTGTATTTATCAAAATAATTTCAGTCATAGGTTTCTTAATGGGTAATACTATTTCCTCAACGCGCAGTCAGGCTAAAACAATCCAACCAAGCAGTCTTGATCAAAATTTATATAAAGAAAAAAATAAAACTTACACAAAAATTAAAACTACACAACTAAGCAATATTGATCAACATCTAGAAAAAACTAAAACCGACCTGAAGGTTCAAACAATAAATGCAAACTCTCTAATAAGCAGCAAATCACAATTTGAAAAATTTTCCGCAGACATTAGGATACAATATCTGAATGAAGATTTAAAAAATACATGCCACTTTGATCTACTGTACCAAAAAGCACGGTGCCTTATCGTAGAACTTGATAGATTTGAGGAGGGTCTGGAAGAGTGCCAAAACCTTTTGACCCGTGGAGAAGATTGTAATGTGTGCATATTAATGGCTGTGGCCTATCTTGGCTTAGGCCAGCTTGAAAATGGAGAGCGGACTGTCTGCAATTTGCGAAAAATGCAATTGAACAAAAAGCAGGAAGGCACGGTTACACTTTTAGAAGCGGAGATCTCTTTTCAAAAAAAAGAATACCCAGAAGCTCTTTCATTAGCTGAACAAGCCCGTAAGCAGACCGATCGTTTGGCTGCAGAGTCAATAATAACTAGGGCAAAAGTCTATAAAGCGCAAAACAATGAAGAGCAGGAATATCAATGTCTCGATGAGCTGAGAAAAGTGAAAATTTTTGATTCGGTGTTTGTTTTCAAGAGTTTGCTACGAGCGGGCGAGCTGCATCTTAAAAATAAACAGATTATGAAGGCTGGTGCATATTTTTTTGACATCCTATTTTCTAAAACTTTTTCATTCACCTGGACTGATAGGATGCACAAAGAACCGCTAGCTCTTTTCGCAATGGATATAGTCAAGAAAAAAATGCAGAAAGGTAACCACAATGAAGCTGGGGCGTATTTGTGGCATATTTTACAAATTCTGCCAGATGCTTCTTGGGCCTATCTTCTTTTTTTGGAATGCATGGAGCATATGAATAACTCTAGCACTTATCCAGAAGAACCCGCTCAAATCGAACAGTGTTTAAAAGAATTCCCCGAAAATCCATGGCTTAATTTAAAAATAGCGGATTTACAAGTCGAGGAGGGAAAGCTAGACAATACTTGGACGCATTACCAATTTTTTTTAAAAAAATTTCCTGATTCCCCTTTCATCTTTCAAGCTAGGGTCGGAGCACTGATTGAATCTCTGTTAATGGCGTATATTCTTGGGGAAGTCAAATTTGATAAGGAAGTGGTCCGGAATTGCTTTGAAAAACTTAAAAGCATGCCATGGAAAGAACCGTCCAGAATGAAAGCTGGAATGTATGCATGCACATTTATTTTACATGGACTCGAAGAAAAATGCCAAAAAAAACTATCAAAAGAAATTTACTCATTAGCAGAAACTAAAGAATATACCTGCTTTTATTATTTAGATATGCTGCTAGCAACGGCCTTTTTAAGAAATGATCAATTTCAAGAAAGCAACCATTATTTTTCAATAGTGATAAAATATTTTATTAATAAAGGCAGTTTACTTACTGATGTAAAAGACCGACCGACGGACTACATTTTCTGTATTTTGGCGTGGATCGAAACCTCGCTTTACTTAAAAAAATTGGATCATGATTTTAGGTTAACCCTTAACAATATTTTAAAATATAATCCAAAAAACGCCTATGCACAATTCATTAATGGCTTACTTTTTTTCTATGACCATAATCCAAAGGCATCTATTGTAGCGCTTGATGAAGCTTTGGCATTAAATTCCTCTACTTCATTTGCTGGAACGGCCTATTATTATAAAGCCATTCAACAGCCGGAAGAACAGATTGCATTGCGTTCACTTTTAGCTAAAAAAGCCTTGGACTTAGGATGCGCTAAAGGCGTGATTCCGTACTCTTCATGTCTTGTCAAAGGAGGAAAATATAAAGAAGCTGCCTGCTTGTTCGAAAAGCATGAGTCTACTATAGAAAAAAATTTAACCCTTGCACTGATGGATGATTTATCGGTTGTTTTTGGTAAATTGGGCAATTTTCAAAAACCCATTGATTTATATTTGAAAGCTGCTAAAGCTAATCCAGAAATTGCAGAGCTTGAAGAATACAAGCACATACTAGAGACCCTGATTGTATGGCAAGAGCTGTGGAATTTCTGCGAAAATGCCGAGGCTAAATGCTCAGCTATCGGCATAAGTTATCCAACCACAGATTCCAAAGATCTTCAGCTGTTGAAAAAAATCGAAGTGATGAAAGAAGTTATAACTGAGATGCCTGGTACAAGAGCAGCCAAAGGTTATCGCGAGTTATGCAGGGGCGTCAATTATTTAAAAAATGAAATAACTAAACTGCTTGAGGCTAGAATGCATCAAGAAAGTAAGCCCCGAAAGGGGGACTCTCGCACATGTATGCAAAAAACTCCGAAAAAGCCTGCTCAGCAAGCTGAAATTGAAACAGCAATTCCTGGTAGAAAAGGTAAACAGCGGGCGCGTGAACAAAAACATATATCTTCCTATACAGAACCTCAAACGGCAATACACTTGCCTAGCAATGGGCCCGATTTAACACTTTTGGAAGCTTTAGAGCGCAATAAGCAAAAAGAAGAGCGGATCGTGGCGGAACAATCCCGGACAAAGGAAAAAAGAAACCGCGAACTTGCTAAGGATAAAGTCAAGGATTCAGACAAGACAGGAAATGAGGAGCTAGATCAAATACAAAAGGAGCTAGATCAAAAAATAGAGCAAATGCCCTCACGTGAACATGATTGGTTCGCGGAGATAGAAAAAAAACAGAAGCATCCCACTTCCTTTCCTCCCTTGTTTATCGAAGATGGCCATCCTCATAAATTTATTGAAAATGAGGCCAAGAAAAGATGTCTAGAAATCATGAGGAAAGAATCAAGAAGACTATCCCCATGGGAGAATTTTGATTCTAAGGAATATCTTAAAACACTCGCGGAATTTCGGGCGGGTGAACGAAATGCTAGCGATAAATGTGAATTCAACGATGTTCTTACGGCAGTTCCATATAAAAAAGAGCCGCTTAAATCTCCAAGCAACGTAAAAAGAAAAAAAGGCATTTTGCCTGCCGTTTTAACCGAAAGGGATTTATTTATCATTACCTCAGCCAAACTCGCTTGCGTATCCCTGAAAGATACGCTAAACAGAAAAACACAAATTGAAATATTTGAAGGGGACAATAAAATAACACAAATGGCCAACAGCCTGCTGTACAATCTCCTTAAACTATTTGATTTTTTAAATGATCCAAGCCTTGAGCCTGACCTAGAAAACTCCTTGTATAAAACCTTTTTAGATAAAGATACAATCAACCAAGCAAGAAATGCCTTACGCCACAATTTTTTTGCGCTGGGAAAACCAAGGATTTTCCAGTTGGCTCAAACGTTGATAAATGGAAAAGCTAAAGAGCGTCTTGATAGCCTTTCCAACCAACAAGCTGACTTTCAGGATAGCTTGGATAACAAAGTTCGAGAATTCCTACCATCTATGCAGGAAATTATTAATAAAACCACCAAAGATTACTTGACTTATCTTGCTGCTTCTTTGGATGAATTTGAGTGCCTTGCTGAACCGTTTCGCACAAAGTATAACCTAAAAATATTAGAGCAGGATTCTGATAGTCTACATGGCTTAAAAATGATTGTAGCTAAGATGTGCGAATGCTTGCGCCAGCTTAGAGTTGAAAAACAAGAAATTTTTGCATTAATTATTAAACGTGGCAACCAAGTAGCTCATGAAAAAGGAGACAATCCTTTTGATTTTGAAGACATCAAGACCAGCGATGTTTGGAAATTAATAGAGCAATTTGATGCTATAAAAAAGGCTGTGTCCCGGCTTGTTATAGGGAGTTCGCGATAGATTCTTGCAGAATTGATTTCTTCTGGTGAAAATCCCCAATGCAAATGCAGAAGCAAATAAAAGAAACAACTTCTGCTCTCTAATGTTGATCCCAATCGTAACATTTGCAAATTATGCACAAATTCGGCAAACTAATGGGCAACTTTTCGCATTATTGGGAAGGAAAAGCTAAAAGGTACGTCCTTGAAAAGTCATGGCAACGGAAATAAGGTAGCAAGGCCGTCCCTGCCTTGAATCCATCGGGACTATTTGGTTGTTAATAGTCAAGGCCGGGACAGCCTTGCTACCTTATGTCTGCAGCCATACCTTTTTGAGGACATACGCTAAAAGGTTATGATTCCAACGAGCACTTTTGTTACATCGTTGGATATACAAAAGGAGGTGCTGCCTACGGAATGCCCTGGGTATCCGAACATCTCCTCCTACAAGGTTAAAATAATTATGAAAAACAACAGAAAAAATATTATTGAATTTACTTCTCTCGATTGTGAGATGTGTTTAAGGTCAACACTTATAAGAAATTTTGAGAAATTTGTTGAGTATAGTTTAAATGCGGATGGCATTATAGTCAGTCCTCAAACCTCTAACTTTGCCATGAAAATGTTACCCATACTCAATAAATTATTAATTGAACCTTATGAACATGATCAAAGAAGACCTCTTCAAAAGAGCTTTCCCCAAATTCATGCTTTGAATGCCCTTTTGCGATTTTCGGGAATAACTCAAATTGAATATCACAAAAAAGATCCTCTTCTTAAAATTAATCTTAACACTTATGACCAATGGAAGACCTTTACCGACGAGGAAAAATACTGGAATCTGTTCCCTATCCTGCTATACGATGGAATTGCAGAAGCTCTAGGGGAATCTCATTTCATGAGCCATTGTTTTGTTGGTTTCGATCAACTTTTGCACAAAGGTCCTTCTGAATGGGAATTCCCAGAATATCAAGATCAGGAGATTTTCCAACATAGTACTTTAAAGCCGCACTTACTTGGTTTTTTTGATTTATTTGGTTTTATTGAAGTAACAAGAACTAAGCCAGAACCAGGTGCTGCTTGGCGCTATACTTCCATTCGACCGACTTCCTTGGGTTTAAATATTGCAAAAACAATCTCAGACGACAAAGACAATTTATCCGAGTATGTTTTCCAAAATGCATTCGAAGAGTTAAGGTGCTATCTACATAAAGCATTTTCTTCTTTCGTTCCCAATTGGCAGAAAGTGTTTAAGACTGAAATCGCCAAGCCGATAGAGAAAGTGCACGTCTTAAAAGTAACACTTTGTAAAAGTTGGAAAACCCTAACAGTGAATGCCTATTGGACTCTCAGTGATTTAGCAAGCACGATTTTAAAGGCTTTCAAATTTGATCAGGACCATCTGTATTATTTTAAGTATAAAGGGCCCAATGGTAACGATATAAAAGCCTATCACTATGCGGTATCCGATGAAATTATCTATGCAGATGACATTACAGTAGGGTCCTTATGCCTTAGCATCGGACAAACTTTCACATTTCTATTTGATTTTGGTGATGCATGGGAATTCAAGCTGCAACTTGTCAGTTTGGAAACACCAAATGACGGCAAAAATCGCCCTCTCATTTTAGCCTCAGGAGGAGATCCTGTTCCAGAACAATACATGACGTTCAACTAAAAGGTAGTGTGAGCGTGGTGTGAAAAACTTGTAACTAACGCACTAATGACGTCGATATAAATTCCAGCCAATTTCTGTTGTACCATACGTAAATATAATTCTGGAGACATGCTAGCAGAAATTGGGGCTATGTTTTTAATTTCGTCCAATGGAATAAAAAGACGAACCCCTACGGGGTTAATCCGTATTTATGGCTCTACCCGTAGCTGCAGCTCGTCTCCGCTTCGCTCGCGAGCTTTGCTAACGGGCTACAAAATGAGGCCCTACTGCGTAGGGCTAGCAAAAGAACTCTATCTACTCATGACTTATGTTGAGATAGACGTCATATGAAAAATGTAGAATGTAGAGATTCGCCATTGCCCTTCTACTTGCGCTGTAGAGTTTTTTTTTAATACTAAAGACTCCTGCAGGCCATCGGACATCTTATTATAGTCATTCCAGGAATGATTAAAGAAAACACTTCTCTTATTTTTTAAACGCTCGCTAGTTCCTTTGCTTGCATATAAGCTCTGTAGTTGAACTTAGGAGTCAATACAAGATTCATATCCGCTTGTGGAATGGCACTTGTGCTGTCCAAGACATGAAACAAACTAGCCTCAGCCTCATCCGTCGTCGAAAAGCACCTCACTCTCACCAGGTCTTCTTCAAGTTCTGCAAAATAAGGGAGGCTATGCGCAGGGTAGGCCCGCTCAATCGCCGATTTCTTTACTGCAGTGACACAGCCATCTGCATACACATCCCGCAAACAATCTGTTTGATTAGCTTTTGTCACTTGCATAAATTCGATCCAAGTGAGGTTCAATTTCTCCGGCTTTACCTGGCCATCATGCAAATAGCCCAAAAAGTGCGAGCCAAATGTGGAAACGATATCCCCATAGGAAACAAATGTGCGAATTTTAAAAGGCATATCTGCTTTCACAACATTGTCGATGAATTTCGTACTTACATCAACCTCCACTGCAGGTGCATTATATGTAAAAGCATTCACGCCTTTGATTTTCAGCAATGCAGGATCATTTGGATGAGCAACCATCTGTTCGGCCATATAGGCCGTGAGCCGCATGGTATCGCATGCGCCTAAACTATGGCCGGTTACTTCCAAAGTAAAGGGGCTGTTTATTTTTGCAGTGATAAGTGCATGGAGATGATCATAAAGCTCGCCAACATGCCTCTCAAATGTCACCTTTCCAGGTCCTGTCCCTTTTTCCCCGGGGCTTATATCCCTCTTCATCGAATTATAATCATAGGTACCTCGGAAGACAACCTGGATGCGATCCTGCTCAGCTGAGAGACCTTCGACAGGCATGGCCGCAAAAGCCATGACAGCGTCTTTATTGACAAGCAAATGCCCTTCTCTGCAAACCAGGCTCCCATTTGTGTCGTATTGCGGGAAAAGCACCCCATTGCGAAAATGATGCCTTTCTGAATCAAAGAAGGTGTAAGCATAATCCCTAGCCAAATGTTCTGTATATCCAAATTGTTTTAGCGCTTGGACATGCGAGGTCAATGCCCATTGGGAATCGATATAGTTGTATTTGGAGACATTTTTACAAGAAGCCAAAAACGCCAAATCCCCCCTAAGTTGATCCGCATACCCCTTGCCTTCCGAGCAGCAAGCACCACCGACATCGACATTGCGAATAGCTTCCAAAAATTGCGCTAATTTTTTCTCACTATCTATCTGTATAGAAGCTGCTTGGTTAATGCCAAGTTTGGATTGGAGCATCGTATAAAGCACTGAATTTTTGTTGTTCAGAATATCTTCAACATCCTTCTGGGTCACATTGGCAACTAGGCCGATGAGGAGAGCCTGAAAATCCTGATATGAGAAAAAAATCTCATTTTGCAAACCATACATGTCTATTACATCATTGACAAATCGGTCTCCAAATGACAACACGAGTATCTCTATAACAGCTTTTGCCGGAAGAACCTGCCGGCTGATGTCCATTTGAACTGCTTCAAAAGAAGCTTGAGGATTAAAAAACATGGTCAACAGATCTGTTAAATGAGCTTTCCTTGAAATGGGAGGACTTTCAAGGCCCAGCGATTTCTCTTCAATCCGCTGATATAACTCTTTTCTTTTTAATATAGCATGGCAAGCAGATCCCACTTTCTCTATTGTTTGAGCTACCCGTGTTTTATTTAGACTTTTTTTGGCCTCAGTAACGTCCATAAAATTGGCTGATGCAGTGGTGGCGGTCTCTTCCCAGTTTTTGAGTCCAGTAGAGAGAGCTTCATTGAGGCTTCCATGCAATTGTTTATAGAGATCAAATCTAGGATGGAAATTCATATAAAAATCATAGCGGCTCACTCCTTCTTCTTTGGCAAGGGTCAAAATCGAATCAGCAAGCGCTTGGATTGTTTCTGCGTCCTTATCAGTGGATTGACCGCTCCTTCCTCGCTGGACAGCCTGCACCATGTACTTCCCCATCGGAAAATAACTATCTTTCGGACTCAAGTACTTCGACTGAACCACCCCCTCTGCTACATACGGACGTTCACTCTGCTGTAAACTGGCAATTATTCTAACTTGTTCGTACGCAGCATAAAAATCTTGGAGGCTCATTTATTTTTATTCCATCTTAGGTTTGAGGACATATTATTAGGTATTCCTGGAAGTTCCAGGATCAGGGCGGCCGCCAAAATTACAGTATGGCTCCATTGGCAAACCCCTCCTGTAGGAGAAAGTTCTCGAATTGACTTTTTACTTTCCTATCTTTGAACCATGCACCCGCATGCTTAATGACTCGATTTGTGATCACCATCTCTTGCACGGCTTGTTTATCCCCTAAAGAGGCCTTCATGCGCACGATATCACCCGAATCGACAACTTCATCATTTGCATTGCTGATCAAACAAACTTTACCTTGGATCTTAGGAAGGTGATCTGCCATTTCGTATTTGAAATCGACGGCATCAGCCAGTTTCCCGACAACCGGGGCAACGAGAGGCCGAAGAAAACTAAAATACGACGGAGTCGCTTGCTTGATGACCATTTCCTTCGCACTCATGTAGCCTTGATCGATAATCGCATGGGATCCTTCGTACATAGCCGCTGCCTCGGCAGCCGGAATTGCACTAAAACAAGTCCCTTTCCAAATCATTTGTTCATTAGAATAGCCGCGTTCACAGAGTTTCTGATAGACCGCCTTCCGATTTGCCATTACACATTCATGCGATTCCGTATCGACAATCCGAGGATGCTTATCTTCAGAGACGATTACATCCACACCCAATGAAAGCAGCTTGGCGATTTCAGAGGCCGTCCTCAAGCTTTCAAATCGGCTATAGATGGCCCCATTTAGGATGACCACGTGACGGTTCGATTTATCTGTGGGTGCGACATCTTGCGGATTTTCTACAGTAAATCTATTGAGGTCTAGTTTTCCGCCAGGAAATGCTTTATCTTTTGTCAATTTTGCGAAGTTTTCGTTGGTAAACACATAGATCTTTCCATCAATTTCCCTTTTTTCCCAAATGCCATCAACGATAACGTTTGGAACGCCTGAGGCGGGGTCTGTATGCATCACCTTAAAAAAGCCCATTTGCTCAAGCGACTTCATTTGATTTTCATAGCCTGCATGAGTAGGGTCAAAGACAAACGCAGGGATCGACTCATTCGCTTGTTTGTCAAACAATGCGCCTTTTTGCGCACCAGCTTCCTTTAGAGAGTTTAGCAATGAATCGACACCAAAAAACATGCCTCTCATATTGACATCTTTGCCGGCCTCTAGATCTATCCCCTCACCACCAATATTTCGCATGGCTTCATTGATCTTTTCCGGTTGTGCAGGCTCTTTGCCTTTGCAATTTTGATAGAAATATTCGCGGACCCGATTATAAACTCGGTCGATAACACCGCTACTTCCCTCCCCTTCGCGAAGATGTGTTGCTCGGAATGGCTTCTCTTCAACTGTGTTCGCATTATTTACAGAACTGCCTTTTGTGCTTTTTGGCATTTGCTTTGCTTCACAAGCTTCAGAATTCGGAGTACTAACCGATGGCGTTTCTTTAAAAAAATAATTTCTTATTCCAGACAACATATATTAATCCCGTTATGCTATTAATTTGAACACTAACTATAACCAATAAATGATATTAAAATCAATAAAAAATTGATTAATTTCTCGTTAAGAACACATTAAGAAGAAAAGCATGCCGAACATCTTGATAAAACCAAAGATTTATAATGTTAAGAAAAATTACATTATTATAGTCATTCCAGGAAGTCTCCGGAATTGAGGGTAACTATATTAAAGTGCAAATTTCGCGATTTATTTCGAAGGGAATAGCGTCAGCTATTTCCAAGAAATAAAGCGTGGAAGATGCCTTTTAGATATACCTCGCACGGTCTAACAATCAGCAAGAGCCTAAACATAAAGGTATCCCCTAAAAATTCATGGCAAAAAAGGTAACTAGATCGTCCCGATCTGACTGTTGATATATTCAAGGCCGGGACGGCCTTGCTACCTTGGGTCTGCCGCCATAACTTTTTGAAGACGTACAAAAAAAACGTAGGCAAGAAAGAAACAATGACAACGAAAGAAAGTTTTATTTTTACTATACAGAACTAGGTACACTTAGTTATTTGAAGGGATTGGGCTCTCGAGATATATACCTCGCGCGGTCTAAAACTTGAAATTTGAACAGCGCGAAAGCTCCCACGGTTGAACGATCGAAAGCGACCCAATATTGTAATATGGGGTCGCGTTCGATCGATTCAACCCCGGGGCTTTGGCGTAGTTCAAAATTCAAGTTTTAGACCGCGCGAGGTATAGCCCAATGCCGTTGTGATAGATGTTGAACGAAATTTGACAGGAGCTTTTATTGCTCCAAGCTTGCATTCAATGTGATTTTTGCATTCAAAAGGCGTGAGATGGGGCAGCCTGCTTTGGCTTCGTTCGCTATGTTATTAAAGACAGCAGGATCAGCTCCTGGTACTTTAGCTTTAGCTTCCAAAAGAATTTCAGTGACTGTCCACCCTTTTTCTAATTTATCCATGATGACAGTAGCTGCTGTCTCAATTTTTTCAGGTTTCAAACCGGCACCCTCTAATTGAGCAGAAAGCGCCATGGAAAAGCATCCTGCATGAGCGGCAGCAATAAGTTCTTCAGGATTCGTTCCAACACCATTTTCAAAACGGGTTGTAAAGGAATACTGTGCATTTGACAGGGTTCCACTTTCCGTCGAGATACTCCCCTTGCCACTTTTTAACACACCATTC
>Ga0351964_1066_pt1 | contig 22444 bp, 23 predicted proteins | sample TotcelT113001N15_FD_205807 | JGI IMG/M metagenome (GOLD analysis project Ga0351964, IMG submission 205807) | Enriched cells from coal bed in the Powder River Basin, Montana, United States - Total cells T11 rep3 HSBNCT.T11.300.1.N15 ... | reverse complement strand
TCCTGGGCCAGACCATGAGAGCGCTCGAAGCGGGCGCTACCGTGGACGAAATACTTGAGACGCTTGGCGTCACCGTGGCCATCGGCGGCACGATGGGTATGGCGGAGTCACTGCGGGTAGTACGGCTGCTGGAGGAGATGGGTAAGCTCTAGTTCCGCTCCAGGGCTGCGGCATTCCGGAGTCTCATCGAGTGCGGGCGCTGCTACCGGGAAGGGGACAGCGCCTTGCGCACTCCCGGAAGCACGTGCTCGACATACCGCTGCATCTCGTCGGCGGTCATCGAGGCAACGCCCTGCTCCTCATCGGACAGTTCCACAAGGCTGTCCCATGGCACGCCAGGGAAAGCTGACCTGATCTCATCCGAAGCGCCTTCCGCCGCTCTGCCGATGACGCTGAGTTGATTCCCCATCCACGCGTGCCGGGCGCGGTCGCATGCCATCCCGGAGCAGCCACGCGCGGCATATCGCGTGACAGAATCGATGGCATCCCGAATCTCGCGCAGGGGATCGGCTGAGCTGTTCATTCCAGTGTTCTCACCTGCTCCGGTCCCGTTGCCAACCGGCGCCACAACCGGGGACGGCAAAGGCGGTCCCCGCCGTAGATGGGAGGCCCGTCGAAGGATGGTAGCTACTCCTTCAGGAACCCGATATGTCCGCGCGGCTCCTCGGCAGCGGTCAGCGAGCCGTGCTGCTGCTCGTAGCGTCGCATGTTCTCCTGCAACGCGGCAATCATCCGCTTCGTATGCCCTGGACTCATGATGATGCGTGCGGTGACCGCACCGGTGTTGGGGCCAACCATGAGGAAGTCCAGGATGAACTCCTCCCTGGTGTGCATCACCATCATGTTGTTGGCGTAGGCACCGCCCTTGAGGTGAGGCGGAAACTCTATCTGTATCTTCTTCGGCTGCGCCGCCGGCTGCGCTGGCTGTTCCATCTTCCTGACACCTCCCGGGTAACGCTCGTACTATGCTAGCACAGGGAACGTATCACAGGGCCGCAGCGCCGGCACACGCGAGTGCTCATTGTGATGCACCGAAGAACGTGCTACAAAGTAGCGCCGCCTCCGGTCGCATATGCGGATACGGCTCAAGACACATGGACTCCTGGGTGCTGGTCACGGATGCGCAGTCGAGGGCCGGGCTCTCTACTATCCGCTCGCTGGGCCGGAAAGGGATTCGAGTCGCCGCGGCCGATTTCGACCGTGTGGCCCTCGGATTCTTCTCTCGCTACTGCTCCCGAAGGCTGCACTACCCCAACCCAACGCAGTTCTCCACAGGGTACTGCAGGACCATCATCGAAGAGTTGGCGAGGCGTCCCTACGATGTCGTGATGCCGCTCTTCGACGGATGCCTGCTGCCGCTGGCGCAGCACAAAGAGGAGATAGAGCGCCTCGCTCGCTTTCCCTACCTGGGTTACGACCGGCTGATGCCCGGACGCGACAAGGCTCTCACCATCGACATGGCACGACGATGTGGACTGCGGACACCTGTCACGTTCGAGGTAGGTAGGGCATGCGACCTGGAACGCGTCATGCCCCACCTCTCCATGCCTCTCATCGTGCGACCCCGCAATGCGTCAGGCAGCAACGGACTGCATCGCGTGGACCATGCCGAGAGGCTGTGGCCTACGTGCGAGCGCGTCGCCCGGGAGTTCGGCCCGGTCATCGTACAGGAATACATCCCCTGGGGTGGATTCACGTATGACGTGGATGTGCTGATGAATCATGATTCGTTGCCCAGAGCGGTTGTAGTGTGCAAGCGGCTCCGTACCTATCCGGCGCTCGCCGGCCCGTCAGCCTGTGGGCAGGCAGTGCTGTGGCCCGAACTTGCAGAGATGGCCGTCAGCCTGCTGCAGTCGATGCACTGGTTCGGCCCGGCCGAGGTTGAGTTCCGCATCGATCCGAGAGACGGAATCCCGGTGTTCATGGAGGTGAATCCGAGGCTCTGGGGTTCGCTTCACACCGGCATCGTCGCCGGGGTGGACTTCCCCTACCTCTTTTACCGGCTTGCGATGGACGGAGACATACCTCCCGTGACCACGTACCGCACCGATGTGAAGGCGCGTTATCTCTTCACCCAGGACCTGTTGTGCATGGCAACACATCCTCGGAAACGCTCCATCGCGAAGGAGTGGTTCGCCGACTTCCTGGACCCGCGCACAAAGACGCTCATCCCGTCGTGGCGCGACCCGTTGCCGCTGCTGGGCAAGCTCCTCGGAACGCTGGTGTACGGTTCCCGCCCCCGTCGCCTGCGGCAGAGGCTGGGCAGGGCAACAAGCGTGTGATGCCGCGCGTATGCGCTTCACGCCGATGTGATACCGCTGCGAATCGGCATAGAAATCTCGAGGAACGCAAGGTCGTCAGGCGTACGCCAGGTGCGTAGCTTGCCCCCCCAGCTCACTACCTCCGCCTCCATCTCCTTAAGTCCGATTCGATCCTGAGCTACCGTCTCGGGGTCGGATTCAGGATGGCCTTCAGCAGCGATGCGCAGGACCACGGCGCGCTTGTGCTGCGCAAGCGCCACGATGAGCTTCGATTTCGGATATCCGGGGGTAACATGAGACAGCGCCTGCTGGAAGATGCGGAACAACAAGCGCTGTGCGTCAGGTGAGATTCGCAGCGTGTCATCACGTGTCCGCACGTCACACGATGCGCCGGTGCGTCGCTTGAAGTCAGCAACGGCCCAGTCTATGGCTGCGGCGAGACCCAGGTCCTCGAGCACTGCCGGGATGAGGTTGTCGCACATCTCCCTCACGCGTTCGATGGTGGCCATGACGCGCGCGTCCACCGCTGCCACGGATGGTTCGACCACAGGTCTCACTTCCTCGGGCAGCCTCCGCGAGCAGGAATCGAGGTCCATCATGACAGCGGTCAGGTTCTGGATGATCTCATCGTGAAGCCCCCGCGCGAGAAGCGCCCGCTCCTGCTCCCTGCCCACCTGGAGGCGACGGGCGAGCGACTGCAGATGCGACTGCGTTTCACGCAGCTCGCGTTCCGTCTCCTCACGCTCCGCCACTTCCTGCCTGAGCAGGTGATTCTCGAAGATGAGTGCGAGTTCGTCTTGCACGAGGTCACGAAACTGCTGCAGCGTCGCCCTGTTCAGCCTGGTGTACTCATGAGGTCGGTTGTCAAGCACACATATCGTGCCGAAGATGTTCCCCGTGGGCCACTCCAGCGGAAGACCCAGGTAGGAAACCATACCCACCTTGATGTCCGGATTGTGGTCCCACTCGTGATCCGCGAGAGCGTTGGGAACCATCAGCTCCGCGCGCTCGGACATCACTGTCTCGCAGTACAGTCCGGAGTCGAGGGGCGCCTGTTCGCGTTCCTCGTAGACGTTGCCTTCGCCGTCATCCCTCGCAAACACTTCAATCTCATGTGCGTGCACGCGCATGACGAGGGCGGCCTTGACCTTCAGAAGACTGGCGAGGATACCTAGCGTCTTCTGCCAGCGTCCACGGTAGTGCTCTGGGACATCAACCACCGTGAGGATGTCGTACTTCGCCGCTGCGGACATTGCCTCCACCCCTCCATCACCACACCCACCGGCCATGTCACCGACCTGGAGGCCGACAGGGTCGCACCAGCCGCCCGGATGTGTGGTTTCCTGATAGTCTTGTCATGTTATCACAACCTCAGTTGCGTGCGCTGGACCGGGCCAAAACACCGAACCACGAGCAACCCTTCTTCGACAGCCCCGGCGCCCGTGCGCGCCTGCCGCGCGTCGGGATGCATGCCGCATCATCCATGGCGTATCATTGGGAAGGAGGAGGTGACGACAGATGGCAGACATCAAGGTTGACTGCGTGGGGCAGAACTGCCCCGTCCCCCTCGTGGAGACTCGGAAGGCACTCCGGAAGGCTTCGCCAGGCGATGTAGTGGAGGTAACAGGCACCCACCCCTCGTCCAAGAAAGAGATCCCCATGGCGGCCAGGGCGATGGGACTTGAGGTCCTCGACATCAAGGAAGATGGTGACCGCTGGACCATCCGCATCAAGCGTTGAGGAGGCCACAGACATGACCGAGAAGGCAACAATCGTCGTTCAGAGCGGAGACTTCGACAAGCTCTACAGCGCACTCATCATTGCGAACGGCGCACTCGCGATGGGCATGGAGGCTTCCATGTTCTTCACCTTCTGGGGCCTGCAGCGGCTCAAGAAGGGCCAGCTTGAATCAGGTCCGCTGTCCAAGATGAACTTCCTCGGCTTGGGCAAGTGGATGATCAAGCGCCGCATGAAGAAGGCAAATGCGGCCTCCATGGAAAGGATGCTCGCGGATTTCGTCGAACTCGGCGGCAAGCTCATGGCCTGCGATATGACCATGGAGCTCATGGGCATCACGAAGGACGACCTGCGCGACGACCTCATCAGCGACTACTGCGCGGTCGGCTCCTACATCCAGGAGGCCCGCGAGTCCGCCATAACGCTCTTCATCTAGCGTATCGCCGACCGGAGACAAAGGAGGGGCTTGATGCAGAAGTGCACCTACATGGACAATTCAGCCACAACGCGGCTGGATGAACGGGTCCTGGAAGCAATGACCCCCTACTTCTTCCAGACATATGCAGTCGCTACCTCGGAGTTCGGCTACTCCCTCGGCATCGAGGCACGCGAGGCGCTCGACAAAGCGCGCGCCACTATAGCGAGCCACCTTGGGGCGTCACCCGAGGAGTTCATCTTTACGTCCGGCGACACAGAGTCCAACAACATGGCTCTCAAGGGTGTCGCGCTCGCCCTGGGACAGAAGAAGGGCAAGCATCTCATCGTCTCGAAGATAGAGGACTTCCCTGTCCTTCACAGCGCCCAGGCGCTCGAGCGCCAGGGCTTCAGGGTCACATACCTGCCGGTCGATGGAGACGGATTCGTCGACCTCGATATGCTGGCAAAAGCTATCGATAAGGAGACCATACTCGTTTCCATCCAGCATGCAAACCAGGAGATTGGCACGATACAGGACATCGCCGCCATCGCGGAACTCTGCAAGAAGAAGGGGACCCTGTTCCACATGGATGCGACCCACTCGTTCACACGCGTGCCGGTGAGCGTCAAGGACGTGCCGGTCGACCTCGTGACCGTGTCCGCTCATACCATCCACGGTCCGCGGGGCATCGGCGGCCTGTACGTCCGCAAGAAGACCCCGATAGCCAAGTGGATGGACGGGGGCTTCCAGGAGTTCGACATGCGGGCAGGTCTGGAGAACATCCCCGCCGCGGTGGGATTCGCCGCAGCCGTGGAACTCGTCACAGACGAGGAGAACACGAGGCTCGCGACGATGCGCGACCTCATCATGAACTACCTTCTCACCGAGGTGCCCAGTACCACCTTGAACGGACACAGGACGAAGCGCACTCCTCAAAACGCCAATGTCTCGTTCCACTTCGTTGAAGGAGAGTCCATCACACTGCACCTGGACATGCGTGGGTACGCCGTGAGCACCGGCTCGGCCTGCTTCTCCCGCTCGCTTGAGGGCAGCCACGTCATCTATGGAATCGGAGGCGACCACGAGCGGGCGCACGGCTCTATCCGCTTCACTCTCGGCCGCTACAACACGATGGAGGAAGTCGACGGCATAGTCACCACAATCGCAGGCATCGTGAGAGACCTGCGTAAGATAAGCCCGTTGGCGCCGCACGACGACCCGAAAGATAGGAAGTCGAAGTAGCGCGTGCCCTGTGCGATTTCAGGAGGTCGTGCTTCCTGGAATAGCAGAGGGCCGTCGAGGAGGACCATTCGTTCATGGGCAAGACTGTGTTCATAATCCACACCAATCAACTGGCGGGCGGCGACCTGACCCGACTGTTCAATGAGATGGCGCCGGACGTGACCGTGCGCAACATCATCGATGACAGCATGCTGCCGGAAGTACTGAGCAGCGGCGGCGTCACCCCCGGCGTGCTGAGGCGCTACTGTGCGTACGCGGTACAGGCCGAGGCCTCAGGCGCGGACCTCATCTTCAGCCAGTGCTCGTCAGTCGGCGAGGCTGCCGACGTAGCACGTGCCATGGTGAGTATCCCCATCGTGAAGATAGATGAGCGCATGGCGGAGGTGGCCTGTCAGATGGGGAGCCGCATCGCTGTTGTGGCTACGGCGTCGTGCACGATGGGTCCGACCACGCGACTTCTCAGCAGAGCGGCAGAGCGGCTGGGAAAGCGCATCTCCATTGTCGAGGAGCTGCGGACTGACGCGTTCCAGCGCATGCTCGCTGGCGACAAGAAGGGACACAACGAGTTGCTGCTGGGGAGGATTCGGGGCCTGTATTCGCGTGTCGACGTTGTTGTCTGCGCGCAGGGCAGTATGCTCGCGCTTAAGCCCGACCTCGGCGAGACGCCTATCCCCGTGCTCATGAGTCCCCCCATTGGCGTCAAGCACGCGGTTGAGGTGCTGTCCGCGTTACAATAGGACAGGGTTTGCGGAGCGACAAGCGCTCAGAGCGCCCCGGCAGGCCGCTTCGCGCCGGATGATTGGCAGTCGTGAGAGGAGGTGCACACCAGCGATGGGTAAGACCGTGTTCATCATACACACCAGCAGTGTGTCAGTAGCTGACCTCAACAATCTGTTCGCCGAGATGGCTCCCGGAGTCGTCGTCCGGAATATCATCGATGACAGCCTGCTGCCCGAGGTGCTGGCTAACGGAGGGGTAACGCCGGGCGTGACGCGCCGGCTCTGCCAGTACGCAGTCCAGGCCGAGTCGGCCGGGGCAACACTCATCTTCAACCAGTGCTCCTCAGTGGGCGAGGTCGCCGACATCGCAGCCAGGATGGTCAAAGTCCCGCTTGTGAAGGTGGATGAGCGCATGGCTGAGACAGCCTGCCACACGGGCTCGCGCATCGGTGTCGTCGCCACCCTCCCCACCACGATGGGACCCACCGTTCGCCTCATCAAGCGAATGGCGGAGAAGCTCGGCAAGTCAGTCACCGTCACCGAGGAGCTGTCGGCCGGTGCGTTCGAGAAGCTCATCGCCGGCGACCGCAAGACACATAATGAGATGGTCATCGCCTCCATCCGCAAACTCGCGCAGCAGGTGGACGTGGTGGTCTGTGCGCAGGGAAGCATGCTGGCGCTCAAGCCTGACCTTGGGCAGACTCGCGTACCGGTTCTGATGAGTCCGCCGCTGGGAGTGAGGCACGCAGTTGAGGTGCTGGCAACACTGGAGTAGCATCAGCATGGAGCCCATCGCGATGCGAGGCCGCGGCGCCGGCTGAACCATATCCGGCAGATGCGCGGCCCGGGGAGGAGAGAACATGGCACTACCATACACAGAGAAGGTGATGGACCACTTCAGGAATCCCCGCAATGTCGGGAAGCTCGAGGGCGCCAACGCGAAGGCGACCGAGGGCAGCCCTGCGTGCGGCGATATGGTCAGCGTGTACCTCAAGGTCAATGATGAGACCAAGCGTATCGACGACGTGACCTTCGAGTCCTACGGCTGCGCTTCGAACATCGCCACCGGCTCCATCATCACTGAGCTTGCCAAGGGCAAGACCATCGAAGAGGCGAAGAAGATTACCTGGAAAGAGGCTTCCGACGCGCTGGGAGGACTCCCCGCCATCAAGGCCCACTGCTCTGTCCTGGCGGTAGACGGTCTGCGCGCCGCCATCGAGAACTACGAGGAGGCGCACGGCCTCGTCAAAGAGCGGAAGCCCACCACCGTGGAAGAAGTGCGGCGCCGACTCAAGAAGGTCATGAATCCGCTCGTCGGGCTCGACCTGGTCAAGACAGAGCTCGTGTCCGGCATCATGGTTGACAAGGGCAAGGTGACAGTGGCCATCGACCTGCCTGAGGCGAACCAGTTCGCCAATGTCATCCGCCAGGAGATCATCGAAAAGATAGAGCCGCTCTGGGACGTCAAAGAGGTCGAGGTGCGATACACGAGGTGAACCAGGTTCCCGTGAGCCTCCACCTTTGCAATCGTGTGGAAGCCATGATATATACATCCGTCAACTCTTGGGGTGATTTGGTGAGAGGAGGGTAGTTGTGATGCGAGCTGTCTTCAGAATACTGGCGTTCGTTGCGCTGTTTGGTGCGCTGGTGATACCGGTCGGGGAGACTCCCATCGCACGTGCGGCAGGCGGACTTGACATCTTCGTCTGCGCCGGGCCATACGCGCTTGTGGATTCCAACATGCCGGGCGTCCAGGGACCGCAGGTACTGACATTCTGTGTCAACATCACAAACACAAGCGGCAGTACGTGTGAGAACATCGATGTCTACATCGGAGACGGCACTACGCCGGGCACCTTCGACCTGGGCAGTGATTCACTCACAAAACTGTCGATGTTGAGCACGTGCGCCACAGATTCGCACAGGTTCATTCCGTCGCTGGCTGACGGAGAAACCAAGGTGGTCATATGGCAGCTTGCGTACCCCCCCACCTATAACGTGGACTACGACTTCACCGTCTGGGCGCAGTCTTATGACTTGTCCTGTGACGGCACAAGTACCCATCAGCTTTCCACGCGCAGCTCGATAAGCGCGGCATCTAATAAGCTGCTGGGAGTAGTGACCGTGAACCCCCCGGGCGGTACCGTGAGCGCCGGCAATATCGTCGAGGTCACGATTACGAATTTCAACTTCGGCATAGTCGGCGACGGCTACACCAACGAAGAAGACGTATGGCTTCAGCCGCTGGGAAACCTGGACTTTGACCCGTGTTGTTTCAGGCTTGTGAGCACGGAGGTCATGATTGACAGTATTGACGGCTCACCGGAGCCTCCTTACTTCACCATGCCGTATCTCAACCGATTGTACTTCCCCGGCGTCAAGAGTGTCCCCCCCGGAACACCGCCCGACTACTTCAACGATCCAAACGACTATGTTATCTACCGCTTCGTCGCCCTCGGCGACTGCTCGACATACATACAGCCGTTTCAGGACGTAGCAACCGGACAGGTGCAGGTCTACAGCACGAACTATGGGAGCCCCGCATCCACCATTCCTCTCACCAGCGAAGGCAGCGCCATCGCCCTTGACAAGTCCGTGTCCCCGCTGTCGGCAACGGTCGGCGAAACCCTCACCTGGACCATCGAATACCACAACACCACGTCGATTCCCGTGGGCCATCCGGACAGCGGCACCGGACTGGTTATCATAGAGCAGGCCATACCGGCAGGGACTGAGTATGTGTCCGGCTCAGCGGGCTGCTCCGGCTACACCTGCCTCATCTACTATTCCACGGACAACGGAGCCAACTGGTCGCTCACCGAACCGGTTCCCGCGAGCGACGTCAACGCTATCAAGTGGTACATCACGGAGCAGATACCCGCGTTGGGCACAGGTAGTGTGTTCTTTGACACCGAGGTCACGGCAGTGAATGGCGCCATCTGCAACACCGCCACAGCGCAGATCGGTGACTCTGAGGAGTCCATCGCCGAGTCCACCGTGTGCGCCAATGCGGACAGCGCGACAATAACTGCCGAGAAGTCCGTGGCGCTCGTGGAGGAAATCGACTGTGGCGGACAGATATCCGCCGGAGACACCGTAGAGTACACCGTGGTCATCACCAACACGTCGGCCGTCCCTGCTCAGGGCGTGCTCTACACCGACACTCCGGACGCCAATACCTCTCTCGTCGTTGGGAGTGTCACCACCGACAAGGGCTTCATTGACACAGGCAATACCGTGGGAGACACCACCATTCAGGTGGATGTTGGAACGCTTGCCCCCGGTGCGACGGCGACCATCACCTATCAGGTGGTGCTTGGCGCGGGGGACTACTTGACCATCTCCAACCAGGGTCTGGTCACCGCCGATAACATCGAAGAAGACGTTGAGACAGATGATCCGGCTACCGAAGACGAAGGGGATGCGACCGAAGCCGACGTGTATCCGGTGGAGCCGTGCCCCCCTCCACCCACCATTCCACATGCAGTGGGCGGCGAGGCGATACAGCCCAACAAAGCCGGAATTATCGCTGGCCTGGCCCTCATGGTCGGAGCCGTCATCGGAGTGTCTTTCCTTCTCCGGCGTAGCTGGTCGATTCGATGAAATCACTCCATCGTCGTGTTCCCGACCGCTAAGGGCGGGAACACGGCGACGGACCATCAAACGCCGGTGAGATGAATCCATCCGGAGGCCCTCGCCCACAGATGAGCGACCACACCAAGGTGAACACGCAGCAGAATCGTGGTGTACGCCACCTCCAGGCGCTCCGCAACATCGGCCCGAAACTGGCCGCCGACCTGGTCTCGCTTGGCGTTGAAAGCCCGGAGCAGATGCTCAGGGCCGACCCCGAAGCTCTCTACGAAGAACTGAAGCGCCGCAATGGCGGCAAGCTCGACCGCTGCGTCCTCTACGCCTTCCGCGGCGCGAAGCACGATGTTCCATGGCCAAAGTGCATGGACCCGTTCATCCCGCCAGTGCCGTCCACAACCCACACGGACTCGTGACATGCTATGATCGTGGTGAGAATGTTGGATTTTCGGAAGACACTTAATGGAATCTGAACTCGTCCAACTGAGGGGCAAGTCACAACTGACGCTCCCATCCTTCGTGCGCAAGACGCTCGGGCTTGACGAGGGCGACCTGCTCGATGTCACCGTCCGCGACGGCGAGATAGTGTTGCGCCCCAAGCGGCTGATCGACAGCGCGCAGGCATGGTTCTGGTCGCAGCGATGGCAGAAAGGCGAGAGACAAGCGGAAGAGGACATATCCGGCGGTGCGACACATGCGTTCGCTGACGCCGGGACTGCGATCGACTTCCTGCATGCACGCGTGCAAGAAGCAACACGCCAAAGGGCACGCTGAGCCGTCGCCATGCCAATCGAACTGACAGAGCGCTTCGTCGGGCAGTACGAGAGACTCTCCGCAACCATTCAGCGAAAGGTAGACAAGTCTATTCGCCTCCTTGAGACGGACTTCCGCCATCCCGGCCTCAAGACCCATCCCGTCCAGAGTGCGCCCGGTATCTTCGAGGCCTCGGTCGACCGGAGGTACCACATGACATACGAGCGAAAGGGCGATGTCCTCCTGCTTCGAAATATCGATAACCACGACGAGTGTCTGAAAGACCCGTGAGCCAACAGCCGCAACTGCCGCCTGTCACTTTCGGACCGGTCCCGTCCCGACGCTTCGGTCAAAGCCTTGGCCTCAACACCATCCCACCCAAGACATGCGGCTACTCGTGCGTGTACTGCCAGGTCGGCAGGACAGACCATCTTGAGACCCGGCGCGAGCGACACTGCGACCCGGGCGAGTTGCTGGCCGATGTCAGCGCGGTGGTGAGGCAACTGAAGGAGAGAGGCGAACGCATCGACTACCTCACGTTCGTGCCGGATGGCGAGCCCACACTGGACATCGGCCTCGGAGACCAGCTTCGACTGCTGCGCCCGCTGGGTATCCCTCTTGCGGTCATCACCAACGCGTCGCTGCTTTTCCGTGAGGACGTCCGCAGCGACCTCGCCGGCGCCGACCGCGTCTCGGTTAAGGTGGATGCGGTGCGCCACGAGTCGTGGCGTCGCGTCGACCGGCCGCACGGCGACCTCCGACTCGAAACCGTACTGGACGGCATCCTGGAGTTCTCGCGCTCGTTTGCCGGAGAACTGGACACAGAGACGATGCTGGTTGATGGCATGAATGACTCCGACGCCGACATCCGCCCGCTCGCCGCATTTCTGCAGCAGGTGAAGCCGGCAAGGTCCTACATCTCGATACCCACGCGGCCGCCTGCAGTTGCCGGCGTCCAGCCTGCATCGGAGCAATCGTTAGTCAGAGCGTACGAAACGATTGCCGCGGCGGTCCCACAGGTCGAACTGCTCACCGGCTACGAAGGGACATCGTTCGCCTCAACGGGTGACGCACGGGCGGACATACTCGCCATCACTGCCGTACATCCGATGCGCTCCGACCAGGTGGACGCAGTGCTCGACAAATGCGGCGCCACGCGGGACGTGGTAGAGTGGCTGGTGCGACAGCAGATACTTGTCCGGGTCGACTACGGCGGGCAGTGCTTCTACCTGCGTCGGCTGAATCACATCTTGTGAACTCGCATTCGCGAGCGACCGGAGGACCGGAATGGAATTGCACTTCTCATGCGCGAATTGCGAACGGGTGGTGTGCAACACGGAGCACGCCATCGACGGACCCGACAACTGTCCCACGCGACTCGTGGGAGACACGTTTGAGCGGGTGAGACAGGAGTATCTCAAACCCGAGGTCGCGGAGTTCGCCCGACAGGCCTCCATCCAGGAATTCGAGTGTTATCTCCAGCTTCCCGAAGGGATGACTCCACGAAATCCACGAGTGGAAGAGGTGGTGCAGTTCGCGAAGAAGATGGGCTACCACAGACTTGGCATCGCTTTCTGCGCGGGACTGCGCCAGGAGGCGGCCACACTCAACGAGATACTCGTGCGCCGCGGCTTCGAGGTGACCTCCGTCTGCTGCAAGGCAGGTGGCGTGGCCAAGGAGACCATCGGCATCGCGCCCGAACAGAAGATACGTGGGCCGGACACATGGGAGTCCATGTGCAACCCCATCGCGCAGGCGATGCTGCTCAACGAGTCGGGCGTCGAGTTCAACGTCGTCGTCGGACTGTGCGTCGGTCACGATTCACTCTTCTTCAAGTACGCCAGTGCGCCAACGACGGTTCTCATTGCGAAGGATCGTGTCTTCGGGCACAACCCTGCAGCAGGCCTGTATCTGTCTAAGTCGTACTACAGCAAGCTGCGGCGCAAGGAAGAGTAGTGCACTCGCACTGAGTGCGTGCGTGCCGATTAGTGCGATGCTGCTGCGCATTCACCGAGTCGTGCCGCCTCATTGGCGCCGCGTGGTATACACTGGCGGATGGAAGCGGTTGTGCCGCCTCAGGGCGGAACTCTGGCTGCGTGGCCTCAGCCTGGCCGGGATACAAGACGGGCCGAGTCCCCTTCCGCCGGCGAATCCGTCCTGAGCAGCCTCTGCAGGTTGCGACTCTCTTTTCCGAGAGCAGGAGTCACATGTGTGCGGTAGCCCAACGCAGGAATGGCGGCATGGTGCCCCGATACAAGGTGTACCTGAAGGTCGCCCGCGCCTGTCGTACGCCATTCGTGTTCTGCCTGGACAGGTGGTACAAACCTCAGGACCTCGAATCGGTGAAGCGGTTCTCCGTCACCCCGTGGACGTACAGGGCTGAGGTGAGCGACTGTGACGATGCAGCCTTCGCGTTCAAGGGGAAATACGGGCACGGGGTAGGCATCGCCTGCAGCTTCGCACACTGCTGGAACGTCGTATTGTCCGACGACGTCTGGCACATAGAGCCTCAGAACGGGGCCATGTTCAGACACAAGTGGGCGTTCGCAGTCATTATCTAGGTCCTGCGCCAATCTGTCGCCGCAACTTTCCGGTTCGTAACCGAGCCTCACAACGCCGCCACACTACGTCCGGTTGACCCCCTCGGAAGTTGCGACTATCCTTCAAGCGATGCCAGGTCGGACCCAACCGCAACAACCCGCTACGCGGACGAACAACTCGCTTCTACGCCGCCTGTCGGAACCGCTGCTTCGCTGACTGCACATGGCAAATCACATAGGCGACTTCTGGAGAGCGTTGCGGAATACGCCGCAGGCGTTTCGACTGGTGTGGGCGGCCAGCCGGCGAGCTGCACTGGCGAGCGCCGCCCTGACCCTCGTGGCAGCCGTCCTGCCGGCCGCGCAGGCATGGACTGGCAAGCTCATCATCGACGCCATCCTTATCGCAATCAATGTGGGCATGGACCCGATGACTGGACTCCGCTTCGTCGCACCCTACCTCGCAATGGAGTTCGGCCTCCTTCTGCTCAGTTCCGTCACCGGTCAAGTGCGCGGCCTCTTCGACCGTATTCTCCAGACACAGCTGACGAACCACGTCAACTCCATGATTATCCGCAAGGCGATCGGACTGGACCTGCAGTTCTTCGAAGACCCTGTCTTCTACGACACCCTGCAGAACGCGCGACGCCAGGCGGACACGAGCGCGCTCAATATCGTGAACTCGACAATGCAGATGGCACAGCAGACCATTACGCTTGCCTCTCTTGTCATCCTCCTGGTCCGGTTCAGCCCATGGCTCGCGGTCATCTCCTTCGTCGCCGCAATCCCTGCGTTTCTCTCCCAGTCCCACTACGCCGAGCGTGCCTTTCGCGCCGTCAGCCGCCGTGCGCCGGAAGCCCGCCTTCTGAACTACCTGGAGATGCTGCTGACCGGCATCGAGAGCGTCAAGGAGATCAAGCTCTTCGGGCTGGGGGAGCCGCTGCTCGCGCGCTATCGAGAGCTATTCACGCGTTTCTATCAGGAGGATCGCGCCATTGCCGAGCGACGCACCAGGGCCGGATTGGGCTGGGGTCTGCTGTCTACCCTCGCATACTACGGCAGTTACGCGTGGATAGTCTTTCGTACCGTCGCCGGCGTCATCACGCTGGGCGACATGACCATGTTCCTGGCAGTCTTTCGCCAATCCCAGAGCTCAGTCCGCTCGTTTCTCGACAGCCTGAATCGCCTCTACGAGAGCAACCTCTTCCTCGACAACCTGATGACCTACCTGTCGTTGCGCCCTGCGCTTGTCTCCCCGGTGGACGGTCTGCCGGCCCCTGAACCTATTCGGCAGGGGATTGAGTTTCGGCACGTCACGTTCCGCTACCCCGGTTCTGATGTCCCTGTGCTTCGCGACATCAATCTCCACATACACGCGGGTGAGCGCATCGCGCTGGTCGGGCTGAACGGAGCCGGCAAGACGACCCTGGTGAAGCTTCTCACTCGGCTGTACGACCCCACCGAGGGGCAGGTGTTGCTCGACGGCGTAGACCTGCGCGAGTACGATCTGCCCAGCCTTCACCAGCGGTTCGGCGTCATTTTCCAGGATTTCGTCCGCTACCAGTTCACCGTGAGGGAGAACATCGCGTTCGGCCAGGTGGACGCGCTCAATGATCTTGACCGCATCACGGGTGCCGCCGACCGCGGCGGCGCGAGCCCCATCATCAGCAGCCTGCCCCGGGGATACGACACCATGCTCGGGCGGCGCTGGGAGAAGGGGCAGGAACTGTCCGGCGGCCAGTGGCAGAAGATAGCCCTGGCGCGAGCCTTCATGCGCAAGGCCGAGGTCCTGGTGCTGGACGAGCCGACATCCGCCCTGGACGCCGAGGCAGAGTACGAGATATTCCGGCGGTTCGGTGAGCTCATGGAAGGCCGCATCGCGGTGCTCATCTCACACCGTTTCTCCACCGTGCGCATGGCGGACCGCATCGTCGTCTTGTCGGCAGGCAAGATAATCGAACTGGGAAGCCACGCCGAACTGGTGCAGATGGACGGCGCATATGCGCGGCTGTTCAATCTGCAGGCGGAAGGGTATCGCTAGAGGGAGATGTGCGTTCGCCGCATCAGCCGGCCGGCAGGACGGCCCGCAAGCCGCATGCTTCGGGTACTTCCGTCGTTTGTCTACGCTCACTCCTCTCGTCGATTGGCACGGTCCACCGCAGCAGCATTCTTAACTGAGTGAACCATATCGCCTCCGGTTTCATTGTGGATGAGCGAACACGCAGCCTACCAAAGTGGTGGCGGCAATGATACACTGAACACTCGGATGCGACCACGGCGGCATCCGCCACGGGACCAATGCAGTCATGAAATCGGGCGATTCCATGGAGCCATCCGGCTTCACTGACGGATTGTTTCAGCTTCACCCCACGCTGGACGCGCTCTCTACATTCATCTACGTCAAGGACCGCGATCTGCGCATAGTGAGCGCCAACCGCGCGTTCTGCGACGCGCTCGGCGTCTCCAGAGAGAAACTGCTCGGCATGACCACGGACCAGTACCTCGGTGAAGCCGATTCGGAGGCCGCGCGCATCGACCGCGAAGTCATCGAGTCTGGTGTAGCAAGGCTGGGAGTCGTGGAGAGCTTCCGCGCGGCGGACGGCCTTCACCTGGTCGCAACAGACAAGGCGCCTGTCCGGGCACCCGACGGGACTGTGGTGGGACTCGTCGGCTCCTCGATAGACATCACCGCGCAGAGGGAGTCTGACGAGAGGCTGCGGCAGAGTGAGGCACAACTCAGGTTTCTGACCGACAACACAGCCGACGTCATCTGGACGATGGACCTGAAGTTCCACACAACCTACATCAGCCCGTCTGTCGAACGCGTGCTCGGCTTCACTCCCGACGAGTGGATGCAGTTGCCGTTCGACCGCATGTCCACGCCTGAATCGGTCGAGCGCGAGTTCGCAGCGTTGCAGCGAGAACTCACAGCCGAGGCGTCGGGCGCCGCGGATCCGCATCGGACGTTCACCATTGAAGTCGAGATGAACCACAAAGACGGCTCGACGGTCTGGATGGAGATGGTGATCCGGGCCATCCGCGATGACACCGGGAAGCTCTTCGGCATGATCGGCGTGTCCCGCGATATCACGGGGCGCATGCGCGCCGAGAAGGCACTCAAGGAGAGCGAAGAGAAACACCGGGCCCTGTTTGAACAGTCGCTCGTGCCCATCGGCCTCATCTCTCCGGAGGGGCAGGTGCTGGACGCGAATCCCGCCTGGCTCAAGATGTTTGGCATGACCCACGCCGATCTGTCGTCATTCAGTGCGCGGGATTTCTACGTCGCCCCTGATGGGAGGGACCGCTTCTTGAAGACAATCGCGGCTGATGGCCGCGTCGAAGACGAGGTTCAGTTCCGGCGCAAAGACGGCACTGTCGTGGACTGTCGGCGTACGGCCGCGGTGCTCCGGGCTCCGGATGGCAGCGTCTTCGGCTTTCAGAATGTGATTCTTGACGACACCTCCCGGAAGCAGGCGGAACGCGAACTCCACGAGAGTGAGCAGAAATACCGCGAGTTGTTCGAGCAGTCCGTCGACGCCATCAACCTCGTAGCAGTCGACGGCCGGATTATCGACGCCAATCCAGCGTGGTTCGCACTGTTCGGCTACACACCTGACGACATTGCCTCGTACAATGCGACCGATGCGTACGTAGAGCCTGAGGGCAGGACCAGGTTCTTGCAGAGAATCGCCGCTCAGGACACGGTCGAGGACGAACTGCAGTTCAGGCGCAAGGATGGCTCGATCTTCGACTGTCACCGGGTTGTTGCAGTGCGCCGAGCCGCGGATGGCAGCATCGTCGGTTACCAGACGGTGTTCCACGATGTCACGGAGACGAGAAAGGCTGAACGGGCGCTCAGGGAAAGCGAGGACAGGTACCGCACCCTCATGACGAACCTGAACGACGTCGTGTACGAGGTCGACGCAGGCGGTAGACTCACGTTCGTCAGTCCCCGGACCCTCGAGATCACCGGCTACGCGCCAGAGGACGTGTTGGGCCGACCGTTCAGCGATTTCGTGCACCCGGAAGACCTCCCACGGGTCGCCGACCACTGGCGTGGGGTGACAAGCGGCGCAGTCGACCCTGTCGAATTCCGAATGCTTAAGCCCGGCGGTAAGCCGCACTTTGTGCGCATCTCAGGACGTGCCATCATGCGCAACGGCCGCTTCGACGGCTCAACCGGCATCATGACCGACATCGACCGGGAGGTCGAGGCCAGGAATGCGCTCCATGAGAGCGAAGAGAAATTCCGGGCGCTCTTTGAGCAATCCGTCGCACCCATCAGTCTCATCACTCAGGACGGGTGCCTCATCGAGGCGAACGACGCTTGGTTCCGCCTTCTCGGCTACTCGCGCAAGGACATGGCGTCTTTCAACGCTGCCGACCTCTTCCCGTCTCCCGAAATGCGGGACGACTTCGTGCGCCTCCTCCTCAAAGCCGGCTCCCTGGATGACTACGAGTCCCGCATTCGGACCAAGGATGGCACGCTCATTGACGTCCTGCGGTCGATAACCGTCCGCTACAACCCCGACGGGAGCGTGCTCGGCTTCCAGACCGTCTTGCGCGATGTCACCGCGGAGAAGGCAGCGGAGCAGGCGCTTCGCGAGAGCGAAGAGAAATACCGCCAGCTCTTCAACCAGTCCATCGCCGCCATCAGCCTCCTCGCACCGGATGGCCACCTGATTGACGCGAACGACGCGTGGTTCCGCCTCTTCGGCTACTCGCGCGAGGATGCGCCATCGATTCGCGCCGTGAATCTGTACCCTACAGCCGAACTGCGAGAAGAATCGGTGAGTCGACTCCTCAGCAGCGGAACGCTGGTCGACGATGAGGCGCGGGTGAAGAAGAAGGACGGCACTCTCATCGATGCCCTGCGCTCTATGGTCGTGCGGCACAATCCCGACGGGAGCGTGCTCGGCTATCAGACCGTCTGGCTCGATATCACGGAACTCAATCTGATCCGCGATGAGTTGTTGGACTCGCGAGAGCAGCTCCGCAGACTCGCATTGCGCATCCAGGAAGCGAGGGAAAACGAACGGACTGCCATTGCCCAGGAACTGCACGACCATTTTGGCCAGGAGCTCACGGCGCTCAGGCTCGACCTGGAGTCGCTTGCAAGCAGCCCGCCTCCCGCGGGCGACGCAGGACTCATACGCATCCGTGGGATACTGCAGCTGGTCGACCAGATGTCGCAGGAACTGCGACGAGTGATTTCCGAGATGCGACCCGGGATGCTGGACGACCTCGGTCTGTGCGCCGCCATCGAATGGCAGGCAGGGCAGTTCTCGGAGCGAACCGGCATCGCCTGCAACCTCATCCTCACTGCGAATGACGCCAACCTCCCTCCCTCAGTCAGCACAGCACTCTTTCGCACTTTCCAGGAACTGCTCAGCAATGTGGCGCAGTATGCCGGAGCAACGTATGTCGACGCGAGCCTCATCTCGGATAGCGAATGCGTGTATCTCGCGGTGGTCGACAACGGGCGCGGCCTCACCGACGAAGAGTTGCATAGTTCCTCCTCGCTCGGCATCCTGGGCATCCAGGAGCGCATCCGCGCCTGTGGCGGCAACGTCACCTTCCAGGGCGAGCCGGGCAAGGGCACAACCGTGACCGTCACGATTCCGCTACCGACCGACGCAGCCGACGGATGGCAGACGCGCCTCGGACTCCGTTAGCACCTCGCGCCCTTGCGGTTCCGCTGCGGTGCAGCAAACCAGAACGCCCTCCCCAGGGGGGAGGGCGCATTCACCGTACATTCGGTCTCTCAGTGCCGGTCGGTAGCCGGCGGGGAAGCGCTACACGTCAACACTACCACTACTTCTTCGCCTCAGCCGCCTTCGCTTCCTTCGCCTTGGCCGTCTTCACCTTGATGGCTTTCGGCTGCACGGCTTCCGTCTTAGGCATCGTCAGCGTCAGCACACCGTCCTCGAACATCGCCTCAGACTTGTCCACCTTCACCGGCACGGGTATCTCGAGCGCCCTCACAAAGGAGCCGAAGTGCATCTCCTTCCTGAAGTAGTTCTCCTCATTGACCTCCTGCTCCTCCCGGTACTCGCCCTTCAGCGTGAGCATATCGCCGGTGACAGATATCTCCACGTCCTCAGCCTTCATGCCGGGCAGCGATGCCTTCACCACCACTTCCTTGTCAGTCTGGTACATGTCGATTGCGGGCGATTCCGCACGCAACCCGGGAATGAGGCCATGCGACCGTACGAACGAATCCTCGAACAGCCGGTCCATCGCCTGCCTCAAGCTGGTCACACCCATCGGTTCCCATCGAATCAGATCTGCCATATCACTTCACCCCCTTTTCTCCACTTGTTCAGCCACGAATCAAACAAGCCATCCACGCGCTTCCCCGCCGATTTGGTTGCTCCCATCGTGTCGCCCAGCGCCGCTCTCCGAACTTCCCCTCTTCTCCGGGACTCTCCACAGGTTGCAGCGCCATAGTCTCACGACGGCTCTGCGAGGGTCGGACACACACCCGGCCCACGCCATCTACTTGGTCTTCACGACTATCTTCTTGGGCTTCGCCTCTTCCGCCTTCGGCACGACCACCATGAGTACTCCGTTTTCCACTTCTGCCTCAATCTTCGCCGCATTTATCGGCGCCGGCAGAGTCAGCATCCGCACCACATCCCCATAGCCCAGCTCGGCCGCGAGCCACCTGTACGACTTCGCCTCTTCCTTCTCCACCTCTCCCGGCACGTGCACCTTGATACTCACCGTCTCGCGTTCGGCCGCGATCTCTACATCTTCCGCCTTGACGCCCGGAACGTAGGCCCTGATCACGTAGTCGGATTCCTTCTCGTACACATCAACCGGCATGATTCTCGCGGCCGCGAGGTTCGACGGCTCCCCGGAATCATGGCGTCTGACGACGCTCTGCTCGAACAGGCGGTCCATCGCATCCTTCAAACTCACGATATTGCTGTACGGCTCCAATCTCTGAATCACCATCTCTCTCTGCACCTCCATCTTTTTCCATTGTTCTCTGCACACACCACGGGGCGTTCACCGGTTGCGCTCACTGCCACCTTCCACCTGAGCTCCTCCCTTCATGCGAAGTATCACCTCGATGCCCCTCAGGTTCACCCCTTCGCCTTCCAGCCTCGCCACCTCACGAATGCGAGCCACATCTCTGTCCGAGAAGAGTCTCCTTCCTCCCTTCGTTCGCGCCGGTCTGACTAGCCCCACCGCTTCGTACCTCCGAATCCTGTACGCGTCCACGCCAGTCAGTGACGCCGCCACTGACATCACATACCTCCCGGACTCCTCCGTCCATTCATCACGTCCGCTTCCGGGGCGTTCATCTACCTCCGCCATCGCTCCCCTCTCACCGGCATCCGCCTTCAATTTCCGCAGAGCAGATTGTAGAGAATCTCACATTTCATGTCAAATTTTCGCACTTCAGACAGGCAGCTTCGCGCGTCATGAGTCGCCGATTCCCGGAGTCTCACGGCGGGCTAGTCCCCCAAATATCGGGCATTCAAATCAGCGTCGGCTCGTCTCCGGAGCAACGTCGTGTGCGTCAACACGCGAATGGGGACCGTGAGACCGTCAGATGTACGCGCCCCGGCGCGAGACGCGCTGCGATTCAATCAAATGTGCGGCATACACAGAGGCTGGCGAGGCACTCCCGGATGCGATACGGAATTCTCTGTCGTAGTTGTTCTTGCGCGACCGTGGTGACGCGGTTCCGTCGCAACGGAGGAACGCACGGTCGCAGCATTGGGATTTGCCGCGCCTATGTGAACGTAACGGCAACCGACCCCAGGCGATCGAATGTGGCTGTGAAATGGTCGCCTCGCGCCACCGTCTCCGGCTTCATGAGGCTGCCCGTGATGACGACCTGGCCCCGGCGCAGTCCGCCGAGTCCGAGAGCCGAGAGCTTGTTCGCCGTCCAGGCGACGACTCCGATCGGACTGCCGAGCGCCGCCGCCCCCGCCCCTGTCGAGACAATCCCGCCATTCTTCGAGAGGACACACCCGATGAGTCGCAGGTCAAGACCCTGCACGGGCGTGAGCTTTCCGCCCAACACCACACCCCAGCCGCCATCGCTATCCGCCGTGATATCCGGAGCGGTTACCTTCCAGTCCTTCGAGCGGAGGTCGACGATCTCGATGGCCGGCATCACTCCCGCGAGCGCTTGCAGCGCCATCGCAACGGTGACACCTGGTCCTTGGAGATCCTCTCCAAGGACGCAACCTATCTCCGCCTCCACCATGGCGCACACGAGACCGTCGAACGGGATGACTGCCCCACTCAGAAAAGTCCGCGAGTCGAACAGGAAGCCGACGGCGGGCTCACCCATGCCGAACTCCTGCTGGATGGTTCTGTTGGTGAACGCGGCCTTCACGCCGACGATGTGGGAGCCTGCGTCCAGCCTGGATTGGACGGTCCTGAGCTGGATGGCATACGCCTGATCCTGTGTCAATCCAGGGAACCGCTCCGACAATGCGACCACCGGGCGCCGGTCCTTCTCGGCAGCCAGCAACTCATCAGAAAGGCGGCGGATATCCGCATCAGACAGTGTTGCCATTCATCCTCCTTGTCGTGTCTTATTGACCGGCCGGCTTTCAGACCTGCGCCGACGACTCCGCGAGACGTCTCCCCAGGGCGACCAGCGCGGCCGTTGCCACGTCGTTCGAGGCAACGTCGTTGGGTCCCTTCGCAAGTGCCGTGACTTCACCCACCCACGGCATCTTGCACAAGTCCGTATACGTTCGAAGGTTGACTATCGCCTGCCCGATGCCATCCTCCGCCACCGCCACGCCGGCAGCCCTCTTTCCTTTCAGCAGCGGCCAGATAGGAACGGTTCTGTCCATGAAGTTCTTCAGCAGTGCCGACAGCATATAGAAGTACACGGGCGTACCGAAGACGAACGCGTCAGCCGCCAGCATCTTAGCCAGGAGTGGCGCCATATCATCCTTGATGACGCACACGCCCGGTTTCCGGTCTTTGCCGACCTCACACGTGAGACAGCCACGGCAGAGCTTGACGTCCATATTCCTGAGCAGGACAAGTTCGGTCTCCGCTCCTGCGCCCCGCGCCGCTTCCAGTATCCTTTCAACCATCCATTCGGTGTTCCCCTTGCGTGGTGAGCCGGATATTCCCAGTATCTTCATCGCCGCGAACCTCCCTGCAAAGCCGTCGTCGGCAACGGCCTCCCGTCGATTGTACACAGAT
>Ga0351964_1065_pt1 | contig 22579 bp, 21 predicted proteins | sample TotcelT113001N15_FD_205807 | JGI IMG/M metagenome (GOLD analysis project Ga0351964, IMG submission 205807) | Enriched cells from coal bed in the Powder River Basin, Montana, United States - Total cells T11 rep3 HSBNCT.T11.300.1.N15 ... | reverse complement strand
AAAGGGCGTAATTGTAACCGCGCTGCTTGAGTTCCGGAACGGTGATCTTGCCGACGGTGGCCGTTGTGGCCGCGGAGGAGCCGCTGACAGCGGCGAAAAACGTGCAGGCCAGAATGTTGACATGGATGAGCCGGCCGGGAATGGCATCCATCCAGGGAGATAATCCCTTGAAGAGATTTTCCGAAATTTTACTCCGGAAGAGGATTTCCCCCATCCAGATAAAGAAGGGCAGGGCCATCATGGTCGAACTGCTTGTATTGTTCCAGGCGATATTGGAAAGAATCGAACCGAAAGACACATCGCTGAAGAAAAAGAATCCTCCGATCCCGACGATGAAGAGTGAAATGCCGATCCAGATGGACCCTCCCATGAAGAGGATCAGCAGTCCAAGAATAGTTGCGGAGGCGGGCCCTAAATCCATATTTCCTTAATCTTTCCGATTCGTTTATCTGCCAAGGTCATCCGCCTCTTCGAGAATGCGCAGCCCCTGGATGTCCCCCCTGAGCATGGCCGCAGCCTTGAGAAACTCGGCCAGGAACTGCAGGGTCATGAGCAGGGCGCCGAAGGGCATGAAAAACTGGGGGACGGCCAGATAGGTTTCGGATATATGCATGGACCGGGATTCATTCACGACGGAGTCCCAGAAGAACACAAAGGTAAACCAGGTGAAGGCGATGCAGAAGATAAAGCCGACGGCAAAGCAGATCATGTCGAAGATGATGCGGGGACGCCCCTTGAGGAAATGGGGCAGCATCATCATGCGGATGTGGCCCCGCTCGCGCAGCGTATAGGCGAGGCCGCAAAAGGTCACCATGGTCATGAGATAACCGGAATACTCGTCCGTGATGTAGAGCGTTCTGGAAAATCCGGTGCGATATACGATCTCGCCGGCGACAAGAACCATCGCGACGGCTGTCATGATCCCCGCCGCCCAGCCGCTGAACCCGGAGAGATGGTCGATGAAATTGATAATTTTTTTCATTCTTGCCAAAAAAAAGGGACCCCGAAGACCGCGGTTCGGGGTCCCTCCGTGAAGTTAGCGTCCGTTCAGGCGATTACCGTTTAACCTGCTTTCTGAACTCCGCATAGATCTTCTGAGCATCCGCAGGAGCCCCCTTGAACCACTCGGCGCGGATGTTCTCCGTCAGCTTCTCGAGATCCGCGACAAGCTGCTTGGAGGGAACGACCGTCTCGATGCCGTTTTTGTTGCTGATGGCGACCATGTCTCCATCCCATTTCTTCACGCCCTCCCAGAGGCTCTTCTCCATTTCCTGACCCGCCTTGACCAGGGCGTCTTTCTGTGCCTTGGGCAGCTTGTCGAAGGCCTTCTGGTTGACCGTGACCATATTGGTGGCGATGGTGATGTTCAACGGTTCAAAATATTTCAACACTTCCCAGAATTTGGCGTCAACCGCGGTGGGGGAGGACGTCATGACGGAGTCGATGACGCCGGTTTGAAGCGACGTATAGACCTCACTGAAGGGCAGCGCGAGAGGGGTGGCGCCGACGGCTTCCATGACGAGGGCGCCGTTCTTGTCATAGGTGCGGGTTTTGAGGCCTTTAAGATCGGCCAGTGTGGTGATCTTCTTTTTTGTCCAGAGACCTGCGCCGGGCCAGGGAGCTGTGTAGAGGATCTTCTGTCCCCATTTCTGCGCGACCTTGTCGAAATAGGGGCGGGAGACATCAATCAATATCTTGAGTTCATTGAAATCCCGGACCAGAAAGGGCAGCGTGACGATCTGCAGAATCTTCTCATCTCCGGCAACCCCGCTGATGAGCATATCCGAGACCGGGACCAGTCCGTCGCGCACGATCTTCAGAAGTTCCGGGCCTTTGTATCCCAAAGCGCCGCCTGCGTGAACGACGATCTCAAGTTCTCCTTGGGTCGCTGCGGATACTTTTTTGGCAAACTCTTCCAGGCCGATGCTGTGTTGATTCTTGGGCGGCCAGACGGAATTGGCGTTCCATGTTGTCTTGGCCAGGGCGGGTGTGATCATAAAGAACATCAAGACGGCGGTTGACAGCAATACGGATAAGACTTTTTTCATTTTCCTCTCTCCCTTCTATCTTTAGGATGGTTTTTAGCGGTGCGGAGTATACGGTCATGCTTTCCTGATGTCAAGCCAAATGAACATCGCGAATAAACATCATGTTTTCCGTTGACCCCCGGTTTTGATTTGCCTATAGTGCCCCGTCTCGGGCAGAAATGCCGCAAATCCGCATCTCGTCAGGACCCGACCATGGATTGGCTTTTTGATGTTCCGGCATACGTAAAAGTGGGAAGTTCCTTTCTGGGGATTCTTCTGTTATACCGCTTGAAGGCACCGCTGGGAGCGGCGATTCTTGTTTTTTCGATCCTGCTGACGTTGTGGACCGGGGCAGGGGCCAGCGGCTTGCGTTTTCTGATCAGCAGCTTCGTCCTGCCGCAGAATTATCTGCTCCCGCTGATCATCCTGCTGCTGTTGTTTTTCAGTGACGCCCTCAACAAGACAGGGCGCATGGGCCGGACCATTGCCGCCCTCAAGACGTGGCTCAGAAGCAAGCATCTCATGCTGGCCGGACTGCCCGCCCTCGTGGGATTGCTGCCCATGCCGGCCGGCGCCCTTTTCTCGGCGCCCTTTGTTGATGCCGTCGATCAGGGTCAGGAGATTGAACCGCAGCGCAAAGTCGCCATTAACTACTGGTTCCGCCATATATGGGAGTACTGGTGGCCGCTGTATCCCGGCGTCATTCTCGCCATGCAGTATTCCGGACTTTCGGCGGTCATGTTTTTTCTCATCCAGGTTCCCTTTACCTTTGCGGCCGTCCTGGGAGGCTACCTCTTTATTCTGAAAAAAATCAAAAGATCCGGTGACGACCAGAAAAACGGCGGCTATCTGGATGCCGCCGCTGTTTTTGCCGCTTTGGGTCCGATCGGGCTTCTGGTGATGATTTCCCTCGTGGGCTCCATCCTTTTGCCCCTGATCGGCGTAGAAGGGACCCTGGCCAATCTGACGGCGATGGTCGTGGGGCTTGCGGCGGCGCTTACGGCGGTCTTTAAGGGCCACATGCCGGCCTTTGTGATCACGTTGCGGATGTTAACGCGCATGGATACATGGCTCATGATCGTTCTGGTCCTGGGAATTCAGACCTTCGCAGCAGCGCTCTCCTGCCCGGTGGATGCAACGGGAGCAACCCTGATCGCCGGGATGCGGGACGAACTCATCCAAACCGGCATTCCGTTGATTATGGTGATCATGCTGATTCCTTTCATCTCCGGCATGGTCACGGGAGTCGCCTTCGGTTTTGTCGGCGCCAGCTTTCCCATTGTCTTTGCCCTCGTGGAGCCCGACCCATCTGTGGCGGTCGCGGCTGCGACCACAGCCTTCGCCTATACATTCGGCTACATGGGGATGATGCTGTCGCCCATGCATGCCTGTTTTGTCGTGACCGCCGAATACTTCAAGTCATCCATTTTCGATGCCTACCGATATATCATCGGACCGGTGCTCGTTATCCTGCTGGCCTCCATTTTGCTGTCTACCGTGTATTACTCTGTCCTTTGATCGGGCGCCGGATTCGTTCCCGGCCCGATTTCATTTCAGGGGGACCGCGGGAAAGATTTTTGCATGTTTTGTTTTGACTATTTCAGCGCCATCCGTTATAAACCCGGCGTTGCTTTGACCCTGCTTGCGTGCGTGGGGATTTCATGAGGGCTTGCCTCTGCGTCAACGGAGGGGTGCTGCACGGGCGTTTCCCGTATTTTTCGGGATCCGGGCTTTGGGAGCGCAGATGCAACGAAAGGAGGCGGCCATGTTTCGAGAAACAGCGCTAATCTGGATTTCCGGGCTTGAAGAAGCGGGCAGGATCGGCGGTCTCAATCATGAAGAACGTGACCGTCTGGCCAACGATTACGCAGCGAAACTGGAGGCTTTTTTCAATGAGGCCGTCGCCAATCAGTTGAAACCGCTGGGCAAGGATGCCGAATTCGAACGCATGCTGCTGTATGACAGTCAATATACGCATAAATATCTGAACCAGACGATTCCCGGCTATTACGGGTTCCGGGCGGAGATTTTCGAAAAAGCCAGAAAGATCATCCTGGAAGACCTTTGAAAAATGGCTTCGCCGCGGCTCAAAATCTTTCATTCGCCGCTTGCGAACCATTTTTGCACCGGTGATGCAAAGCTCTCTCTGGGTGAATAGAGGGTTTATCCTTGAAGGTCATTTTTCTTGGAACGAACGGCTGGTACGATACGCCCACCGGCAACACCATCTGCACGCTGATCCGCACCGAGCATCAGGATATCATCCTGGACGCGGGGATCGGGTTCTACAAAATCGATCGGTACATTCCTGTGGGGGATGAAAAACCGGCCACGCTGCTGTTGAGCCATTTTCATCTGGACCACATCTACGGTCTTCACATGCTGGTCAAATGCCGCTTTCCGTATGGTTTGACCCTGTGCGGGCCGACCGGCGCACGGCAGATCATCGAAACCATCGTCAACAGCCCGTTTACGGTGAGCCTGGAGCGACTTCCCTTTTCAACCGCCGTTTATGAGCTGCCGGCGGAATCCGATCGTCTGTCCTTTCCCCTGGATATGAAACCCCTGCTTCACAGCGGCGTGACGCTGGGTTACCGGATTTACATCGACGGGACAATTATCGCCTATTGCCCGGATACGGGTTACTGCGACAATGCCGTAGCGCTGGGACGGGACGCTGACCTGCTCATTGCGGAATGCGCGTATAAAAGCGGTGAAACCGATGAAAGCTGGCCCCATCTGAACCCTGAGACCGCCGCCCGGATTGCCCTTGAAGCCGGCGCCAAAAGGCTGATCCTGACGCACTTTGCCGCAGGCACCTATCTGACCCTGCCGGAGCGCAAGGTGTCGGAAGGTGCGGCACAAAAAATCTTCCCCGATACCCTGGCCGCCGTGGATGATATGGCGGTGGAATTATAGCCCTTCGCTTCGGGATTTCGGTGACGGTGCTCCCCCCCCGGCTGCCGGCGCTGCTTCGGACTCATGGCCATTCAGGAACCTTCAGCACCGGACATTCGTTTTTCAACAACATCAGCGTTACCTCATCAGTTCAGCCAATTTTGCTACAATCCTGTGCCAACCACCCCCGTTGCAACAGAAATGTATCATGCCGCATGACGGGCCGCTCCCGTCTGATAAAAATATACATCAATAATATCTAATAGTTACAATCTACAAAGGTTTGGCATGAACCTTGCGCTTCTTGCAGACAGTTCGATCGCATGAAAAAGATGAGTCAACGGGAGGTGTATGGTGAATACGGGAGATACGGCGTGGGTGTTGATATGTACGGCACTGGTGATGTTGATGACGATACCGGGTCTGGCTTTTTTTTATGGGGGTCTCGTCCGGCGCAAGAATGTCCTTTCGATCCTGATGCAGTGTTTTACGGTGATGTGCGTCATCAGCCTGCAGTGGGTGCTGTTCGGCTATTCCCTTTCATTCGGCCCTGACACGGGATGGGGGATTATCGGCAACCTGGATTGGGCGGGACTCAGGACCGTCGGAGGGCAACCCAATCCGGATTATGCCGAAACGATTCCTCATTCCGTTTTTATGATCTTTCAATGCATGTTTGCGGTCATCACGCCGGCTTTGATCGTCGGCGCCTTCGCGGAGCGCATGAAGTTCTCTGCATTTCTGCTCTTCACGCTCCTCTGGGCGACGTTCGTCTATAATCCGCTTGCCCACTGGGTGTGGGGAACGGGAGGCTGGATGAAGAATCTCGGCGGTCTCGATTTTGCCGGCGGGATTGTGGTCCATACGAGTTCCGGCGTATCGGCCCTGGTCATGTGTCTTTTGCTGGGTAAACGACTGGGTTACCGCAGAACGCCTTTCCGGCCCCATAACCTGCCCTTTACCGTCCTTGGAGCCGCCCTGTTGTGGTTCGGCTGGTTCGGCTTCAATGCGGGCAGCGCCCTGGGGGCCAATGAACTGGCTGCCAACGCCTTTGTCGCAACTCATGTGGCAACGGCAGCGGCGGGCCTGACATGGGCGCTCATCGAATGGCAGCGGCACGGTGCGCCAACCATTCTGGGTGCTGCAACCGGCGCCGTGGCAGGCCTTGTGGCCGTTACTCCCGCCTGCGGTTTTGTCAATCCCATGAATGCCGTTCTGATCGGCATTCTGGCGGCGATGGTCTGCTATCTGGCCATTGCCGTGATCAAATCGAAGCTGGGTTATGATGATGCCCTGGACGCTTTCGGCGTCCATGGTGTGGGAGGCATCCTGGGGACCATTGCCACCGGTTTGTTTGCGGAAAAGGCCGTCAATGCCGCCGGTGCGGACGGCCTGTTTTTCGGAGGCGCCCTGATGGGCCCGCAACTGATCATGGTCGTTGTCGTGTCTGTCTTTGCCGCCGGCATGACCTGGATCATTTTCAAGCTTGTCGATGCCCTGGTCTGCATTCGGGTCACCGAAAAAGATGAAACGATCGGGCTCGACCTCACGCAGCAGAGTGAGGCTGCTTATACCGTCATCGAATAAAATCGAACAAGAACAAGAAGGAGGTCGATCATGAAGTACATCATTGCAGTCATTCAGCCCCACAAGCTCGATGAGGTGATGGCCATGCTGGAAGCGGCGGAGGTTCCGTTGGTAACGGTGTCCAATGTTCTGGGCCGCGGCCGGCAAAAAGGCGTCACCGAGGTCTACAGAGGCGCCAGGGAAGTGGGAAGCCTGCTGAAGAAAGTCAAACTGGAAATTGCCGTCAACGAGGATTTTGTGGCGCCTGCGCTTGACGCCATCACCCGGGGCGCCCGTACCGGAGAAGTCGGTGATGGGAAAATATTCGTCCTGGACCTCCACGACGTGATGAGGATCAGGACCGGGGAACGGGGCGGTGCAGCCATCGGTTAAACTCGGCAGGGTCATGATGCAATGCAATTCGGTTGGTTATGACAATTTTCACCTTGAGTTGTGTCCGAGTCGGACATGGGGCGTTATACCGCCTGCTTCCGTCAGGGGAGGAGAAAATAGACTTTTTCCGAGACCGTCACAATTCACAATCGTATTTTCGAATGAAAGGGGCAGGGCCATGAATTTTTCAGTCCGTCTTAAAAAAATGTGTGTTGCCGGCGTTGTTGTTCTCGGCGTTATGGCGATGTTCCTCAAACCGCTCCTTGCCCAGGAGGTCAAGGCAGATGCGGACCCCAATGCGGCGGCTGTCCGGATGGTTGCAGCGCCTGATGTCGTCGCTGAACAGGACCAGCCTGTGGGCGACGTCACGATTGCGGCCATGAGCCAGTATTTCTGGAGAGGCTATGAGCTGAGCAGAAACAGCGTGGTCATCCAGCCCTCGATCACGATCGCCTACAAAGGGTTCTCTGCCAACCTCTGGGGGAATCTGGATACAAAACCCTATTTTCAGGGCATCGCCGACCCGAACGATGCCGGGATCTGGAATGAAACGGATGTCACGCTGTCTTACACCAGGAGCCTGGGGCTGTTCAATATCGGTGGCGGTTATATTTACTATGGCCTGGGCGCGCTGAACAAAGACGGGCCGAAAAGGGCGGACGCCCAGGAGATATTCGCCACGGCCTCCCTCAACACGGTCCTTTCACCCACATTGACGGTCTATAAGGAAATAGGATCCTATCAGAACTGGTATTTTCTCGTGGGTGTGTCACATCTATATGAATTTAATCAGATATATTCCATCAAGCTGGAGGCGACAGCGAGCTATCTATTGAGCACCTATGCGGATGCGGTGCAGTTTAATGCCGGCGCAGGCTATGGGGGCTATCCCAGATTCGACGGCAATGCACTGGCAACCAATGAAAAATTCAGCAATTTTCATGACGGCAAGGTCACGTTGAGCCTGCCTGTCAAACTGACCCATCACCTATCGTTGACGCCGTCGCTGTCCTGGATCTTTCCTCTGTCCGACGATGCGAAAAATGAAATGAAAGGCCAGGGCCTCAAAGGGGTGGTGTCGCCGGCGGACCGGGACAGCTCCTTTATCGTGGGCGGCTTGACGGTCAGCTTCGCCTTCTGAACAGGACGGGGGTCGGAACCTCAAGATTCCAGAAGGGCGACGACTTCAATATGGGCCGTCTGCGGAAACATGTCATAGGGTTTCAGGCTTTGGAGGGTAAATCCGCGGTCCAGCAGGAGTCGGATATCCCGCGCCTGCGTTGCCGGATTGCATGAGACATAGACAATCCGGGCTGGTTTCAGCGCAATGAGCCCGCACAGAAGCGCCGGATCACAGCCGGCGCGCGGCGGATCGAGGATAAGAACATCAACGCGCCTCTTGGCGTCGGCGAATGTCCTTTGCAGGATTTCCCCGGCATCGCCACGAAGGAAGGTTGTGTTTGTGATTCCGGCCTGGCGGTGGTTCATCCGGGCGCAATGAATGGCTTCGCCGTCGATTTCGATGCCGTATACCTGACGGGCATGGGGCGCCAAAAACAAAGAAAACAATCCGGAGCCGCAATAAGCGTCCACAACGGTTTCCCCGCCGGTCAGGGCGCTTGCTTCCACGACGTCATCAACGAGGCGGGATACCAGCAAGCGGTTGGCCTGGAAAAACCCCCGGTAGGGGACCATCAGGCGTTGCCCGCCGACGGTCCGGACAACAAATCGGGGCGTTCGGAAGTCCGTAATCACTTCGGCTTTTTCACCGTTTGCACCGGCAGACCAGATGGTTTGCCGGTCCCGGAGTGTGCTTATGCTGCCCGCTTCGATATCCTGACGGAAGGCCAGGCAGGCTTGATTGATCGTTTCATCCATGATTTCACAGCGATCGATATCGATGATGCGGTCGCTGAAAGCTTCCGTGAAGCCGACAACGGGTCGGGCTTTCGGTATCATCCGGATATGATAATCCGCCTTGCCGCGGTACTGAAAACTCCCTGGAGAGGGGGTGACCGGAGTGACCGGCGGCTGGACCACTTTTGCAATCCGGATAAAAGCGTCGACCACCTGCTGTTCCTTAAGCTGCAACTGGCGGTCGTAACGGATATGCTGGTAGCGGCATCCGCCGCAGAGGGCATAATGGCGGCATCGGGGGTTGATCCGGTCAGGGGACGGCTGAAGCAGCTGTTCGAGGCGGCCCCGGACAAACCTTTTTTTGACCTCTGTAATGCGGACCAATGCCTCATCGCCGTCAACCGTGAACGGCACAAAGACGACCTGCTGCCGGCAGCGTCCCACACCGTCGCCGCCGAAGGCCACGCTGTCGATGCGCAGTTCGATTTGATCTCCCGGCCTCAATATGACCTCCTGCCTGCTTTCCCTGTACGGTACTGAAGATAGCCCATTTGCCCCTCGACGTCCACCAAAACCATTTCCCTTTACAACCGAACGATATATTGATAAGGGTCATGCCCTCTTATGGGTCCCTGCAGACCCTTGGATTCTGTAAAGGAAAAAAGATTTGCTGAATCATCCTAATGTGCATCGCCTGGCGCAAGCGGGCGGTGAAATAATCCTTGTCGGCACCGCCCATGTTTCCAGGGAAAGCGCCGAGCTGGTCGAACGGGTCATCGACGAAGAAAAACCCGATGTGGTCTGTGTTGAGCTTTGCCAGGCCCGCTTTGATGCCCTCAAGCAGAAGGACAGGTGGCAGGAGACGGACATTGTCAAGGTGATCCGGGATAACCGTACAGCCCTGCTGCTGTCCCAGTTGCTCATGGTTTCCTTCCAGCGCAGAATTGCCGAGAAATTCAACATCAATCCCGGGGAGGAAATGCTGCGGGCCATTGCGAAGGCCGAATCCACAGGGGCGAGAATTGTGCTGGCAGATCGGGAGATTCGTGTGACGCTGCTGAGGACCTGGCGCATGATGCGTTTCTGGACCCGGCTTACGTTTCTGTCGGAAATGATCCTGTCTCTGTTTATCACCGAGGATATTACGGAAGAGGACATTGAGAAGCTCAAAGAGCATGACGCTCTGGACCTGGCCCTCAAGGCGGTCGGCGAAAAGCTGCCGGAAGTCAAAACCACCCTGATTGATGAGCGTGATCAATATCTGGCCTACCGTATCGGCCACAGCGGCGGGAGGAAGGTTGTGGCCGTGGTGGGTGCCGGCCATGTTCCCGGAATCCAACAGTCCTTCGGCCGGGATATCGATATCGAGGCAATCAACAGGATTCCGCCTCCGAGTGTGTGGGCGAAGTTCTTCGGATGGGGATTTTCCGCGGGAATTATTGCTTTGTTCATCGCCGGCTTCTTTTACTCAGGCGGTCAGACCAGCCTCAAGATGATCCTCTCCTGGTCGGCCATAACGGCTGCCTGCGCGGCGGTCGGCGCTATTTTATTGCTGGCGCATCCGCTGACCATCCTGGCTTCGGCCCTCTCGGCGCCTCTGGCGACGCTGCATCCGCTGATTGCAACGGGCTGGGTGGCAGGTCTTGTGGAGGCGTCTTTCCGGAAGCCGCAGGTGAAGGATTTTTTGGATCTCAAAGACGACATTGTCAGCTTAGGGGGATTCTTCCGGAACAAGATTACGCGCTTGCTGATTCTGGTGGTTTTTGTCAATTTGACCACGTCCATTGGGACCTTCGTGGCAATACCGGTGATGATGAAATATATTTTCCTGTAATGCGGGGACATCATGGCAGACGCTCAAAATCATTCCATGCTGTGTCCAAAGTGCCGCAAGCTGATCAGCAGCGATGAACCGGCTTGCCCTTATTGCGGCCTGGTCCGGCCGGGCAGGCACGGATGGCTGGCGCTTCTGCGGCGCTTTTCTCCGGATTCGCTGAATTGCGTCAAAATCATCATTTACACCAATGCTGCTTTCTTTATCCTGTCCCTGTTTCTGACCCCGTCCGAAATGGGGTTGACAGCCAATCCGATGGGGTTGCTGGCGCCTTCCAACCTTAGCCTGTTTACGCTTGGCGCATCCGGTTCCATTCCCATTTATCAGTATGGCCGCTGGTGGACGCTGATCACGGCTTCTTTTCTGCATGGGGGAATTCTGCACATCTTCTTCAACATGTTTGCGTTGTCCCAGTTGGGATCATTCGTGATAGAGGCATTCGGTGCGAACCGCTTTATCATCATCTATATCTTAACCGGCGTGGCGGGTTTCTATCTTTCGCTGATCGCGGGCATCCCCTTTACCATTGGCGCATCGGCGAGCATCTGCGGGCTCATCGGCGCCATTCTTTATTACGGTAAAAGTCAGGGCGGTTTCTTTGGTCAGGCCATCTATCGACAGGCGATCGGCTGGATTGTGGGACTGGTGATCTTCGGCCTGCTGATACCGGGAATCAACAACTGGGCGCACGGCGGTGGGGTGCTGGCCGGCATTCTGCTGGGTTTCCTTCTGGGTTACCAGGGCCGGCGCGCGGAGACGGCTTTGCACCGGACGCTGGGTCTGGTTATCCTGCTTGTGACGTTTGCCGTTCTGTCAGGGGCCTTGATCAACGCCGTTTTGTTCGTGGTCTTTTGAAATTCCCCTTCGCTTTCGGTCTGCCGCAGGTTTCTTATAAAGCGGGGAGTTATTTCAGGCCACCACCCTAAGCAGCAATCCTTTGAGATATCGCCCTTCCGGATGGGCCAAAAGGATGGGGTGATCACCGCCGGCGGCGAGCCTTGCAATCAGCTGCAGGCTCCTTTGTGCATCGCGGGCGGCGCCCAGCACGATTTTTTCAAAGAGGTCCTGATCGATATAATTGGAACAGGAAAAGGTGGCCAGCAGGCCGCCCTCCCGCAGTCGGCGCATGGCCTGCAAGTTGATGTCCTTGTAGCCCCGGGAAGCCCGGGCGATGTCCTTTCCGGACTTGGCGAAAGATGGCGGGTCCAGGATGATCAGATCAAAGCATTCGCCTGTTTTCCTGAGATATTGAAAAACATCCGCCTGGATGACGGGGTGCTGTTCCGGTGAAAAACCGTTGAGTTCCAGATTCCGTCTCGCCATGTCATTGGCCGATGCGGAAGTATCCACAGAAATAATCCGGTCTGCGCCGCCCCGGGCGCAATAGATGGAAAAACCGCCGGTATAGGAAAAACAATTCAACACCACGGATCCCCGGCTGAGACCGCCGATCCGTTCGCGGTTGTCCCGCTGATCGAGAAAGAATCCCGTTTTCTGCCCGGTGATGATATCCACCTCAAAAAGCAGATGATTTTCCGTGATCATGATCGGCGCCGCAGGCAGATCGCCGAGGATGGGCCCGATTCGGTCTTCCAGACCTTCGCGCTGCCGGGCATGCCCGTCACTACGCTCATAAATGCGCGTCGCAGGACAAATCCTCCGGAGCTGATCCAGAATGACATGACGGTGCTTCTCAATGCCCGCCGTGGCGATGGTCACGACGAGGCTGTCCCCGTATCGGTCAACGATCAGGCCCGGCATCTCATCCCCCTCGGCGTTGATCAGGCGGCAAGCGGTCGTTCCCGGCGGAACAAGCCGTTGCCGCTGGTCCACCGCCGAACGTATGCGCTGCGCCCAGAAGGATGCATCGACGGGTGCATCGAAACGGCGGGTCAGGACCCGGAACCGGATATCGGATTGGTCATTGAAGAACCCCTGCGCAAGCGGTTCCTGATCATTGCTGACAGCCAGGACAATGTCTCCGGGCTCCGCGTTTCCTGTGACGGAAGCCACGGCGCCGGAGAAAATCCATGGATGCCCATGGCGGATGGACCGGTCTCGGCCGGGTTTCAGGGTCATGCGGTGGGTTTTCAGGCTCATGTTTCCCCTCTATCGGCAGCAGCGGTAAAATGCAAGCCTTATCCATGAAAAGCTTTGCAGACGGTCTGGATGCTGCATCATGTTGTATCCCTGCCTGACGTTGCCGGGGCAATCGAATGGCGGTGTATCCACCGCGACGCCTGATATTCCCGCTTTGCCGGAGCATGCTCCAGCCGGAACCGGGGGAGTGAACCGCCGATGCGAGCGGCTTTTTTGTGTGTTCGTCATCCATGCTTCCTTTACGTGAACAAAGCAGATGGATGCCATTTACGCAGTGGATTTCCGGTTGGAATCGTGATAAAAAACGACGCTGTCTGAATGGATCTCAAACAAAAACGCAGGACTTTTCGGTGCGATGTGAGGACCATTCCGATCGGCCATGAAGCACTGAGCAGGGTGTCGTATAAGCGGGTTCTTGTTGCAAAGCGGTTTATCCATTCGTCTTGAAACCATGTAAAACCAACAACCATGGGAGGATGTTATGGCTCAGTTCAAAGAAACATCGATGGGGGCGATCTTTCAAAACAGGGTCCAGCAGTACGGCGATAAGACGCTGGTCAGTTTCAAAAACAAAACAGGCGCTTGGGTAGAGATTTCATGGAACAAGCTCAACGGGATGGTCAGGGATCTCGGGTCGTTTCTGATCAACAGAGGGATAAAACCCGGCGACAAGGTGGCGCTTTTTTCGCCGAACCGTTATGAATGGTGGGTGGCGGACCTGGCCATCATCTCCGTGGGCGCCGTCAATGTTCCGATTTATGCAACCAACTCTGTCGAAGAATCCCGCTATATCCTTGACAATTCCGATGCCAAGAAATGCTTTGCTGGGACGAAGGAGCACATGGACAAGATCGTCGAGGCCAGGGGAAAGCTTCCGAATCTCGATGAGATCATCATTTTTGACGACATCCATAACCTGCCGGCCGGCGTGATCACATTGAAGGAGGCCCTGGAGGAGGGCCGGGCGGTCGCCGGCAAGGATGCGTTCGACAAGCGGCTGACCCAAATCAATATCGAGGATGTGGCGACCATTATCTACACCTCCGGGACAACGGGCAATCCTAAAGGCGTCATGCTTACGCATAAAAACTTCGTTTCCAACGTGAACCAGGCCCATGCGATTGATCCGGATTTTCTGTCCGGAGATCACACGTTTCTGTCCTTCCTGCCGCTGGCCCACTCTCTGGAAAGAACATGCGGTTATTACATTCCGATCTATTTGGGCCACAAAGTCGCTTTTGCCGAAAGCACAGAAAAACTGCTGGCGAATTTCACGGAAATCAGGCCCACGTTCCTCGTCAGCGTGCCGCGCATTTATGAAAAAATTCATTCGGGTATCACGGCCAAGGTCGCCACGGCGCCTCCCATCAAGAAGGCCCTGTTCGGCTGGGCCATGGGTGTTGCCAAAGAGAATCTCCCCTATGTCTGCGAGAACCGGGAACGCAGCGGCTTTTTCGCGTTCAAATACAGCCTGGCCGACAAGATCATCTTCTCCAAACTCAGGTCGGCGCTGGGCATGGATAAGCTTGTTGCCGCCATCTCGGGCGGCGGGCCGCTGTCCGTGTCCGATGCGGAGTTTTTCCTCGGCATGGGCATCAAGGTTCTTGAGGGGTTCGGTCTGACCGAGACGACGCCGATTACCAACGCGAACCGACCCAAGCGCATAAAACCCGGGACCGTCGGTCCGGCCGTGAAGGATACGGAAATCAAGATCGGCAATGACGGCGAGGTTCTGATCAAGGGGCCCCAGATCATGAAGGGCTACTATAAGAATGAAGCTGCCACGAGGGAAGCCTTCACCGAGGACGGCTACTTCCGGACAGGCGACATCGGTGAAATCGACCGGGACGGGTACCTGAAGATCACGGGCCGGATCAAGGACATCATTGTAACTTCAGGCGGCAAGAACATCTCGCCGCAGAACATTGAGAACGCCCTTTTAACATCCGCATTTATCGAGCAGGCCGCCGTCATCGGCGACAACCGAAAGTATCTCTCCGCGCTCATCGTCCCGGCCTTCACGACGCTGGAGAGCTGGGCAAAAGAGAAAAACATCCCCTTTTCGAGCCGTAAGGACCTCATCGGAAAACAGGAGATCAACAAGCTCTTTGAACAGGAAATCGAGGCGCAGCTCAAAGATTTCGGCCGCGTGGAAAAGATCCGGAAGTTTGTCCTGCTTGAATCCGAATGGTCCCAGGATACCGGCGAAATGACGCCTACCATGAAACTCAAGCGAAAGGTGATCCGGCAAAAATACGAAAAAGAAATCGAATCGCTGTATCCGTCGGAGTAAGCGTCGCCGTTTGCCTGCCTGCGTCCCGGAGGGTTGCAGGCCCTTCAGGACGCAGGCAGGATTCTCATTTGCCGAATAAAAGTTTTCTCAGGATGTGCGGGCGCGGTTTTTTCAAGGGGGTGGTCCAGAGATAGACTTTGTTGCTTTTTCCGTCTTTGCGGTGGACCGTGGCTTCCACATCCGGATCGACGCCCTCCATGTCAAAATTATGCGAGACGATTCTGGAACCGGGCTTCATCTTTTCCAGCTGAGGGATCAGAGCGACATTCAGTTCCGGCAGCAGATACAGCGTCACAACGGAGGCCTGACTCAGATCGAGATCAAAAATATCTTTTTGTTTGATCGTGACAAGCGCTTCCATTTTCTCTTTCTTCACATTCCTGATCGATTGTTCTACCATTTCGGGATCGAGATCAAAGCCGTAGGCCCTGCATCCCGCCTTCTTTGCCGCGGCGATCACGATCCGGCCGTCGCCGCTTCCCAGATCATACACCACATCCGTCTGTTTTACATCTGCCAGCCTGAGCATGATCTCCACGACTTCATGCGGCGTTCCGACAAAATGCACATCCGGTGACCTTGGGGATTTTTCCGCCGCCCAGACCACGGATGCCGTAAACAGTTTAACGGGGCCCTGGCGGTCGCGCACATGCAACCACACGGAGCATAGAAGAACCAGCGACAATACAATGAATCGCCTGAACCATCTCATCCTCATGGTTATCTCCTTTTCGTCTGTCCTGATTATCACCCGGATGATTTTCGGTTAACTTTTTTTTGCAAAAGGATCAAGGGGATGCCCGTCAATAAAACACCGACTCCCGCAAGGGCGCCCACACTCGTGTATAACAGGCTGGCATGCAGCATATACAGGCAGATGGCGCAGAATAAAAGCGGCGTGAACGGGTAAAGCGGGACACGAAATGGCCGTTCGTCCGATGGCTGTTTACGCCGCAGCAGGAAAATGGAGATCCCGACCAAAAGCAGGAAGAACCAAAAGACCGGCGCGGTGTATTCCACCATCATGACAAAGCCGTCGCGCGTGCCCGTGGCCAGAAGGATAAGCAGCAGCGCAACGGCGCTCTGCAACAGCAGCGCGTTTACGGGCGTGCAGCGATATTCATGCCAGCGGCCTAAAAAGCGAAAAAGAGAATGATCCCGGCCCATGGCGAAACTTGTACGGGCGCCCGTGATAATCGCTGCGTTCATTGTACTGAGTGCGGCCAACAGAATAAGCAGGCTGATGAACTGCGCACCTTTCGGACCGAACGTATTGCGCATAAGATCGGCCATGACCGCTTGCGATGCCGCCATGCCGGACAACCCCAGGCTTTTGACAAGCGCCAGATTGATCAGCACATAAATCATCGTGATGGCGCCGATGCTGTAAATAAGGACGCGAGCCATATTGCGGCGCGTTGAACGGACCTCGGCGGATAGATAGGCCGCCTCGTTCCATCCGCCATACGTCAGCAGCACAAAGATCATGGCTTTTCCAAGCGCTGCCCCGCCCGGAGCAATAGGATCCGATGCCGAGAGGGCCTGTGGCGCTTCGCCCCCCAATCCGGCGAGGGCCACAATCAGCAAACCCAGCATGATCGCCGCGACAAGGATGTGTTGCGCCCATTTTCCCTGCCGGATGCCGGCCATATTGACTGCGGTCAGCACAACGATCGTCGCCGCTGCATAGATGGACGCGGAATAAGGCCCCAGATGAAGCACGTCCGAAGCGTAGTCGCCGATCAGAAAGGCGACCATGGCAATGGATCCGGTCTGGATGACCGCGATGCGCGACCAGGCAAATAGAAAAGACAAGACGCCGCCAAAGGCGTTGTTGAGATAATGGTAGTCACCACCTGCATGCGGATAGGCGGACGCAAGTTCTGCATAGCAGAGGGCGCCGATAAGAGACGCAGCGCCACCGAGCATCCAGAACAGAATCAGCATTCCTTCGCTGTCGGCGCTCGATGCCACAATGGAGGGCGTCTTGAAGATGCCGACGCCTACGACGATGCCCACGACGATGACTGCAGCATCGGCGATGGAAAGCGTCTCCGAGGGTTTTGAGACGGACATCATGCCGGATTATTTCCTGTAATCGACTGCCGGGTGTGCGCTTAACGGTGTCATTCACACTTATCCGCTTCCATCTGCGGTTCCAGGGGAAGCACCTTCTTGAAGACCGAAATGGAGAGGAATCCCGCCACGTACATCCAGAGGCCGAACAGGCCCGATGTGAAGAACATGGAGCTGTAAAAATCGCCCATGTAATCCTGAATCAACAAGGCGATGGCCATGGCCAGGGTCGCATTTCTCAGTCCCGTTTCCAGGGAGATGGCTCTGGTTTGACAGTTGTTGATTCCCACAAGTTTCGGGAAGATTCCTCCCACGAGCATCCCCAGCAGGGTCAGCGTGAAGACCGTCGAATAGAAGGTGAAACCATATCGCTGTGTGTCTGCGAACATCTCGATATTGCTGATTAAGCCTGCGATAATGAGGAACAGCAGGGCGATGATCCCCAGAACGGAGAAGAAGGGGGTTGCCTTTCCGGCGAAGCCCGGCCAGCGACTACGCGCCGACATTCCCAATACAAGCGGAATGATGACGAGAATGATGATGGTCTGAACGACGAGTTTGACCGGCATCGTGACCTCCGGCAGGTTGGCACAGTAAAACGTCAGCAACAGGGGTGTGAACAGAAGCGATAAAACGGTTGAAAAGGAAGTCAGGGAAATCGAGAGGGCAAGGTCTCCCTTGGCATAGTAGGTCATGAGATTGGAGGTGACCCCGCCGGGGCTGACCGTGATCAGCACGAGTCCCACGTAAATGAAGGGGAAGGCCTCGTAAAATCCCAGCAGACGCCCAAGACCTGCCGCTACCAGCGGCATAAGGCCCCATTGCAGGAAGGCCCCCGCAAGGATACCGCGGGGTTTCAGGAAGACCAGCTTGAAATCCGTCATGGTGAGGGTCATGCCCATGCCCAGCATCACGAAAAACAGCATCAGAATGATCATCAGCTTGAAGATCCGGTCGAAGAGGAGCTGGCGGGGATGATCGATGAAACGTGCGAAAGCATAGGTTTCACCATGAATCTCCCGTTTTTCCGTCTGCAGGCGGAAGATCATTTTGTTTTCCAGCATTTTTTCCAGTCCGGCGTAGAAGGCGCCATCCCCTTTTGCGATACGCTCGGCGGCGGGTGGAACGGATAGAATGTAGAGGTCTCCGTTGATATTCCGGATCAGAAAAAGGTTCGTTTGCTCTTCCGTCCCTGTCAGCGCTTCCGCCTTCAGCAGCCGCAAATTGCCTTCAAGGAGAACCTCGCTGGATTTCGTCCAGTCTATCGTTCTGGACTCAGAGTTGAATTTTTGGATCAGTGTGACGTCGCCTTTGCCTTTGGCGATCATGGACAGGCGACGATAGAGATCTTCGCTGGCATGCGCCGTTCCCGAGACGATCAGAACGATCAATAGCGATGCAAGGATGACGGGCGCCTTGAATACGGAGCTCTGGCAGAAACGCTTCATTTTCCACCCCATGCTGAATTTAGTCTGCTGCTTGTGTCATTTCCCTGTTGGGAATTGGCTGCGGCTTCTCCGACAGCAATCGATGAAGGATGGACATGCCCGGCTGGCGGGCGGCTCGAAAAGATTTGTGAGAGCCTTATTACTTAACAATGGTCACGCCGAAATTGGGCGGTTCCGGAAAGCGGGGTTTTACCGGCTTGTTTGTCAAAGCCTCCCGGAGTTCAACAGTCTCTTCCTTGAGGTTTGCAGAATGGCTCTTTGCCGTGGCGGTGCCTACGCCTGTTGTATAGATGCCCTCCACATGGATAACGCTCTTGACGGGGTATCCTTTGACATCCATGATGGACTTGCGGATGGGGTCCAGAGAACCATCCCAGTAACGCAGGACGCCACTGAGCCCTCCGAGACGGACGGCGTCAAACCCCAGTCTCTTGGCCAGCTTTTCGTGATAAGCCCGGTACTGATCATAACCCGGGACGGCCTCCGATACCCATAGTTTTTGTTTAACCAGCGTGACACTCGACGAATTTCTTTTCATATCAATGGTTTCATGCGTTAACTCCGCCTCAACAATCTGGCAGAGGTAGCCGTTGATTTCTTCCTTTACAGGTAGAATCTTGACCGACAACCGGGGTTCTGACACCCGGTAGCGTTCCTTGATAACTTGTTCTTCAGGCTCGCTGATCTTCTGTTTTTGTTTAATCCAGTTAACATCGGTGAGCCTGTCAAATGTGAAAACAAGAATTTTTCCAGAATGATAGTCCATTTCACGGATCTGATCCTGGTCCAGCAGGAAATGGGCCGTTTCTCTCCCCTCTTTGACTTTGCCAAAAAGAGTGGTCATCATCGTTCCCGTGTACCGGATATTTTTATCAATGTACATGGCCTGATCGGTATATCCGATCAGCAAGTCGGCCTCCTGTTTGCCCATTAAATATTCTGTTGTCTTATAGGCATGAATGAAGAGCACATCTGCCCGGCAGGGAGATGCAAGCAGGAAAAGCGCTGCGATGGTCGCGATATACATAACCGAAGGACGGATCATTTTGTTCATAGCCCGATCATTTTCTTGTGAATGTAGGTGAATAAAAACATGCTGGATAGAGGGATCGCGAGGCCGAAGAATGATCCCCAAACCATACTCCCACTCGGATCAAAACCATAAGGTTTGGTGAGATAAAGAAGTACATTGATGCCGATGCCCACGAAAAAATAAGTATTATACCACTTGCGTCTGTTCTTCACCCAGTATTCGATCCGGATGTTCCGTTCTTCCTCTCGCATGAAAGGCCCTCCCAAGATGACTTTTCCAAAAGCTATTCAAGGCGCTCGCACACTACATAAAACGGATGGGCCTGTCAATCTGTTTTACAATCATCTGTTTTTCGGTCGCCTGCTCGCTTTTTTCCGAACATCAGAAATGCGATTCCAGAATTCTCTGCTTGGAGAATTCCCTCAGTTTTAAATAATCAGCGGTGACGTCGGTCAGGGCATCGCCCGGGATGAGGCCGATCAGCTCGGATTCCAGGACATCGATGCCGTGTTCGCGGGCCGCCTCCCGCACGCGATCGAAAACGGTACGCAGAGACGTTGTCCGGTAGTCTGTGAGATTCATGGATACCTGGGCCACGTGCCGGCTTCCCAACAGGACCCCGATCGCCTTGACATGGGGGAGGCCCCCTCCCGAATGACGGATTCTGCCGGCAATATCTTGTGCCAATTGGAGATTGTCGGATGCGAGGTTGATATTGAAAGCAATCAGCGGCAGCCTGGCCCCGACGGCCGTAATTCCAGCACATTCGTTGAAAAGAGTCGGACCGACATCCGGGCGCCACATGCGGTCCTGCATGCGATCCTTTAAGGACTCATAGCCACCTTTTCGGATTTGCGAGAGATCCCGCCTCCAGGGGATCAACGCCGCCTCTCCGTAAAAATAAACCGGGAGCTGAAATTGTTTCGAAAATTCACGGCCGAAATCGTGGGCGATCCGGATGGCATCGGACATATCCGCATCGCCCAGTGGAATAAAGGGAACCACATCGACGGCGCCGATTCGAGGATGGGCGCCTTTGTGCTCGCACATATCGATCATCGCGAGGGCCTGCCGACAAACCATCAGACAGGCCTCTTTGATGATGTCCGGGGGGCCAATGAGTGTCAGGACGCTCCGGTGATGATCCGCATCCATGCAAAAGTCCAGAACTTTGATCCCTTGGACAGCAGCCGCGGTGTTCACGAGGGCCTGCCCCTTTTCTTTGTCTCTGCCCTCGCTGAAATTGGGCACGCATTCAATGATTTTCATCTTTGACGAACCCGCAAAATAGGTGAAAAGGGCGCCACGGGGCTTCAGTTTCCCTTGTAGAGAAAACGCTCGAGCAATTTATGGTAGGGGGTCCAGTTCGTGTCGTCTTCCGGCGCATCATCGACAAAAATTCGGAACGCATTCACTTTGGCATCCATGTCGTCGATATGATGCACGATCAAGGCTTCCGGTGTTTTTGGACGTTTGGGCGAACCGAATTCGAGCGTTCCGTGATGGCTCAGAACAAGATGACGAAGCTGCATGGCCAGCGTCTCTGGAAAATCCTCGATGAGGGCTATTTTCGCGCTGATCATCTCCACCCCGATGACAATGTGCCCGATCAGCCGGCCTTCATCGCTGTATTGTACGAGCCGGTCAAAGTCGAATTCATAAATTTTCCCGATGTCGTGAAGTATGCCGCCGGTCAGCAGCAGGTCGCAATTGACATCCTGATAGTGCCGAGCAGCCATGTCAAGCAGTTTTGTGACAGAAAGCGTATGTTCAAGAAGCCCCCCCCAAATAGATATGGTGGAAGCCCTTTGCGGCCGGGGCTTTCTTGAAAAGTACCTTCGTTTCTTCATCCTGAAAGAAGGCGTTCAACAGGACCTTCAGGCAGGGCGTCTGGATCTTTTCGATATAGGTCGTCAGTTCGGCAAACATGTCATCTGCCGGCCGTGCTGCCGACGGGAAAAAATCCGTCAGGTCGATCTGGTCATCCGTCAGGCTTGTCAACTCCAGCACGGACAATTGCAGGTTGTTCTTGTAGCTCAGGGCGCGTCCGGAAATCTGGACAATGTCACCCTTCTTGAACTGGCCGTCCCACTCGTTGGCGTTATCCCAGATCTTTCCATCGATTTCGCCGGTTTTGTCCTTCAACCGCAAATTGAGATAAGGCAGTCCCTTCTGTGAATAGGCCATATTTTTTTCCGCGACGAGGAATGTTTCGCTGACCTTTTCCCCCGCTTTCAGATTTTCGATAAAGCGTATTTTTTTATTCATAAACCGATTCGCCTTTCATGGGTATAGACATTCATGGATCCATCCCGGACCGCGCCGATGATCGTCATTCCGGCTTGATGGGCCAGTTCTATGGCCCGGGCTGTCGGCACCCCCAGCGAGACAACGACCTGGATTCCGAGATTCCAGGCCTTACTGACAATTTCCATCGATACCCTGCCCGTTCTCAGGACGGTTTTATCGGAGCAGTCCAGGTGATGCAGGAGTGCGAAACCGGCCAGCATATCGATGGCGTTGTGCCGTCCGATATCCTCTCTCACCAGGAGGATATCTTTCCCATCCGTAAGCGCCGCGCCATGGGTTCCGCGCGTAGCGGCGTGCAGGCGGCAGAGACCGATAAACTCATCCGTCAATTGCAGTATCTTTTCCGGTGCAAGCCGGATGGCATCCGGTTTGACCGGGTCAAGAAATGGGTGACAGCCGTTTCCGGTATGGCTGCGCGCGCCGCTGGAGCCGATATGGCCTCTGATCGAACCATGCATGCATTCCGATGCCGCGGCATCAGCGGTGAAAATGTGGACGGCGCCCGCTTTCAGATCAACCCGGATATCCCGGATGTTTGATGCGTTTTGGATGAGGCCTTCGGATTTCAGATATCCCAAAGCCAGTTCGTCCGTGTACATGCCCGTGCAGGCAATGGTGACCAGGGGGTGGTCATTGACAAAGATCTTCAGGGAGATTTCCCGGATGACGACGGCCTCCGTTTTCAGGAATCTCCGGCCATCGAAGACGACGACCGGAAAAGACACGACGCCCTTGTCTGCCAAC
>Ga0351964_1064_pt1 | contig 22656 bp, 8 predicted proteins | sample TotcelT113001N15_FD_205807 | JGI IMG/M metagenome (GOLD analysis project Ga0351964, IMG submission 205807) | Enriched cells from coal bed in the Powder River Basin, Montana, United States - Total cells T11 rep3 HSBNCT.T11.300.1.N15 ... | reverse complement strand
TGAACATAAGTTCGGCAAGATACTCAAGCAAAAGCAATTCGCAATTTTACAAGAATCTTTGGTGACTCAACGGCAGGTCCATCAACTCGGTTGCGGCGAAGGAAAAACCACCGTGTTAACAGTTCTTCTGGCATTGATTGAAAGTCAAAAAAAGCATTTTGCCGTCAATGTAGTTCCCTCCTCCTTATTTAAGATGAATGCGGAACTTCTGCAAAAAACGCTTTCGGAAATTTCCCATCGGAAAAGTCTTGTTTTTCATTTCAATCGAAAAACTTCCCTAGAGACCAATTACTTGGCCACGCTCCTCAAAAAATTAGAATGCGCAATTGCTGACCGCGACATCGTGATTACTGAACCTCAATCGGTTCAGTCGCTGCTTTTGTGCTATCTCTATCAATTGGATCGGATTGGTTCCGGCACGAACAGCGATCACCAGTGGCAGACGATTGAGAGCATTCTCAGACTCTTTATGGATCAAGGGTCTGCCATTATCGATGAAGTACATACAGTACTCAAAGCGTCCCTTCATTTGAACTATGCTTTGGATGAAGAGATTTTCATTCCCGCTTGGCGCTGGAAAAACACCGGGTATTTGTTTGAAGCTATGGTAGAAATCAACCAAGAAAATCAGGAGGCTCTTTTTTTTCCAATCGGTCATCGTTATAGGGAGCCTTGGTCAGTAACGGCCTATCGCAAGAATTTGCTGCCTAGACTGGCAGAAAACATAGCAAAACGCCTAAATGTCCCTTTACAAGCCTTGGCAATAGAATATTTTTGCTATGAGGCCGGGACGACTTTTCCCGATAAGAAAGAACGGCTGCAGCAATGGTTGAACAAGCTTCCGGAAGCTGTCAGGCAAGAACTTCAATACATACGGGCCCAACTGCACCGCTATTTGCCCCAAACCCTGCAGGGACGCCTCTCAGTCGATTATGGCTTTTCCAGTAACTGTGAATTAGCTATTCCTTATGACCACCATCAAAATCCGGGGAAAAATGCTAAGTTCGAAAGCATCGATATTTTAATCAACTACACTTATCAGCTCTACTTGATTAATGGATTGACTAAAGAACAGGTATCAAAGCTCGTACAAGAATGGCAAAATCAGTATTTTACCCATATATCTTCTGGAAGACTATCAGAAGCCAATGAGATGAATGCAAAACTGCAGATGTACATGCCGTCTGTTTCGTTGGGATCCTTGCACCAAAACGACCTGGTCCATGCAGATCTAGTGCATCAATGTCTTTGCCAGCAGAAAGCAGTCATTTTTGAGTATGTCCACACGTATCTTTTCGCACAATTAACTGGTCAAAAAGAAAAAATGTCGAGCAGCCCGCATGACATAAGCCGGATTCTATTTAAACGCATCACAGCTTTTTCCGGTACGCCAAGCAATCACTTAACGTATCCTGTCGACATGGCTTGCCGATTCGATGCATCCGCTGATGGTGAAGCTTTACATCTATTATTCAATCCTGAATGGACTGATCTTATCTCAGATGAAAACCACTTGCAGGAACGTCCATTTGCTTACTGCATGTTAATCGATCCCAAAGCATATTTAGAGGGTAATGAAAATCGTAAGATCGCTGAGGATCTATTAAACGTTACAAATTCAAAAATTACGCATGTCCAGTACTTTGATGAGAACAATCATCTGGTGCTGCTAGACCGGAATAGTTGTATTCACTTAGCGAATAAAGAATTATGCTCGCCTGAAAATCGGGTGACCTATTGCGATCAACAGCATAGCACGGGCACAGATACAGTTCAGCCCCATGATGGAAAAGCATTACTGCTTATCAGTCCGGGTTTGACTTTGACAGATCTGATCCAAGGGTCCAAACGTATGCGGAAATGGGGTAATGGACAAAGAGTTGTCTTATGGTGTGCTCCCAAAGGGTATGCAGAGATCATAACCCGCTATCAAAAGTTGACCATGGATACACTCATCATGTGGTGTGTGGAAAATGAAGCGGCCCAACTCGATAAGACTTTGTTGTTTTCTTATCTGGAGCAGGTCCATAGTGTCTATCGAAAGTCAGTTTTGCTGCAAATTATGAGTTTGGCAACTGCTTCACAAAAGAGTTTGACATTCAAATTCTATCGCAGTCTGTTTGTCGATACGGTAGATATGCACGAGTATATTGTGCATGCAAGCCTTGATGCCCCGCCTTCCCCTTTGCAAAAATTCAATACGACTTTTGAAGGATATAGAAGCTTGTATCAGGATGTGTTGTCTGCTGAAGATAAAGAAGAGCTTAGTAGGATAGCAGAAAAGGCACGCGCTTTGCTTGGCGGGATTGATCGTGAATGTAAAACCGGCGCAAGGGAAGTGGAAATGACCGTTCTGCTTGAAAGGGATTGTGTGCAGACCAATCAGGTATGTATAGAGAAGAGCCTTATTCAATATAACCCCACGGTTTGGAAGCCCGATACTCTTTTGCGCAGCCGTTTTTTTATTGAGAAGTTTATGAATAGAGATTTGGAAAGTTTAACCAGGTCAGGATTTCAGTTTCCCAAAAGATCGAAATTATTTTTTGAACCTCTTTCTAGGGTTTTTCCTGAAGGACATTTTGATTCGTCCATATTTGCTACGGAAAATTTTTTCCATAAGAGAGCTATTAACAAAAGAATTTTACCAAAAAACACCTTGGCAAAAGATACCATTGTGTTCAAAAAGCATCTTCCGCCTGTAAAATATCTTTTATGTTTAATTCCTAAGTACCAAGATTGCCGTCCCCGTTATATCCTTCTTGGGGACAAAGAGTCGGACAAGCTGCGAAAGTGGATTAACAACTTATCTGTTACCGAGGAACTCCGTGATTTCGATTCCGCTTTATATGATAATCGAGGGGTTTGTTGGGCCAGGTCTCCAGGCTCGAAGGAAGTATGCGGGAAAGCCAGAGTTATGGCACAGGTACAATTCTTAAATGGAGAAACTTTTTACAATGATGATACGAAAGAAGAACTAGAAAAATGGATCTATGAGAAGGGTACGCTGGAAAGGCTTCGCTTTTTTCTCACGATGCAAGAGCTGCGCAGGCATAGATGGAGAAAGGGAGGTGCCTGGGAAGGTACTGTACTGCATGAAATTTTCCGTAAAGTACAGAATTGCTGAAACCAGCTGAAACCTTCTGGTTATACCTCGCGCGGTCTAAAACTTGAATTTTGAACAGCGCGAAAGCTCCCGCGGTTGAACGATCGAAAGCGACCCAATATTGTAATATGGGGTCGCTTTCGATCGATTCAACCCCGGGGCTTTGGCGTAGTTCAAATTTCAAGCTTTAGACCGCGCGAGGTATATAATTCCTTAAGAGTGTTATTCAATTACAAGTTTGTTACACTTCACCGTTATAGAGCTCCAAATATCGAGCATCTCTTTACAGTACGCTCGACTCATCTCAGGGAAATTAACGCGTACATCCATTTCTGTTGCTTTAACAAAATCAAAACCTGTATTCATTTTGTAATTTATATCATCCTCTTTAATTGTATAGATGTCTCTATTTGCGTTTTTTTGTAAATGGTTCCAGTTTTTGTTTGCGTTATTGACAAACATATTTATTACAGATTCATAGAGCATCACTTCATCTTCATTTGAATAGGGAAGTTTTTTAAGGTATTTATTTTTGATTTCGGTAAGGGTTTTTATACTAATCATTGAAGGATTATTTTCCATGCATTTTTTCTGAATTATACTACCTATTTCTTTCTTTAATTCATCGGTGATGTCTTTCATTCTTTCAAAAGTAGCGTTAGTGAACTGGGCCTGTTTAAGTGACGTATCGATTTTTTCCTCTAATTCATCATTGACTTTTCGTTTAACTTTTTCTACAAAACTAATAGGATCTGTTTGATTTGTTTGTTCCAACTCCTCAATTGCCGAGAATATAAGGTTTTTAATTAATTCCTTATCGCTGTCAATAGCAGCATCTTTATTCGCATGTTGTTTGATGTCATAAATTGCCGAGGACATACGTTCTTTAATTAATTTCATATTCATGTCGTCATGAGCAGCCTCAGCAGCCGCATACATATTATTGAGGTCATATAAAGAAATTGGCTTCGTATATATGTTTAGAGTTTCATTGATTGTGTCATACATATTCTTGATAAGAACCCTTAGCGGAGTATCTTTAATTTTTTGTTCTTCTTCTCTAATAAGTCCAATAAGGCTCATTATAGAATTTATCTGTTTAAGTTCAGTTTTGTTTTGTTCAATATATTTATCAAGTATAGATGAATCTGGTTCGTTAGATGCTTGGTTTTTAATAAAGTTTTGTAATGATGTTAATATAAGAAGTTCTTTTTGAAGTTTTTTATCATCCAAGATCGTAACTGCTAATTCGACACATTCACGCGGGTTATATTTAATTTCAGGAGCTAAGTTTTGAATTCTGTCTAAATGTTTATAATACAAGTTTTCTGTTTTAAGGTTGGATGATTTTTGCGAAAAAGGATTACTCGTTTCAGCTTTTTTCTTTTGTTCATATGTCACTGTATTCTCAATCTTTTCTTCAGCAATTTTTTTGGTTTCTATGGTTACTATACCTTCCTTATCCTTCGATTGTAACTCTATATAACTACTGAATTCTAAGTTTTTATTGATAGTTTTTTCTTTAAATAATTCTTCGTTAGAGTAATGAGCTTCAGGATTAACCGTGTGTCCAGTTGGTATAAACAACTTGTGAAATATTGAACTTCCTCGTTGTATATCTGACTTGACTATATTCCTTATATCTGCTCCTATTGATTTTTTAATTTCATTAAGTTCTAAAATTTCTTTTTTTAAATTAGCTAGCTCATTTTTCTTAGATTCATGTTGATGGTATTTAGAAATTTCTTTTAAATTTTTGTTAAGTAAGATAATATCGTTTCTTATTTTCGAGTACTCTAATCGGAGGTTGTGAATTTCTTTAAGAGATTCATATGGTTTTTTGCTATCCTTGTATGTGTTAAGGTGTTTTAACAGAAAATATTTTTTATCTTCGGAGTCTTTTATCTTTATGTCTATATACGTTTCATCAAAAGCACCAGTTTTTTTCAATTCCTCTTTTAGATCTTTCAGGTAATTATTTGTTTCTAAAAGTAATTGCTTTGTTTCTTTTAAATCACTTAATTTACTATCTGTGTTATCTAAATTTTTATTTTTAGCCGATGAAGCTATTTTAGCAGAGCATTGTTTGATATCATCAGAAATGTCTTGTATGCTATCGTTCAGAAACTTATTCATAGCTTCTATTTTTTCGGATTCAAATTCCGAGTTACAAGATATATTTTTTAATTCGTTTAATTTTTTGATATTAAAATCTAATGTTATTAACTGTTTATTAGTTTTAAGTTCGATTTGATCTTGCTCTCGGATATGCACAATCGCTTTATCACGATTCGGCAATGTTGCATGCCATTCACTTCTTTTATCAGTAATTGTCTTTTTTATCTGATTTAGTGCTCCCTTGATATTAGAGGTTTGCGCGCGAAGTCTTGCTAAATTTGTTTTCTCTAACGCGTAAGACTGATGATCTAAAGTAGATGGAAATCCAAAAATCCTTTTGAAAATAGATACAATTTTTTGTATTAGAGTGCTTCTATGTGTTACACTTGATTTTGTTATGTGAAGATGACCGCTAAAAAGTTTGCCGATTTGGTTTTCTTTATTTTTTTGTGGTTGTCTAGAAACGCTTGGCGCTTTTGGTGCTGGAATTGATCCCCAATTGTTTTCACCGGTTAATTTATTGACCATGCAAACTCCATCTATATAGTAATAATATAACTTAATTCTGTAATATTAATTATATCATTTTTTAACTATAGTTAATAGATGAAATTGCTTAGCGGATGAAGTTAATTAATGAAGTTACTTAATAAATTAATTAAAGATACCCCTTCTACTCGCTTTTTGGGGTGTCTATACAAAGTGTTCTCCAACCCTTCTACTAAAGTCTGTGAGAAAGAGTATCTTGAATTTTTGCCTTTTGCGTGATTAAAAGGCGTTCGCAGGAACCAGAAGGAGAACGAAAACGCTAGAACAAAATAGAGATGAGATTGTAAAATCATAGGACGCTTTAACATCAAAGCCATTTTAATATGGCCTGAAAGGCCAAAATCTCAGAGCCCAGGCCGTGAGGCCTGGTCTATGAGATATTAGCCTTTCAGGCTATGTATAAAGTTATGTAGGCTTTATCCATCAATTTAATCTTTACAGTGTACTAGGTATACCTCTCGAGGTATACCTATCTATTAAAAAATTACCGGAAGTACAATGACATTTTCTTTTTCAATAAAAAGTCCAGTTCAAGATGTGAACGAGTATTTATCACTATTAAAAGGTGAATTAACCCCTATTGAAAATTTTGATGACCTTTTAAATCCGGAAAAGCAGAGTGAATCTTTCGAGCACCCGCAAGCCCCTTTGGCCCTTCAACCGGACAAATGCGAGGCCAGTGAGCGGGATATCAGGTTAGACTACTTGAATGTTTTACAGGCAGCGGTAACCAGATTCCATCAGCAGATCGATCCTTCCTCATTTCCTCAAGAAAAACTCTTTGGTCATATTTTAGTACATTCATTTATCCGTGGAACGTTTCTAGAAGATCTTTGTTTCAAAGAAGCCACGGATTTCTTATTGCAATATTTCATGAATATTGACGCTGTATTATCTGAGAGTCCAATAAATCCTGCACTAAGATCACTTTTGATTTCTTTTTTGCAACAGGCATTACGTTGGGACCTTCGTCTCGAAACACTATGGAAGGAAAATGATCTTCCTGTTAAGCGTAGGGAGGCTTTAGCTCTTTTAACCCGTGAATTATTGCAGCACATCGATGCATACGGACAAGTAATTTTCCCAGGCAGATGCCAAGATGACTTTTCTAATGAACATGTTGTATTGCATACTGTCAAGAAGCTGTCTAATGCCACTTATTCTTGTCAGACGTTTAATGGTGACCATAAACACCTGAGCCTATGGACTTTAGAAGATAGAGCCTGTTGCGAGGCCGCCCTGATAAAATTGTTGTCGAAGCAAAATCCCGGCAATTCTTCGAAAGAGTCAACATCTTGGCAAATAGCGAAGATGTCTTCATGGAATATTTGGCAGACCTTTTTTTCTTCGTGCATGCCGAAGAAGATGCGTTTTGCTTTAAAATATAGGATCCGGTTATTCGGATTGGCCCAATTTTATTTCCACGGGTGCCACACAAAGTCAGAAAGTAATAAAGTATTATTCACAGAGGGATGCAAGGCATTTTCTCGGTGTTTGGCGAAGTATCATCATAGGAAGTATATTTCACAAGAGGAGCTATCCCTCGGTCTTGGAATTGTTCAGGCTTTGATTCCTTGTGCCGACAAAAAGAAAAGCCCCCTGACAGTTTTTCAGCAGCTTAATACGCTTTTCCATGAAAACCATTATTCGTCGGCCGATCCGCTCATTTCTCCAAAAACAAATCTTGATGGACTCTTGTTTACATCCGACCTTTGGAGGTCCTCAAAAAAACTTCCTAATGACTATGGGGCTGAAATTTCTGAATGCTCGCAAATGAAATGGTTGAGGATTCCGGAAGCATTGAATTTCTTTCGAAGACATCCTCAGATTCTACACAGGGATGACGGAAGAAAGATGCTGTCCCGTTTACTTTTTGGTGAGGAAGAAAGAGTCTTAGATATACGCATAGATGCCTTCGATCAGAATCCTTTTATATTAGAAATGACAATGGATGGAAGCCTCCAATCGCTTAAAACCCTTTGGAAAATTCTTGGACCGTTAGTGGAATATGGATGGACAAATCGGGATTGCTCCATTCTGGAGTTTATTTCGCAGATTCAAAGCACGGTGAAAAAGTGTTTGGAGGTTGGAAACAGGTTAAAGGGCCCGGATATACATAGATTTCCAGACCTAATCTCGAAGGATAAACTCTATGCTTTTATTGAGTTGGCCTCATCGGAGGAATTACTTCAAATTTCTGCCTGGTATTTCGAGAGTGCGCAAAGATGGAAGGCGTTCGATGCCGTTTGGTTGAAAATGTTCGTTAAAATTTCTTATATGCTGGCACAGATTCGTAAGAATTTTCCTAATCGAACGATCATTACGCTGAGCTTATTTGAGGCCGCAAAGCAATTGCCTGCAATTATTCCTACAAACCCTCTTCACCCTTTAATGAAAGAGATCTTTCTATTGGCAAAAATATCGGAGCCTATAGTTGTTTGCGAATATGTTGCCGAAGCGGGGACTTTGCGAAGCGGCCGCTATACTTTTGAATTATTCACAGGGTGTTTAAAAAAAGGCACTGTCCCAATCCCCTCTTTGCATTGGCTTACTGAAGCCGATTTCCCATGGATGAGGACGATCCTTCTTCCAAATGAAGGCCTAAGCAAATTCATCCTCAATGAGAAAGAGGGGATTTTTTCATTGGCAAATAATGAAGTGGCGATGAAGATCTCAGCAGACTCCTTACTGGTAAGTTGCTCTAGAAATCGCATTCATGCAGTCTTGGAGAAGATCTGTTTTAGCGGTTTTGATGACAAAATAGATGTTGATGTTGACTTTCTTTATCTAAACAATCCCCTCGAATCTTCGTTAATCTATTCTCAAAGTAAAAAAAATATTGATTTTGCTTTTAGAATAGAACCTCAGGATTATACTGTCCATCCCCGATACCAAAGATGGCTTTCTGTGGATCCGGAACAGCTCATTCTTCTGGATACGCAAGCGAAAAGGGCGTTTTATCAGATCGCAAAACCTCGCGGACAACAAGAAGAGCTTCTCGTGTATGATCTCACTAATAATTTGATCAGGCATGAAGCCTTTCTATTCGCCGGCCGTGATTGGTACAGATGCATGCCTGAACATTATCTGCATATATGGGTTTGGACAAAGCCATCTACCGATGTTTTACAGATGGTCGAACTGCCGCGTTACAACCTTAGTTTCATGGTAGGCGAAAGACTGGCGAGTGTAGAGCACAAGGGCTATTATTTGGACACAGTTTGCAATCCTGTACCCAATGTTGAGCATGTGATTTCCTTAAAAAATCGAAGGGGAGACCGGATAATGATCATACCGGACGCCCCTTTTTTTCCGGCTGTTTCAAGAGTTCAGGAGCCTTTTGATCCGCGCCTTTGTTTACGGCCCGATCCTAATCCTTTACAACCACAACGCAGCTTCATCTACTACAAAAAAGCCGCTGATCAAAGCATTCAACCACCCGAGAACGAATCATTCGGTTATATCGGGTCTCAGCCGAAGGCTATGTTATTTTTGGCTGGGCTACATTTTCAGGCTAAGAATTATCCTGAAAGTCTCTATTATTTAGAGCGTTCGTTATCGGTATTAAATGAAAACATAGAAGTATTAGGTCTTCTTCTGGAGATCATCCACCGCGAAAAGACATGCCATCATCTTAACCATCAAGCAATGCTTCTCCATTTCATCAAAAAAGCCTTAGAGATTTCCTCTACGCACTATATTCTGGCCCGACATGAAAACAGGGCCCATGAATTTACCTACATTGCCGGCCTTTATAGCATTTTGCAAGAACTTTTGCACGTGTATATCCATAAGCGTGGCAGTATCAATCCGATTCTTGTTTTATCTAATGAAGAGCTCACATGGCTTTACAGACCTGAGTATAAACAAGAAATACCTGACTGCCTGCACGACTTCTTATTGGAAGGGCCCTGGTCCAAGAAAAGAAAATTGCCCGAGGAAAACCTCGTATCGAATACTGTATCCAAGGTTCTGGGACGTACTGAAAAAATAGAAAATTTCAAACTTTTGGATGCTGTATTTGATGTGTCTTTCGATCAGTATTACAAGAACAGCCGTGCCATTGCCCTCTCGTTTGAGAACGATGCTCGCTTGGACACACACATATTGAATAAATCATTGATACACCAAATGTACCAAAGGCTTAAGAGAAGTGTTTCTTCCTATAAGGGTGTTCTTTATAGATTCAAAAATACAATGACTTCAGAAAGCTTTCTATTGGTTGTTCAAAATGAACTGAAAAACGAAAAGAAAAATCATAGCCACGATCGCATGGTGCTTTTGGAATGCTTGCATGCATTCTCCAATCCTGAAGGAAATGCGGTACAAGCCCTTGAAATAACCTGCAAAGAAATAGGAGGCGTTGAAAGAGCACAAGATGTGGAAAAAGCACTAGATTGGATGATCATGAAAGAAGGAAGTGTATTTACGTTTGCGGAAGCACACCTTTTAGTCTATTTACGCAACTATATGCTCAGTTCAATAAGGATCCATCATTTGTGCGAGCTTGAAAAAAAATCTTTAGATTTTTCCTATTCCCAAGATGATCTTGGGGCATTATCGGCACGTGCTCATTATGAAATAGGTCCCTTCATATTGCCTGAAAACCGGATAATTCTTTATTTTGAATACAAAACCGGCATCACCCTTACAGAAAAGCAACACGCGGTCATACGCGATTCTTTCCAAGATGGAAAGCGTGTCTTTCAACTGGCTTGCGGCTCAGGGAAAACAAAAATCTTAACAAGTTTGTTGGCCCTTTTAGAAACCCAAAGAAAAAAGCTTGCCGTCATTGTAGTGCCTGTCGAAAGCCTTTCTATCCAAGTCCAAGTTCTGCAAGAAACGTTATCACGGCTTTCCCATCGCAGTATTTATATTTTCCGGTTCGACACATCCATGTGTTTGGAAGCGGATTTTTTAGATGCCATGCTTCGAGAATTACAGAAGGCGTTCGAGGATGGCATTCTAGTGGTTACAGAACCGAATTCTCTACACGCGCTATTACTAGGCTATTTTCAGCAGCTAGAAAGAATCTCCATTGGACATAGGACTATTCATGAACGCCATCTGGTTACGGTACTCGAAAAAACACTTTCTTTGTTTATGCAGAACAGCTCTGCTATCATGGATGATGCCTATTCCCTGCTTGGTTTCACAAGGCATTTTGCTGTTGCTTTGGAAAATAAGATAACTCTTTCCCGCACTCGTTGGGAGAACTTAGCCTGCCTGTTCTCGATCATGCTGGCCATTAATCAGGAAAAGAATGCTTCATGTTTCTTTCCCATAGGCACTCATTATCAACAGAATTGGCCGGAAAAGAACTATCATTCCATTATGCTGCCCCGTCTGGCTGTAGAGATTGCTCATCGTTTGGTGCCTGCTGTATCGCAAAGCGCTTGCTGCGCGTATCTTTGTTTTGACCCCCATTCTACTGACTTCGTGACACGAAACCATTTGACGGAATGGCTAGCGTGCCTATCTCCGAGTGTACGGTCAAAACTCCAGTACATCCGGGCCCAGCTTCAGATATATCTCCCGCATACTTTAAAAGCCCGCGTAGATATTCATTATGGGATATCGCCAACCCGCGGTACGGCAATTTCTTTTCTTGATCAGCAAAACCCTGCCGAACAGGCAAGCTTTGAAAATGTGGATATCCTGGTCAATTATACCTTCCAATACTACTTAAACAAAGGCCTTGATGTACAACAAGTTACCAAATTGCTGCGGTCTTGGCAACAGCAGCATCAAACAGAATCTATGGCTGGATGCATAAACACGGAACCAAGTAAAACAATACGAAAATTGATTCCTGATATATCTTTGGATAGACTTGATCTAAACGATAAGGCCATCATTGAATTCTTGCATCAGAAACTGCAATTGGAGCCTGCGCTAATTTTTGACTACTTACATAGATTTATTTTCTCAAAGTTCAACTGCCCCAAAGAAAAAATATCGAGCCGATCGGTGGATCTGAGCTCTGTTCTCTTCAATAAGGTCACCGCACTGTCATCTGCTTTGAGCAATTATTTAATCTACCCTGCAGGAATGGAATGCAAATTTGACTCGGAAGTTCAAGGAGAGGCCTTACAGGTATTGATGGATCCTAGCTCAACTCTGCTTGTTAAGCATGAGCTACCTTTAAAATCTCCTCTGCCTTATTCTCTTGTAATCGACCCTTCGGCATTTTTCGAAGGGCTAAACAATCACCAAGTCGCAGAAAGACTATTAATAAACGCGACTGAAAGTATTTCTCACGCACTCTTTTTTGATGACAATAATCGCACGGTATTAATGGACCGCTCCGGAAACGTAGTATCAGCTAGTGATGAAATCTGTCCCCCTGAAAAAAGAATCACCTATTGCGATCAAAAACATTGCACAGGCATGGACTCTGTACAACCGTTGCAAGGAACAGCCTTGTTGCTGATTCATCAAAGGTTATCCTTGACTCAACTTATTCAAGGGGCCAAAAGGATGCGAAGGTGGGGGAAAGGTCAGTTAGTTGTTTTATGGTGCAGTCCGCAGGTGTATAACGAAATTTTTGCGAGATTTCAAAGGTTCAATATGACGGCTTTAATAGGATGGTGTGTCCAAAACGAAGAAAGCAACCATTCTCAAGGGATATTGCCTTCCTATTTGGACCAGCTGCATAGTCTATATCACTCTTCCGCCTTACGGTTGATTATGTCATTTTCCTGCTCAGACCCGAACAAATTAGCCCAGTATAACAAGTACAGGGGTCTTTTTGTTGAGAAGGTCAATTTGGATGTGTATCTCGAACATGCTCGTTTACAGCATCCTAATACCCCTATACAGATATTTGAAGCGAAGTGTAAGGAATATCATACAAAATATCCTGAAGTACTATCCGTCGTCGATAAAAATGATCTTAACAAGATTTGTTCTTGGGCGCGAACGTTACTAGGCGTGTTAGATGGGATGTCAGAACCTCCAAGGGAGCAATTGGATGCGACAATTATGCTTCAAAATGATTATGTACAAGAAAATCGAAAATTTGATGCGGTCATTTATAATAGACCGATCTTGTGGAAACCCAATTCTCTTTTTTACGAGGAAAAATTTCTTAACGATTTTATGGGCAGGGAACAAAGTACTCCATCAAACACCGGCAGCCTTGCCCAACTAAAAATCCCTTTTGAACCCCTGGCTAGAATTTTTCCGGACGCTCATTTTACCCCGGCTTTATTCGCTACAGAAAATTTTCTGTGTAAACAAGCGATTGCAGGTAGAGTTTTCCCGGTTGAATCTACAAAGAAGGATCGGCTGCTGTTGGAAAAATACCTTCCACCGGTCAAGTATTTATTGCGGTTAACGTTGAAATCCCCTTTATCTGTTTCTCGATATATTATTCTGGGGGATAAAGAAACGGAGCAACTGAGAAAATGGATACTCAAACTTCCGAATGAAAAGTCTCAACTAAATTTGCATATAGCCCTTTATGACGTAGAAGGAACATGTTGGGCAAGGTCTCCGGGAGATTCCGAACACGCGGAGATTGAACAGATTTTAGCACAAGTGGGGTTTTTAAACGGGCAGACTTTTTATGAAGGAATGCGAAAAAAAGAATTGGAAATGTGGGTTAATAAAGAGAAAATGCTGGACCAGTACCATTTTTTCCGCGAGATGCAAAGATTACGCAGTTACCGATGGAATTGGCGGGAAACTTGGAAAGGATCGGTTTTGCAGCAAATTTTCAAAACTGTCGCTTCCCGCTCCGAACTCCCTGCAAAACCATGGTTTTATGCAGAAAAAACGAGTAAATAAAAACAGGTAAAACGAGTAAATAAAGACACGAAAAACGAGTAAACGATAACACGAAAAACGAGTAAACGGTTATAATCAGATTATCCCTAATATTCGGAAGTTAAGGCTTCGTCCTGTAGTGATTGCACATTTTCCACAAGCTCCCGGATTACTGCAAAATGCTCATGAGTATATGGTCCAAATTGACGAAAAATACGCGCAGGATGCCTATAATTCTTTATCGATTGAAGGATATCAAGTTTCAAAGGAACTTATCGAGCGAGTGATGGATGGGTTTTGGTCGCCAGATAATAACCTGCAGGATATGCAGCAAAAAGATGCATTAGCCGCCCGAGGATATTATGAAGCATATTTAGTAGTAAAAAATTCTGTTGAAAAAATTTTGAAAGGTAAGTCTCTCGGGGACGTGATACAAGCCGATTTACCTCGTTGGTATCAAAAATTATTTTCTCCAGCTGTGCAAGCAGGAATGTTATCCGCTTCTGAACTTTTTGGTTATCGGCGGCATCAGGTATATATTCGTCACTCACGTCATACACCGCCTTCTAAGGAATACTTGGGAGAACTAATGGAGACACTTTTCCTGCGGTTAAAAAATGAAGAACATGCTGGCGTTCGCGCAGTTCTTGGGCATTTTATCTTTGTTTATATTCATCCTTATATGGATGGGAATGGACGAATCGGCAGGTTTTTGATGAATGCCATGCTAGCTTCAGGAGGCTATCCATGGGCTATCGTCCATGTAGCTCATCGGAATCAGTATTTAGCTGCTTTGGAATCGGCAAGTGTTGATGGTGATATCCTTCCATTTACAAAATTTATAGCCTCTGAAATGTCCGATTATCTATTGGGATAATCTTCGCTGATTTTACGAGCATTCATTTTTTGTCTGAGCTCCCGGGCATTCTCGCAATCTTGTAAAATTATATGCCCTCCTCGTGCTTGTATCGAATTGAACAATTTTATCACATCGTTGTCCGGAATAAGATTTTTGTTCTCGTCGAACAGATCATCATCAGTTAAGAATTTGGCACCTGACAAATTTAGGGTTAGCAGATTTTTAAAATTAGCAAGCATCGGGAAAATGTCTTCTGTCAGATTTTCCAAATAAGACAAATCTAAAACGGTTAATTGCTGCGCCAGTGGAAGTAAAGCCTCAACAATTTCGTCGGTCAGTTGCGAGCAGCCATTCAACTTGACTTCATACAGCTGCGTCAGTCCGGCGAGTTTTGGAAGATTTTTGTGTGTGAATGCGGCGTTACGTCCCATATGAACTTTTTGCAAGGCAACCAGCTTTTGCATGGATTCAATATGATCATCCGTTAAGTTTTTAATATTTTCACAAAAAAGATCTCTCAATGATACCGGAAGGTTTTCAATAATCTGCCCGCTGACACCGGAATTGCTGATATCGAGAAATTCCAAAGAGGGCAAAGTTTTAAGAAATGACAGACGGGTTGTTTGTAATCCTTGGCAAGCGCAAAGATCGAGGATTTTGAGCTTGTCGAAGGAGGTCAAGCACTCCATTTTCGCCCCTGTTAATTTTGGGCAACCGGATAAGTGGAGGGCTTGCAAAGTACCGGAACAACTGGCTATGTCAGAGAAAATGTTGTCGCTGAGGTTCTGACAAAATGAAACATTTAAATCCTCCAGATTTTTTAAGGACTTTAAAAATGTTAAGTGTTTATCTTCGAGCATAGGGAGATTGCTTAAATCGACCATTCGTAATGTTGTAAATTTTTCTAATAATCGCAGATGGGTCGGGTTCAAAGAAGGGCAGTGTGAGAGGTCAAGTTTTTGCAGTGAAGGAAATTTTTTGGCTTGCAAACAAGATCCTTTCAGGCTGTTGCAAAATGGTACGGCCAAGGATTCGAGCTTTGGAAGCAGCTTCGCCATTTCAGCTAGATGACTATCCGTAAGGTCCTCATCCCCAGCGAGATTTAGATGGGTCAACTGCGGCATTCGCATCAGGAGATGCTGGAGCCCAAATTGGGTATTGTGCAACCAATTAGCCGAGCTTAAATCCAGTGTTTTCCGCGTGATTTGCTTCCAGTCGATGGACTCAAAAAAAAGCTTTCGTTCAGGCGGTTTTAAATTAGTGAGATACCAGTTTAGGGCTTTGTCATTAGCCTGATTGAACACAGAAATGGCTAATTTGCCCCGTTCTCTTTCATTCATTTTCTCAAAAAAATTCATGAAGGAAGTCGGTGTAATCCACGTTTTTTGAGGTTTTGTTAAAAACCAGGAAAAAAATTTGCTGTTTTGCCAAACATTTGCTGACGTAAGCAAAAACTGATTTTTGGCATCTTTTTCAGCCCACCGAATGAGCTCGTGTACGGTTGAAAGATCTTGCATCATATCCTTTGGCACAGTTTCCATAGGAACAAGCGGATTCGAATCGAAACCTTTTGGATGAATCCCTTTCAGCTGAGCGATTTTACTTATTTGAATTTTCAATGATTCAGATACCCAAGGTTGTTGTGAAAGGTCTTTAAGACTCGTCATGAAATGGTTTATTTGCTCTTTCTTTTTAGCCGGTAATCCTTCTATACTTGATTCAAATTGACGGCTGAAGGTCAAAAACTCTTCTAATGCATCTTGGATTTTTTTCTGTAGGCGTTTTTCATGAGTTTTATTCACCGTGCCGATGGAAGATGTGAGCGATTGAATCTTTTCAACCAGTTCTATTGAGGGATCTCGAGATTTAAAAAGACCAAAAGGGTACATGATAGCTCCTTATCGGGTTCCTACTAATTATAGTCATTCCAGGAAGTCTCCGGAATCGGGGGTAACTATCTAAAAGGCATCTTTCATGGTTTATTTCTTGGAAATAGCTGACGCTATTCCCTTCGAAATAAATCGCGAAATCTGCACTTTAATATAGTTACCCCCGATTCCGGAGACTTCCTGGAATAACTATAAGGTAATATAAATCAATATAATTTTACAAATATAATCTGGTTTTTTAATTTTTTTGTTAAGTAAATGCTATGATAGTATAATGAAAATATAATTATATTTATGATAATATCCCTCAATCGTTTGATCGCTCTTAAGAAAATCCATCATGAGGTTTGTATGGCAGATTCTCGAGCAGTTCCCTCTCGGGTGTTAGTCGAAGCAACGATTTCTTTTCCTCAACAAAATGAAGCAGAACTCCAAGAAACAACAACCCCTGAGATTTTGAAAACGATAACAACAACAACTTCTATAGCCAAAAATCAATTACTACAAGATTTAGAAATTCAATATAAAAATAACAATGAGAAGATACAGATCAAAGAAAAGGTAATTATCTTGTTAAAAGGGGGAGAATTACCTAAAGAAGCTTCGAAAATCAATGATTTGGCTGTCAGGAAATTCCAAATGATCATGAAACGATTGCAAGACCAAAATGAAATGATCAAACACGGAAATGAATGTTACGCAGGTACCGAAAATCCACATAATGCGCAACTGGAAGAAGCTCAAGTGCTTGTGTCAAAAGTGGCAAACCTAAAAAAAGAACAAAAAGGTTTAAAAAATCAGATTTCACAAGAACAGGCAAAAATATTTCAAGAAGAAAAAGCTATTCAAAATCAAATAAAACAACAACGGCAAAATGAGTTTCAAGCAGCGCATATTCAAGAGATCAAAGATACGCATGAGCAAGTCTTACGATTGATCAACGCGCATGTATCCCTTACCAATGCAATAGAGGAATTACCTCCTGGAGAATGCATGAAGATTTCACGTGAGGAAGTCAATAAGGCCAAAAATGGGGTCTACTTACAGCATTCCGTTATTGTCGTGAAAGAAATGGATGGCTCTTCGAAGTTTTTAATAGAGGAGCATGCGCATGATCCAAAGTCTTATGGCACTAGTGATCCTATGCCTGTCTTAGATCACAAAACGCAAGAAAGTCTATTTGGTGATAAGAAATCAGTCGGCAGCGGGGGAATGAATAAAGTAACCAGGCTCTATGATAAGAATGGCGAAACTGTTGCCGTTTTACGGCGTCCTAGGGAGCCTCTATCCTTTCCTGGCGAATGTACAGAGGCCCAAAGAAGGCAACAAATCGCTGAGATGCAGATCAAACAATACAAAATCCCGAATTCGTTGTTGAGTTTTTCTACAGGGAATTCCATGCCTCCGGCGCATCCTCCTTTTGCCGATCAAGTCCTCAAACCTGTTACAGGGGCATTATTTCGTTACATGCCGCTAGGAACACTTAGCCATAAATTAGAGAAGGAAAACGAGTATTTTACTCCAGAGATACTTAAGCACATGGCTGGCAGCTTTGTAGAATTTGTAGCGGGAGCCCATCAGCATGGCTTTGCACACTTGGATCTGAAACCTGATAACTGTTTTATCGAACTTCTTGATAACGGGACAATCGATATTCTGGTTTCAGATTTTGACACAGCTTTTATCGAGACGCATATAGAAGCAACAAGCTATATTCCTGAGGGGGAGTCACAGCTTAGCATAGACCCAAATAGCGGTACCCCGGGTTATAAAGCCCCTGAAACGGATGGGATAATCGCCTTGCGCAGCACCAAGTACCAATCGTATCCTAATGCGGTAATTGCACAAGGAATGCTGATGAAAATTAAAAAGAGCAGAAACCCTGCAAAGGCCGTTGCGTTTTATAACCAAAAAATAGACATCTTCGCTGCAGGTATTACTCTGTTACAACTGATGACAGCCCGTTCTACAAAGGATGATAAGGCTTTTCCTTCATTCGTGTATGTACAGGCCCCGGGAACCAATAAAAAGTGGGATGAGGTCTATGGCAGCAATCGGGATCGTACAAATTGGGAGGACTTTAAAAATGAATACCTTCCTTTAATCCAAGCCAAGGGGTTCACAGAAGTGCATCTGAGGTGCATTTGGAGATGTCTGGACCCTAATCCTGAAGGCAGGCCTGATTATAAAAAGTTAAAAGAAGCATTTGCTTCCAAGCATTAATGGCTGTTCATTTTTCCAACTGACGGTTAGCCTCGAAAAGTTTTAAGTACTTATAGAAAGCGGTGTTGCCATTGTAAATTGAAATAATAAAACCCTCATATCCCCCCAGAAAGCCTCTTTTGAGGACATAGCTCTTTAAAAATGCAAAAAAGCCATGTAAGACCGCTTGGCTCGGGGACGATTTTTTACGCCCGGCATATTGCCTGGCAAATAAATCAGAATATGACTGCATTTTGGCGAGGAAATCGGAGTGTGTGCTATATGAATAATGAATGATCGGGGCTTCCACAGAAAGCACAGTGCAATCCTTTGCGATGATGGCTTCATGGACCTGGGCATCGGAGAATTGGGTTTTTTGGCGATTATACAAACGCATTTGCCGATCCGGGTACCATCCGCACCAACGGATGAATTTTCCATTGTAGTAATTATGTCTAGGGAATGAATAGACGCAATCTTGTTCTAGGTGAAGGGCTTTGATGGCAGCTGTCATTTCCGGACTGACGACCTCATCGCTATCGATCGAAAGAATCCAATCATGTTTTGCTAAGGAAGATGCTTCGTTATGCGTAGGCCCGAAACCTATGAACGCTTTTCGATGGATGGCGACATTGGGAAATTCGGCTGCAATCGACAAAGTAAGGTCGCTAGAACCTGTGTCGCAAATGACGACTTCATCAAAATCACGCACAGATTCCAGCACTTCCCGCAGGTATTTCTGACTATTCTTTGTGAGAATGGTAACGCTAATCATTTTCAAAAAAGAAATCGTGCATTTCTTCGAGGGCTTTTAAAACCCGTGAGGAATGTCCTTCCACATTAACGGGGCGTTCTATCCACGTAATAATCCCTTCAGGATCAATCACAAAAGTTGTGCGCTCCACACTCGTTTTCTTCTCGCCGCCTTTATCGGACTCCCTCAATACGTCGAATTTTTTGCAAAGATCATATTGTTCATCGGTGAACAAAGTAAAGTTCAAATCATGATTTTCAATGAATTTCAGATGTGAACGTGCATTATCAGGGCTCACGCCTATGACAAGGGCATCCAAGCCGTCGAAAGCATCCATCTCGTCGCGGAATGCACAAGCTTCTTTGGTGCAGCCTGGGGTGTCATCCTTGGGATAGAAATATAGGACAATTGGATTTCCCAACAGATCCGACATCCTGATTACATTGCCTTCTTCATCTTTTGTTTGGAAGTCTGGAATCGCATCTCCAACATTGATACGGTAGGTCATGTCTTTTACTCCTCTAAAAAATTTATAGACTTATGCAAAGTTTTTTGTTCCGCGAGGTATATGTACGTCCTCAAAAAATGATGGCGGCAGGCATAAGGCAACAAGGCCGTCCCTGTCTTGTATAGTTTAAAAGCCAGATCGGGACGATCCGGCTACCTCTTTGCCATGGCTTCTCATTTGACCGGAACTATAGATACCTGGAAAGACTATACCAGATGGCATGGACAAGAAACTAGAAATATTGTAGCTTTTTTCCATAAATACTTACGTTTCTTTCCTCATATTCCAAGGAATGATTCTGAATAAACATACACACTACGGAATTATATGCATACAGATTGCTCTCCATCGACGTTGGCCGCCGAAGACTTCTTTCTCAGCCTCCAAAAAAGACCTCGCAGGAATCGCAAGAGCGCAGCCTTACGGGGGCTTGTACAGGAAACCCGCCTTCATCCCGCCCACCTGGTTTCTCCCCTTTTTGTGGTAGAAGGGTCTCAGCAGCGGCAACCGATTGCCAGCATGCCCGGTGTTGAGAGGTTTTCCATTGATCTGTTATTGCAAGAAATTGAACTGTTGTTGGAAACAGGTATTCATTCTGTCGACCTTTTCCCTTTTGTTTCCTCAGAGAAGAAAGATGCGCGAGGGTCGGAGGCTTTGCGATCGGGAAATCTCATGCAGCAAGCTGTGTCGTCGATCAAAAAACGGTTTCCGGAAATCTGCGTGATGGTGGATGTTGCCTTGGATCCCTATACTGATCATGGTCACGATGGAATCATCGACTCAAACGGCGCCATCGCAAACGACGAATCCGTCAAGGTTTTAGGACTGTTGGCCGTGCATGCGGCGGAAGCAGGCGCCGATGTTGTTGCTCCTAGTGATATGATGGATGGTCGGGTTGCTTATATACGCCGCAGCCTGGACGAGGCGGGATTTGCCGAGGTCAGCATCCTTTCCTATGCGGCAAAATATGCCTCTGCCTTTTACGGTCCATTTAGGGATGCTTTAGCCTCCGCTCCCAAATTTGGAGACAAAAAAACCTACCAAATGAATCCGGCGAATAGTCGGGAAGCGCTTTTGGAATGCCTGCTCGATGAACAAGAGGGAGCTGACATGCTGCTGATCAAACCCGCCCTGACCAATCTAGATTTGATCGCTCGGGCACGTGCTTGCTGCCACTTGCCAATCGGTGCTTACCATGTGAGCGGCGAATATGCAATGGTGATGGCTGCAGCCCAAAACGGCTGGCTCGATGCAGACAGAGCTTTCTTAGAAACTCTTCTGTCTATCAAGCGGGCTGGCGCAGATTTCATTTTCACTTACGCCGCCCGCCGAGTCGCTAATTTATTATTCTGACCAAGTTACGTGATTTGATACCCTGTGACGTTAAAAGCAAGATCCTTCAGGGCTTTGATAAAAGCCTCTTTTGTATGGTCATTGTATGACCCATATTGACTTGGCTCAGGGGCTAGCTGGAGCTGAAGTGTGCAGGTATGGGCTTTGGGAATAGGATAATATGCACAATCATTTTCACTATATGTTTGAGACATAATTTTAATGGTTTTTCCTTTCAAGAGAGCAGAAGTTCCTGTCGAAAACTTCAGAAATGCCCTTAATTCTTCTTGCGTAGCTTCTTCTTTGATCCATTCTTTAAGCCATTTAACTTTTTTGAGGATTTCAGTGAAACGCGATAGAGGCTGTATCTGCTCCGCAATCATACTTGGATCCAAAGAGCCTTGTACCTTTTCTCTAAACGCTTGATAATCAATATGTTGAATATGTGTATTCCAGTGATCGTTATCTGCGGCATCCCTAAAGCAGCCTGGATTACAAATAGATTTCATTCCTTTTGCGATGGCGTGGATAGGGGCTAACATCTTGCCGATCTGACCGAACGAGCTCTCTTGTGAAAAGACGAAATGCTGAAAGCAATTTTTAAATTCGGAGTGGTTTGCTTTGATGGCATCCATGTCCGGAGTATCATCTTGTTGCGGTTTTTGGAATTTTTGAGGTAAGGCCCCAGCGACGGCCAAAGTTTGGGCGGCTTCAGCGAGTTTGCGGTTTGATAGGTTATTACACTCATTTAATATAGAGAACCATTGCTGTAAATGCGCTACATTCTGACCGGAGTCTTGTTTTTCCTTTAATACCGCCTGACTAAGCTTCAACAGAGTCACAGGCGTTAGCTTGTCGAAGGGAGTTTCGATTTCTTGAGCTGTTAAAGTGAGCGCTCCTTTAAAAATGGTTCCATCAAAGTGATGGCCTAAAAGCCTGGTTGTGTCACAAGATATGTTGTCGGACTGAGAGTGGAAGCAATACATCATCAGGGCGCCAAGAGCTTCATAAATAGAGGACTCTTCCCGATCGAGGAGGGCCAATTGACTTTGCGTGACGTTTTGTTTGGCTTGTGGTATCGCCAATCCATGAAGCAGGATAAAATTCTGCGCGGGGCTCATCATGATTCCTTCGGCTAGATCATCCAAATAATCGCGCGAGGGTCCACCAAGATCCGAAGCCCGGTGAATATCACTCCAAAAGTATACCTTCATTGCGGGGTCGCTATAGCGTTCAATGGATTTCTTAAGCATTTCTATGAATGTCAGTAGATGATACTCAGGAACTTCTTTGAGTCCTCTTCTGACAATTTGGATTCTGATTGGATTACCATTGAAGGTATCTGTAGAATACTCAGATGAGCTTTCCAGGGCTTGTTTAAAACAGGCCGTCGTTATAAGTGCCCAAATCTCCGGAATTTCTGTAGGGTTTTCGGTTTGGAGGACATCATTGATACGCAAAGATGAAATGCTGCCTCCCGAGGTAATCTCTATCTCAATTTTGGCTCTCTTACCCATCTCTTGAATGCAGATAGTTTGCTTACCCGAGTCATATTGCACGCGGTAATTGGTT
>Ga0351964_1061_pt1 | contig 22922 bp, 14 predicted proteins | sample TotcelT113001N15_FD_205807 | JGI IMG/M metagenome (GOLD analysis project Ga0351964, IMG submission 205807) | Enriched cells from coal bed in the Powder River Basin, Montana, United States - Total cells T11 rep3 HSBNCT.T11.300.1.N15 ... | reverse complement strand
GATTTCTTAATACCAGTGATCACGTTAATATACGTTATAATTATCATTTTATTAAAGACTTCAAAGATGTTCTTGAACAACTTGCTTATGTTACCACACTGGGACAAGTAAAACGAACCACTTACGGATTTCTTAAGCATTTTTTAGGGATACCTAAAGAAAAAGTACATCTGTTTATTCGAACTTTAGAGAACGAAAATCTGCTTGAAGATGATGACGCGCTACCCCACCCAGAGCGAAAACGAATTATGACTCAAATCGAGCAGCTTTTTTCTTACAGCGCTCCAAATGAAGGCGTGATGCAGGCTCTTTATCAAGAGAAAATTCTTATTAAAGATGAACTTGAGTTTACCGCATTTTATGAGCACAACCCTCCTCAGGCACAGCTTGTACAACTGCTTAATACCATAGGCGCTGATGTACTTGTTCCTCTCTACGATAAACAAACACTTATTGGATATATAGTTATTGAGCGCAAGAGCAGACCTTATCAATTTTTCAGTAGTTCCGAGCGCGATGAGCTTGTCATGTTTGCAACGTATTTAAGCAATACTATTAATTTTTTACGCCATGGCACTATACAAGCCGTTATGAGAGAGCAAAAGTCTCTTCGTGAAGAGCTTTATTTAAAACATCAAGAAATCAATCAATATAAAGAAAGTATAAAGTCGTTTATTCGCACTACACGTGAGCGAAAAGTAGGACTTGTTTTCTATAAGCATCGCCAGTTTTCATATGGTAATCAAGCGGCACAAGAGCTTCTTGGTGTTGATATCACTAAACCGGAAGGCCAAGAGTTACTAACACTTCTTAAGAGATTAGTAGAAGGTGTTGCTACTTATAACTCAACTCAAACAATTACCGCATGTAATACGCAGGGGCATAAGCTCATGCTGACAGGCGTACCCAGTATAGATAAGCGCTATGTTATTATAACACTCTATTACCCTGAAATTGCTGACACGCTCTTTGCGCGACTTGATTTACTTAAAGATCCATCAGATTGGGATTATATACTCTATCTTGAAACTACAAAATCGGGCAGGCTCATAAGCCAGCTTATTCCTGGTTCAGGAGAATTGCTGCTTAACACGAAAATTAATTTGCTTAAGGCTGCACTTGGATGCAAAGCGGTACTTATTGATATGCCTGATGAAGACCGTCGCCCGGCAGCTGAGATTATTCACCATATAAGCTTGCGATCTGAGCTTCATATATTAAAGCTGACTAGCCCTGAGAAAAACCAAGAGGTTGCGCTCAAATTATTTGGCATCAACCCGCTTTTTGGTGCTGCCTATACTCAACCCTCACTGCTTGAAAAGTTAAACACTATAGGTACACTTTTCATTGAGAACGTACACTTTTTGTCGCTTGAGACCCAAAACGCTCTTGCAGATTTTATTAGATATGGTTTTTTCAGGCCCCTTAAAAGTGATAGAACTATAGGAGCAGACGTGCGTATTGTTTGTTCTTCTTCGCACAATCTTTCTACTATGGTAAGCGAAGAAACGTTTTCTGCTACACTACTCAACGAACTTCATCAAACAACTGTGCGCTTGCCACCCCTAATGAGCATGGAGCGAACCCAGCTTGAAGAACTCATGAATGGGTATATAGACCAAGCGGTACAAACTGCCGAGCTTAAGCACTTAATACAACTTAATGAAAAGGACCGCTCACGTCTTATTGAGCAAAAGCCATTAAGTCTTCAAGAATTTAAAGAGCATATTCATAATTTATTATTAGCAAAAGCCCAAAAACAGAATCTTAAAGAAGAAATCACGTTTAATCCAACCTACGACATCTCTGATCCTGAGCTATCACAAGCGGTTAAACTAGGCAAGCATGCACTTAAAGATACACGTATTATGACATTACTCTGGAATAAATTTAAAAATCAGACTAAAATTGCAACATTGCTTGGCGTAAACCGCTCTTCAGTCAACCGTCGCTGTAAAGAGTATAATTTGCTAGAGCCTGAGCAGGAGAAACTACAGCCCGTTACCTAAAAAACAGATGTGTCATGCGCCAGATAGAATATATAGAGCACCGCATTAAATTAGTTGCACTAATAAGTGCCTGCATGCTGGCCGTTATACTTTTGCGACTTATTAATCTGCAAATCTATTCTTTCGCCCGTTTTTTTTCACTTGGTCAGCGTAATTTTTTAAGAATAGAAAAGACAGCAACCGCGCGCGGGTCTATTCTTGATGCAAAAGGCCGACCTCTTGCCACAAGCCAAGCTCTCACTTCACTCTATTGGTCCGGTACGGGAAATGCTACTTTTACTCCTGACCAACAAGCGCTCATCGAGCATCTGATTCAACAGCTCCCCTCTTTAAGCACAGTACTTACAACCCCGGAGTTTTTAAGCGCTGAGCGCAGAAAGAAAAAACTTCTACTTGCTCCTGAGATTAATTTCAAAACTTTAAGTGCCCTTACTGAGCGGTATCCTCATCACCCTAATATAGTACTATCTACGTATTTCAAGCGTATATACCCACATAAAAAATACGCGTGCCATGTATTAGGCTATTTAGGCTCTTTAAGTCACAATTATCAGGGGCAAATGGGACTTGAACGTATACACGAAGATGTTTTGCGAGGAAAACTAGGAAGTATACGCAAAACAGTAAACTCTAAAGGGCATATCTTAACAGAAGAAGAGCTTGAAAAACCCATCAAAGGTCAAGACCTTAAGACAACACTGGATTTGGATTTGCAAAAGATTGCTGAAGATATCTTTCCCTCTACATATGCTGGAGTCATGCTTGGCCTATCACCCACTACAGGAGCCATAAAATTTACCTTATCGCGTCCGGGGTTCAATCCAAATATGTTTTTATCGTCATTTGATGAGCAATCGTGGACAGCTCTCAAGAATCAAAAGCAGCCGTTTATTAATAGAACATTTAGTGCACTTTATCCACCAGCTTCTCTCTTTAAGTTAGTAACTATTAGCGCAGCTCTTGAACATGGACTTATCACGCCCGAAGATGTATGGAACTGTACGGGTTCTATTTTCTTTGGCGGCAGGCGCTATTACTGCAACAACCAATCAGGACATGGTGAAGTTAATCCCAAACAGGCCGTGGCCCGTTCATGCAACATCCCCTTTTATGAGATAGCCAAAAATATAAAAATAGATGTATTAGCAGATTATGCGTATAGATTCGGCTTAGGCTCCAAAACGGGTGCAAGCTTACCTGAAGAAACGGGATTGATACCCACAACCACTTGGAAAATGAATCATAAAAAAGAACGCTGGTGGCCAGGAGAAACATTATCTGCCGCTATTGGCCAAAGCTTTTTACTCGTAACGCCGCTGCAACTTGCCCGCATGGTCTCAGCTATATGTTCTGGATACTTTGTAAAGCCTTGTATATTGGCCAGGGAAATAGAGTCACAGCACACACATGAGCCTTTAGATCTTAAGCCAGAGACACAAGAATTTCTTAAAGATTCTATGCGTATGTCGGTACGAGAGGGTGGCACAAGCCGGACATTGGGAGCTATGAGTAAAGATACACTTACTATTTATGCCAAAACGGGAACAGCACAAACGAGTGGTTTGCATAAAAGGCATCAAGGCGAGAAATATCGTGAGCATGGTTGGTTTGTGGCGTATATACAATACAAAGATTACGATCCCATTACAATTTTAGTTCTTTTAGAACATGCCGGCTCATCGGTCTATGCTCTTGAGGTAGCAAAGCAATTTTTAAAGCGCTATTGCACGTTACTTGATAGTTTTTCTCAAAATTAAGAATAAAAAAGAGGGAGTAACGCTCCCTCTTTTTTATTCTTAATTATATTAAAGGCTCTAGTCGTTTGTAGTACCTTGTTGCATCTTTTTGCCTAGGTTTTGAAGCCAGCCGCCCAATTTTTTACCAAAATCGGTGCCTGCTTGTTGCATTTTCTGTTGCCAATTCTTTTTCACACCGCTCTTAAGCTGATCAGCCATAACGAAAAGCTTAGCTTGGTATAATTTAGCAAAATCGTCATTGTTTACTAGTAAATAGTAGTTATTAAGTTGGCCAAGTACTACACCAGTATTATCTTGAGGTATATTTTTTACCAATGTATAGTTAGCTACTTTTTGACCATCAATAGCAATATACCCAGTCATAGGGTTATCTTGTAATGAGAATATTTGAATACCCATTATTTTATGTGCAGCATTCATCGCACTATTAAGCGATGGCAAATCAACAGTTAAATTATTGGTCACATCGTTATATTTCATGCCGCCTAATAATGGCTGTGGCGCTGCTTGCGCTGGAGCACTTGCAGGTACTGCTGGACCAGGTTCAAATGCTACCGGAGCGCCACCTGATACGACTTCACTTTGAGCGTTTACTGGTCGAGATGAACTTAATAACAATGCTAAACTTACTAATATGCTTGTGTATACTTGCTTTTTCATAACTTTAATCCTTCTTCTTAGTTTTATATTATTTATACTATTTTATTTATTCGCCAGCTATGGGCTCTGAAACACGGATTAACTTGCTCAAGTCTCCAGTAGCTAAAATTACATAGTAATTATTAAGTAGGCCTAGCGTTGCCACGTCTGGGTCTTGAGCAGGCTTATTAGAACGCTGATAATTAATTTTCTCACCGTCTACTAAGATATACCCATACATTGGGTTATCATTGAAAGAAAACACCTGTATTTTCGCTTTTAAATTAGGCGCTCTTAAAGCCACTTCTGGGTCTACCTGCAAATTTGCAGTTTGATTACTGTAACCCATGCCACCAGCAAGAGGGCCACGCGCAACTGTTTGAGTAGTCGCTCGATCTGGTCTATCTAGATCAGTTGCTTGTAGGTTAAGATTTGTTAATGTACTCAAATCACCCGTAGCAAGAATTACGTAGTAATTGTTAAGCGTGCCCAATGTTGCAAAATCAGGATCTTGCGCAGGCTTATTGGAGCGTTGATAGTTTATCTTTTGGCCATTAGGCAATAAGATATAACCAACCATTGGGTTGTCATTAAAGGAAAACACTTTTACTATATCTTTTAAGCCAGGAGCTCTTGAAGCCACATCTGGATCTAATTCTAGATTAGCTGTTTGATTACTGTAGCTCATACCACCAACACGAGGGCCTCGTGCAACTACCTGAGTAGTTGTTTGGGTAGTTGCTTGAGATGATTGAGCTGAATCGTTCTCGGATGTAAGTTCAGACATTGGTTTTTCGTGAATAGCACCTATTGACAGGCCTGATACTAACAATAACGTTAAGCTTAAAAAGCCCGCTTTAATAACTCTTTTCATAATTGCTTCTCCTTTTCTTATATTATATTAATTAATATTTTGAAACTATTTATTATATATATCTTAATTTAATCCAGGTAAAACAATCAATAGTTCGTTGTCAGTTTAAGCAGCAATATTGTTGTCTTGACAACTATTGTGCAGTCAACTATAATTATAGTAACTAACTTTCATTACTTTTATACTTTAAGGGAAAACTCATGAAACATAGTCTTCATGATCATATAGGATATTGGATTTCTCGCATTCAAGGGGAAATACGCAAAAAGTTTGAACAAAGTTTACTTAAAGAAGATATTACGATAGCTCAATGGTGTATTTTGATAAGTATTTTTAACAAAGATGCTCAATCGATCACTGAACTTGAGCAGTTTATAGGGGTTGACAAGGGCTCAATATCACGTGTACTGGAAAAATTGAATCAGCGTGGTCTTATAGAGCGTCTGCCTGGTGTTGATCGTCGAAGTGAGCAGTTGTGCTTGTCAAGTGCGGGGGAAAAATTAACAGAAAAGCTCAGCAAATTAGCTGAAAAAAACGATAGCTACTTTTTTGACATATTAACTAGTCAAGAAAAACAAACCCTCAAAACTATTATAAGAAAACTTGTAGTACATGCAGAAATTACACCAATTGGTGGCTGGCTTAAAGACTTAAATACAGGAGAAATTATGAAAGAAAAAATTGTAGAAATTTTAGAAGCAGGAAGAAAGGGAGAAATAGCATCTTTCGTTGAGTATTTTAGAAGGCTTAAAGCGGCTGGTATTAAAAATTATCGCTTTGATTTAAACACCTATGTCACCAGCTTTTATGATCTTAGTAATACGATAGTTTTTGAAAAAGCTGAAGATTTCCAAAAAAGACCTGTTAATATTGTTTTTGATGGTAATGCAGTAAAGAAGGCTTTAGAAACACACTTAACACAGAAAACTTCATACCAGAGTTTTATCGAAGACATTCAAGATGCTGGTGTAGATCATTATGTTGTAGACATGGTAAAAAACGAAACACACTATACCAATAAAGACGAGTCTAAAACATATATCGAAAAAGTTATTGTAGATTAAGTTGGCGAAGTTAGATTTTGTGCTACATTAATAACAGAGTAACAAACAAAGAGCACAAGCACACTTTTAGATAATTTTAGATGATTTATGATCCCCTTACGACTTCAGCTTAAAAACTTTTTAAGTTATGGCCCACAACTTCAGACAGTAGATTTTGAACCGTACCAGCTTATTTGCTTATCGGGCAAAAATGGACATGGTAAATCTGCATTGCTTGATGCTATTACGTGGGCCTTATGGGGACAAGCACGTAAAATTGGTGGAACATCAAAAGCTGATGAAAATCTACTGAGGCTAGGCCAAACGGCCATGACCGTTGCCCTTGATGTCGTATGCCAAGGTGTTTCGTATAGAATACGGCGCGAGTATAGTATTATGGCAGGTAAAGCCGTAACGCAGCTAGATTTTGGCATTCTTGATGCTAGTAATACCACTATTAGATCACTTACTGATAAAACTATACGTGCAACACAAGAAAAGATTAACCAATGCATGGGGCTCGATTATGATGCATTCGTCAATTCTGCGTTTTTACGCCAAGGACAAGCGAACGAGTTTTCAAAAAAATCGGCGCGTGAACGCAAAGAGATCCTGGCTAGTATTTTGGGGCTTGATAGATACGAAGCCATGCGTAAGTGCGCAACTGATAAAACACGAGCTGCAGCACAAGAAAGAGATGTTCTCATAAAACAGGTAGAGTTAGGGCTTGAAGAACTTAAGCAAAAGGGAACTATCCAGCATAATTTATGCGTGCTTGAGAACGATCTAGCAAAACTGACGGCACAAGAACATGAGTACAGTAAAACTCTTGAAAACTATGCAGAACGCAAAAAAGTACTTGCTGCTCAAGAACAAGAGTATACACGGCTCTGTATAGTGTATGACCAATTGCGTAGCGATCAAGAACGACAAAGCAGCAGCTTTCGCGAGAAAGTACTCTTTTGGCGCGGAATCTTACGTCAGCAAAAAGAACTTTCAACATTTCAAGATTTGTCCCACGAACAGTCAGAGTTGGAAAATACTGTACAAAGTTTATTTACACGTGTGCAAGCACAAAGAGCCATACCTGAAATATATAATAAGCTTAAAGATGCTTTACATAAACGTAAAGATGAGTTGCTTTCAGACCATGTAAAAGCTTCCCAAGATCTTATGCAACGATCAAGTGGCTATGATGCAACCATACATCATATCACGCAACAGCTTTCAGAGCTTAAAAATACTTTTAGCCTCTATAAGCAAGAATATTTAAGTAACCAAGAAATTTTAAAAGCACTTTCTCAAACACTTCCTGAATTAGCAGCTATTACCAGTACGCTACTGGTAGTTGAAAAACAGTTTGAGCGACGTAAAAATTTTTATCAAAAATATATCGCGTACGGTAACTTTCTTAAGAAAGCACTCAAAGAATTACAAGATAAACAAAAAGTTTTAGCAGAAACGGCATGCCCACTTTGCAAGCAAGCTATTACTGATGAGCATTCAAGGCGCATAGAGCTTGATATTTCACGTGAAGCACGTTTATATAATCATCAAATCAATAGACTTACGAGCATTTTACATAACCTGAAGCTTTTGCTTACCGATAACCATCAAAAAAGTGCCGAGCTTAAAAAGCAACTCGAAACTCAACAAACTGCCCAAACACGCTATGACGAGTTGCTAAAACAACAAGTCAAGTATGAACAGCTGCTTAAAGATTTGGCTCAACAGCGTACCCAACTTACCAATCAATTAAATTTAGTAACCAATCTGCATGCACAAGCACAACAAGAGCAAGCCCATCATAAAAGCTTGGAAGAAAAGATAGCACATGATACTTATTATCAAGAGCTTTCAACGCAGCTTACTCATTGCGAGCAACAACGAACACAGTGCTTAGTTGATGAACAAGCGTATCATACCGCGCTTGAAAAATTACAACTATTTTCGCAACGGCATCGAGCGTATCAGCAGCTTATGACTGATTTAGCACTACAAGAGCAACGTAAAAGAGAGATTCATGAGCTTGCGCTCTTACTTAAAAGTATAAAAAAAGAACTCGAGTCTATAACTATTCAGCGAGAGCAATTTAAGAGCGTAATAAGTGAAAAAATAGTAATAAGCGAACATGAAGCTCATTATCAAAAACAAATAAAAGAATGTTTGGTGCAAAAGCAAGCCTTTTCAGAGCAAAAGGGTGCTCTTGAGCACCACAAAGCTCTTCTAGAGCAGCGAGAGATCGAAGTACAAAGGGCACGCGTTAAAAGCAATGAGCTTGATGAACAAGCACAAGAGTTTAACGCTATTGCACAAGCTTTAAGTAAAGATGGTATTCAAGCGTTGCTTATAGAAGAAGCAATTCCTGAGATAGAACAAGAGGCTAATAACTTACTTGCACGCCTTACTGAAAACCAAGCTCATTTACGCATAGAATCTTTAAGAGACTTAAAAAGTGGCGCTACTAAAGAAACACTCGATATCAAGATATCTGATCCAATGGGCACACGACCTTATGAACTATTTTCAGGAGGCGAAGCTTTTAGAATCGATTTTGCTCTACGAGTTGCCATTTCTAAGCTTCTTGCTCGACGGGCTGGCGCACAACTGCAAACACTTATTATAGATGAGGGCTTTGGTTCCCAGGACGAAGAAGGGCTTGCTAATATCATGGAAGCACTTTATAAAATTCAGGAGGATTTTGCCAAAATCATCATAGTCTCCCACTTATCTGCCATGAAAGATCAATTTCCTGTTCATTTTATGATTCACAAAACTCCGCAAGGCAGTACAGTGCATGTGGCTCAACAGGGTTAAATTATCTAATTATTTTACGAGAGTAATGTAATGAGTTGTTATTTCAATTATTTTTGCACAGATTTTCTCTTTATAAAAACAGTAGCATTTCTGCTTTTGGGACTTTCTATAAGTAATCCACTTATAAGCATGCAGCCATCAAGCACTAATCTAGAAGCGCCTACAGCCCGCAATGCCCGTGAACGACATGCTCAAGAAGTACGTGAAGCTAAAGAGAAAAAGGCACTCGCACGAAGCAAAAGAGAGCGTAGCACACCAGAAGAGCGTCTTTTAAAGGCAGTTCATGATCGGAAAAAAAGCAACATCAGGTCCGCTTTGCATAAAGGCGCTTATGTTAATACAAAAGATACCGCGGGGCTTACACCCCTTTTCTATGCCATAGATAAAAATAGAATTATAGATAGTGTGGGTATTATAAAATTTTTACTTAACAACAAAGCTTCACCATCTTTACAGTATGGCCCGTTTGGAAGAACTCTTCTGCATTATATTATTATTGAAACAAAAAAAGTGTTGGACCAACCGGCTGATATCTCTCTCCGACCTATAAATCGCGATACACTTATACAGAGAAAAATAAGGATTATAAAGTTATTACTCGCAAAAGCACCCGAACTTGTTTCTATTTCTGATAAAACAGGCACTTTTCCTATTCATGCTGCTACGCTTTCTGGCATTAAAGAATTCGTAGAAGTATTACTTAAAAACCATGAGCATGTGAGCTCACCAGAAGGAAACACGCTTGATACCCCACTTCATAAAGCAGCAGAACATGGATATACAGATATTATTACGCTCTTACTCTTTTATGGAGCTGATCCTAAAGCTCTAAATAGCGCAGAAAAAACACCTCTTGAATGGGCAAAATTACTTGAATGTGACGCAAATTTAGAAGCACAAAAGCTACTTACTACTGTTAAAGTACAACAAGAAACCGGGCTTATACTTTATTCTGAAGAAACTAGCCACTAAAACTATAAAAACTTAGCAAATACCCTTTCTCATGCCACTAGTATCAGATATCACAATGCTAGTGGCTTTTTTTATGCTTTAAATATTTACGAGCGCTTACTTTTTAACGCACTATAAGAAATAGTGTCATGAATTATAAAAAACTACTCCAGCCGAAGCAGGACAATTATGAAGCATAAAATCACACTGAGCCTTTTGTGTTTAGTAATTAGTGTTAATTTTCAAAAAATACATACTATGGAAGATAAATTTGCAGCTTTTACACTTACCCTTAGCGATAGCGATGACGATCAAACACCTCATTTGCTACCAGGATCTCCCCTAGCGGCTGCAATTCTTCGTGATTTTAAACTAGACTTAGAAGAAGATACACCCCCGGTTGAACTTACTTCAGCAAGCAAGACCCCAAGACCCCAAATTGAAGAACCTTTATCTCCCAATGCCCTGTATTTAGCTGCACGAAAATATAATAAAAGTTTATTAAAGCACTTTCTTGATAGAGGTGTAGCTGTAATCATGCGCTATGAAGATAGCCGCACTATTCTTCATGAGCTGGTAAGATTATTAACGGATAAAAGCAAGCGATCTAAAACACTTACTAAACAAGAAAGAAAAAAAAGAAACAAGCTCTACTCGTCGCTTACTTATATTCTTGAACATGAGAAGGGCAAACAGCTCTTAGAAGAAAAAGATGTAAAGCAGCGCACCCCACTTCATGAAGCAGTACTTAATAACTACTTGAAAGTAGCTGAGATACTACTAGGAGCAGGTGCATATGTAAGTGCTGAAGATATAGCAGGGCATACACCACTTCATTATGCTACTTTAAATCATAGTACAAGAATGGTAACACTCTTGCTCTTACACGGAGCACATGTCAATGTGGGTCCTACGCCAAGCAAGACGCCATTAATACGTCTTTTTCAGCAAAAACCACCTCGCTCAAAGAACTATGTAAATATATTTAAGATGCTTCTTAATGCTGGTGCTACTATCACTACAAATTCTAACCAAGCTTTTTTTCATCAAGTTTTGGATGCGAAAGACATAAGTACTTTAACTATTTTATTAAAGCACGGAGCTCTTAAAGAATTTGATTCTCAAAGCTCAGGTTCTAGTATTATTCACCATGTACTTGGTTTAATTGAACACGTACAAGCAGTGAAAGAGTGGAATGATAAATATTGGGGCAAAAAAGATCAAAATACGGGAGAGTTTGTTAGCTCTAGATATGAATCTTCGCAAAAAACGGTTACAGAGCAACTTAGAGCGCTCTACAAGTGCTTAAGGCTTCTAATAAAATATGGTGCTCAAGGGAATTTTCTTACTAATCAAGCAGCTACTCCACTTTTACGAGCAATAGAATCTAAGTTATTTGATCTTGTTAAATTACTTGCTAAGTATTATCCTCAAACAACTCAGATCGCAGATAGTGAGGGCAATTTACCTTTACATCTTCTGATAAAAGAGTATAGTAATCTGCAAAAAACAAGTGGTAATGATGATCAAAAAATAAATGTAATTTATGATGCAGTTAATTATCTAGCAGCTCACACTGAGCTTAAAGCAAATAAAAAAGGGATTACCCCTGTACAATTAGCAGAAGAGCTTAAGCTTGATGTTCTTCTAGAACTTTTCAAAGAGATATTCTAAGTCAGAAAACATTTAAACAAAAAAAAGAAGAACGTATGAACACACATTTTATTTTCACGTATATAGCAGCATTTATGCTAGTTTTGTTTTCTACTTTCAGCATAAAATCTATGGATTCAGCAGATAATACAGTAATTTTTTTGCCTAAAAACATAGCAAAAAAAATTATTCCTACTAACTTATATCGTGCTAGTGGTACTATTGCAAGCACACAACAACGAGAAACTGCTTTACTTGAAAAGCTGCTGAAATCCGAAGCTTTTAACGACAACGGTACAGCAAAAATAGTAAAAAAACCTAGACGGGCAGGAATACTAAGTCTACTTGAACAACTAAAAGCCCAAAATCCTCAATTAATATCTTTGACAACACTGGATGGCAAATCGCTATTACATATAGCTGCTCTTCATAATTATTTTACTCTAGCTGATTTTCTTATTAGCAGTGGCGCACAAGTTAATAGAGTTGATCACCATAAACAAACGCCACTTAACTATGCTGATCAAAATGGCCATAGTAAGATGGTAAGACTACTACTTCAGCATGGTGCTACTTCTCTAGCAGCTCAAAGAAGTGCTACTAGCTGTAAGCAAGAAGCAAAGCAAAAGAAGGATTCTGAAAAAGAGCGCTTTCAAAAAATAGAAAAAGCTCGGTCACAAAAGAGAGCAGCTCGAGATTTCCAGGAATTTCATGCTTAAACAAAACTTTCTCAAGTTTAATCTAAAGCTGCTTTTTCTTGGATTAACTAGCATCTATCCGCTGCATCTACTATCAATGGATAGCAATCACTTAAGGACAGACTCATTTTTGAAAAGAGCTGATACACTTACTACTTCTAGTAATCCCCAAATGCTAAGCATAAGTATAGAGTTTATTCATGCAACACCAAGAATTGCACAAGAAGATATCAAAAAAGCTCCGCTGACTTCTCAAGAGCTGTTATTTTTAGGAGCAAAAAATAACAATAAAGAGCTTATACGCAAAGCGCTTAAGCATAATCAAGACGAAGTTAACTCAACAGACGATCAGAAAAAAACACCGCTTGATTACGCACTTGCTTATGGAAATTTCAACGCAGTACGTTATCTTTTAGCTCGCATACAGCGTATAGAGCAAGAACAAGAAAAAGCACAAACTGCTCAAGCTGCAAGAGAAAGAGCCGTGAGCTTGCCTACCGATATTGTACGTACAGCGCTTATTAATCAGTTAAGCATATATGAGATTCAGGGCTTTAATACTCAACAAAAACAGCTTAAAGTATTTAACCTCTTACTTGATGCGGTCAGGCAAAATTCGCGTATCGATGAGCCTGATCAATTACTCCAAACGCCTTTACATGTGGCTGTATCACATGATACCTTAGAACACGCTGAAGCCCTTTTAGCTCATAAGGCAAATCCCAATGCTCAAGATGCAAAAGGCGATACGCCATTACATAAGGTGGTTGCAACAGGCAACACTCAAATGCTCACGCTTTTGGTGCTCTATGGCGCTCAACTAAATATTACTAATAAGAAAGGCGAAACACCCTTTCAATCAGCGCTTATTAGTTATTTTACCAGCTCAAATTCTCAACAAAAGCGTAACGCTTATAATTTTTTACGAATACTCTTGAAGGCAAATGATACTGCACGCGAGCTCTTTCGTGAAAGTGCATTAGACTATGCAAGCGTGGATGACGTAGAGCATATACTCAAGCAGAATGGCTCATTTATAGATACGGGATATGGGCATATACATAGAGTGTTAAATCTACTTATAGCTCTTAAAGAACGTGTTGATCAAATTAGCAAATGTCTTAAAGAAGTTAACCATCTGTTTGACACATATGACCATATTTTTGCAAACTTTGGCTATGATTATGGTATGCCAGATAAAATTACAACATCGTCTCATACCAAAGTCCATGGCATCGATATTGAAACCGAATTGCAAAAAAAACGGGAAGAGCAACAAGTCTGTATCGACAAAATAGCACGCTTTACAAAAATAATAGCTCTTTTAATTAGATACGAAGCTCTTACTGATAAAGTTGATCAAAATGGCAATATACCTCTTAAGCGGGCACAAAAGCATAAATTTCAAGAGATTATAAATTTATTACAGCAAAACTAAAATTGGTTTTTAAGCATGAAACAAAAAATATTTTTTTATACAAAAGCTAAGTTCTTTGCTCTTAGCCTAGTTGCTTATAGCGGGTTTACACCGCTTTCGCTCATTTCGATGGATACGGGCACAAATTTTGATTTAACAGTAGGGGAATTCTGGCGGCCTATAAAATGGACCGATTTGCACTCTATGTTCAACTCACAATTCACCCAAAGCTCATCAAGTTCTAGCTCCAGCCGCACAAGCGAACGAGATACTCTTTATCTAAAAGCTAGAAATTTAAGAGCCCTCGAACTTACTGCACAAAAAGCTCAAGAGCAACTGTATCAAGCAGCGCGTAATAATTTAAGACAACTTGCCTATCATGCTCTAGATAGAGGTGCAGATATCACTCTCCCTGATGAAAATGGCGATACGCCCCTTGATTTAGCCCTCATGTATGGAGGTGCGGATATAACTAACTATCTTATCGCACGTGGTGCGCTTACAACGCTTACACGAAACCCATTACATACAGTTATCAAAAAACAAATGTCTTTAGCCAAGCAATTGGGAAAAGATAATCTTAAGAAAAAGCAAGCACATACATTTAAGATATTACTCGAAAAACTTAAAAACAAGCTCAAAAGCGAGCAAATAAATATTAATGCTTTAGATAAAAAGGGGCGAACTCCCTTACACAGAGCTGTGTTACAGGAAGCTTTCCAACATATAGAAGTTTTGCTTGATTATCATGCGGATAAAGATATGCTAACCAGCTATGAGCAAACGCCATTGCATGAAGCAGTTTTTAGTGCAAATAGCAGAATTGTAGAGCTTTTGATTTCACGCGGCGCGCAACTTAATGCTCTCAATAAGTGGGGTGATACTCCACTAGCACGCGCAGTATTTTTACGGGCTATGGCACTTGAAGACAAGAAAGATTGCAAAAACGATAACGCCTGTGTAAGAGCTCTTTTAAAAGCCCGCGCATCTTATTTGAGTCAAGATAACGAAACAACCAAAGCTTGTCATGCACCATTGCTTATAAAGGCAGTAGAAGAGCAGGATTTAGAATTAGTAAATCTTGTGTTAGAGCTTGGGGATTCTCTTAATGAAGAAACACAAGAATTACACGAAGTATTAAACTGTATTTACGCTGAAAATCCACTACATCAAGCCATTAAACTACAAACTAACTCACGCACTCATAACGAGCTTACCCGGATACAACGAAATACATTTAGTATCTTGCTTGAGAGATTACATAAAAATGGCGACAATGTTGATGCTCTCAATAGCCGAGGACAAACCGCCTTACATCAAGCGGTGCAAGTTGGCTCCGTTGAGCATGCAGCGTCACTTCTTCATGCAGGTGCAGATGTAAATGCAAGAAATCAAAAAGGAAATACCCCACTTCATGAAGCAGTTCTTAATGGACATAAAGCTCTGACTAATCTATTGCTTTCATACAGCGCTAATACCACACTGGTAGACAGAGATGGCCAAACGCCACTTTCCAGAGCACTTGAGTTGCGTGATCAAGCCGGTTCGGAAGACAGTGAGCTAAGAAATATAGCTAACTCTCTCATACAAGCGCTTCTTGCAGTACGTGCACCAATTTCTAATTCTTCAAAAACACTTGGGCATGGACAAATTTTGCTTAATGCAATCAATCATCTTGATAAAGAACTGATTGAACTAGTTCTTGATTATGGCAGTTGGCAAGAAGGCGAAGATGATCGATGCACTGGCCCTGCCTTCAGTGGTTTTTTACATAAAGCACTTGATATGCTCATAGAGCATAATGCACAGATTTGCGAGCAAGTGGGAGATTTAGGCTTGTCACAGGAAGCAGAGAGTAGCTCTAGTTCTAGTGCTTTAGCAACAAACACAGCAAGACTACAAGCAACACTGCGCGAATTGGGTAGCGTATGCGAGAGTTTACATAAACAAGTAACAAATTTAAGCGAAGCGATAGAAGGCAACAATCCAAAAACTCAAGTAATTCTTAGTATAATTGAGCTTTTAATAGCACATGAAGCACGTGGCAATCTAGTTGATAGCAAAGATCGCACTATTCTGGATAGAGCAGTAAAGTGTCCGCATCTTGAATTAGTAGATCTATTTAGTGGTGCTTATCCGGAGCTTGTAAAATACCAAAATAAAATTGGAAAAACTTCATTGCATAGAGCAGCTAAAAAGCAAAACGAAGCTATTGTAAAGTGCTTGTTGCATCATGGCGCACAACCAGAAGCAAGAAATATCTTTGGTGTTACCGCCTATAGAGGCACATCACCTGTTATTAGAAAAGCTATCTACAACGCTCTTGAGTATAACGCACAAGCTAGACAAATTAAATGCCCATTATGCAGCCCTTTTGATTGTGATCAAAAGATAACAAGCTTACATGAAGCAATTAATACTGGTGATAGAGACTTGGTAGAATTAATTCTAAGTCAAGAAACGTGGCGTAATTGGGATACTAATGATAAGCATAGTGGATTTGTGCACTATGCTTTAAGTAAACTTATTTTACTCAATAACAGAAAAGACTTGAACTATAAACTTCAAGAAGCAGAAGAACTTGCTCGCCAGATATATAAGCTCTATGAAATTATAAAACTCTTGCTCTCTTATAAAGCTGAAACCAGCTTTGATCACCTACTACAAGGTAGCTTACTGGCCAGAGCTGCTCAGCACGGTTTACTAGAACTTGTAGAGATATTTTTAAAGCTGAGACCTCAAGATCTTAATCAGCCCGATTTTAATGGCTACACGCCCTTGCAGAAAGCCCTGCGCCATGGTCAGACAGAGGTAGTTAAATACTTAAGAAAGCACGGCGCTCAAGAGTAAATTACTAGTTATTTATTAGAAGAGATCTAAGTTTGCATAAGCTTAGATCTCTTCTAATCTTAGAGCTTTAGATGCCTTACCGGAGAGAATCTTTTCTTCCATTTCTTAGTATATATAAAGATGCGCTGGGAAAATATTTTTGTAAAAGCTCGTATTCTTCTTGAAATATAACATCAGTTACAATAACTTCTTCTATAGTCGTCGAATGCTCTGTATTTATTGCTTGCAATCTCTTTTCGGTAATTTCTGAAGGATTAATAGTAATCGACTCTAGCACAGGCAAAGACCTTGATATAATTGCCGTAGATGCTTCTGGGTTAATAACTAGTTGATTTAGAGATGTAAATCCATTCCGACCAGCTGGTCTTAGAAAATTTTGCCTAAAAACCTCAAGCAAATTCCTACAGCAAGCATGCTTTGCATAAAATTCCCAAGCAGACATACTAAGTAGATAATCATGTTTTGTACCCATAATCAGGCAAAGAACTATAAGCTTTTTTAATGAGCATAGTTGGTTGTTCATATCTTCTAATCTCTTTTTTTATATTTATATACTATTCATATAAGTTTAGCCTGCAGATGTGGCACTAAGCACATTAAAAGCTGCTCGCTGTATAGTTAGACCAGCAATGAAAGATTAGCAAAATAGTAGTTAATAAAAAAGCAATATCTAACCATAATGGTTCTCCAAAAACTTTAGCACCTGTTATTTTTTATATATTTTGAAAATATTATAGACATGCTTATTTATAAAATAATTTTTATATTAGATATTTTATAATATATTAAGAATAAGTAAATTATTAAGTTAAGCCGCGATTCATTAGATTAACGAGAAAAGAGCTATTCGTAGAAGATAAAATAGTCTTCGGCATTTGTCTCACTTGTATCATCTTCGTTTGTTGAGCTAAAAACTTCTGGCTCATAAGGCTTTAATTGTTCTTGTGTCTCTTGCGTAAATCCAAGTGATTGCAAAAAGCGTGTAGCTAATATAGCAGCTTGAGCACCCATACCCTGAGCGGTAATTGCTTGACGATAGACAGTATCAACAACATCCCCTGCGGCAAATACGCCTGTTATATCAGTTTCAGGGCCATTATTACGTGTAATAAGTGCGCCGTATGCATCGCATGGTAAATATTCTTTAAAGAGATGAGTACGGGGTTCATGTCCTATAGCAAGAAAAACTCCCTGGGTATTAAGAAGAGCTTGCTCGCCCGTCTGAGTATTTTCAGTTATCACGTATGTGACACCGAGCTCGTCTCCGCCAATCTCTCTAAGCTTGGTATTCAAAAGCACCGAGATATTTTTGTGATGCTTAAGACGATTATATATACTTGGTGTTGCACGCATTGAAGCTGAACGATGAATGATAGTCACTGAGCGCGCATGTGCTACCAAGTGAATAGCCTGTTCAACTGCACTATTACCGCCACCTATTACTATTACGTCTTTATTTTTAAAGAATGAGCCGTCACATAAAGCACAAGTCGATATTCCACGACCTTTATAGCTCTCTTCACCTGGTATATCCAAATACTTAGGCGTAGCACCGGTCGCTATTATTACCGTAAGAGCATTAAGCGTATCGCCATTATCTAATGCTAGAGTATAGGGCCACGTCTTAAGGTCTATTTCATGTACGCCCGCATAAACTAACGATGCACCAGCCTCAAGAGCACGTTGTTGAAGCGTATCCATAACGTTCTTTCCAGGCTGCGCTATAATACCCGGTATATTATCAACAAGAGAGCTTTCTACCAGTAGTCCGCCTGGCTGTTCTCCCATAATAACAAGTGTTTTAATATGCTCACGAGCCGTATAAAGCGCAGCAGATAACCCTGCATTGCCCCCACCGATAATTACTACTGGTAGACATGAAGATACATCACAGGGATATTCAAGCGCTTTTATAAGCGAATAATGGGTATCCGACTGATCTGTTTGTGTCTCAGATGCAAGAGAAAAAGATGCGCCTATACCTAATATACTTAATAAAAAAAGTGTATTATTGAGAGAACTGATCATAAGTTATTCTTTCGTATTTTAAAATCAACAAATGCCCTATTATCTTGCTTAGTTTAGAGATCTTATGGTAATTAATAAAATATTAGCTTATAGCATATATATAAAAAAAGAGTAGTTCTGCATGAACTAACTTTATCTCATGTGTCCTAAGTGTCCTGGGGGGGAAAAGAGGGATGAATCAGAAAAATTTTAAAATTATTATACTCAGTATATTTTTAAATATATTTATGTTTTTTACAAGCAAAAAAGAACTTTACGCTCGATCACCTAGTATAATTCATCGGCCTCAATCTCCTCACTATAAGCACGCTCAATTTCCGGATTTTGATAGAGCAATGGAATGCTATGTACCTGACAATGGTATGCCTCCCTTTCAAAACGAAAACTGGTATCTGGCAAAAAATATTTATTACACTAATCACTGGTTACGTAAGCCTTCTTATTATAAAAATAATTTTAAGTATTCTTATTCTATTCCTAAAATTATTCATCATATATGGCTTGGAAGCCCTTTGCCAGAGCGATTTAAGCCTCTTATAGGTACGTGGAAAAAACATCACCCCACCTGGAAGCACATGCTCTGGACAGATAAAGAGGTTGAAAAGTTTGGGCTCATAAATAAAAAATTATTTATGAAGTGCAATAATTATGGCTTAAAATCGGACATAGCACGTTATGAAATACTTGCGCGCTTTGGCGGATTTTATGCAGATATCGATCTTGAATGCCTAAAGCCGCTTGATATCTTACATCAAACTTATCACTTTTATGCTTGTCTTTTTCCCAACCAATCTATTTTAGCTAATGGTGTTATAGGAGCAGCTCCACAACACCCAATTATAGAAGCTTGTGTGACAGGTTTGAGAAGTTTAACACACGTCGATGAACATGTTCCAGGGGAAATACAACAAAGAACGGGACCGGGCTACTTTTCTTCGGTAGTGTTCGCACAAGTAAAAAAGAGTACATCTAGCTTACATAACTGCATGATTCTGCCGGCAAGTTACTTTTTTGCTTATCCAGTAAATTTACGATTTGCTGTTTGGTCGGATCAAGAAAAATTCAAAAAGAGACTTTTGTATGCTGTACCTGAAGCTTTTGGACTTCATTATTGGGCAAATAGCTGGCTTGAAAGACCAGCACTACCTGAGCTTAACATCAAAAATCGCACGAGAAGCTCGTGATGAAATTTGTGATAAATGTATTGCTTTGTTTTACGTTTGGGTATTACTGCCTGTGTACGCACCCGCTCATAAGCTTAGTACAAAATGGTTATAACCGTTTTGTACCTCAGGCGGCTCATGCCGCTTATAGATATCAAGGGGAAAACATCCCAACCTTTACTTCAGCCATGGCAAATCATCAAAAATTTACTACGCACTCGCTTATCACTTCTAGCGATTGGAAATACGCTGAACAAAACTATTACGATGTGATGCAAAGAAAGTATCTAAAATTCAGTCAAATCCCTGATATTTTTCATTTGGTATGGCTCTGGGGTGAAGCTCCTGAAAGTTATAAACAACAGGCAGAAAAAATTAAAGAATTACACCCTCAAGCACAGGTACATATATGGACCGCACTCGATGCTCAGCAGCATGATTTTTATAATAAAGCACTCTGGAATTCTCTCACTGTCTATAGCGACAAGCAACTTTACTATGCATACGAGCTGCTGTATGCACATGGCGGTGTGTATATAAGCCCATTTATGAATCTACAAAAGTCTTTAAGCACATTTTTAAAAACATGCTCTTTTTTTGCAGGAATAGAACACGAACCTGAGTTTATGTTAGGGGTTGACATACTGGGTAGTAGCCCCAAACATCCTTTGGTTAAATTATGTTTGGATACTTTCAATCAGTGCCGCATCCCTGAGTTTTCTCAAAGAAATCGAATAGGTATGTATGAAAAGAGAGATATATTTAAGCAAAGATATAAATATCATTTAACTTCACACTATAAGCGAGAAATATTAAGTCTTTACAGTCCCCTTTCATGTACTCGATTATCTAACTCTCTTTATGGTTTATCAGTAGCTCTACCAGTAAATTATTTTTACCCATGCCCCGCTTATGCGTATAGTACTTATGGCATCTCGCCTGAGTATATTCAAAAAAAATGGATTCAGCCCTATACATATAGCTGTTATAATCCAGTTATTACTGATACGCTTATGCGTCTTTACACGTATAGGCCAGAGGATAAAATTTTAAATTTACCTGAGCAGCCTTGTGTTGCAGTAGTGCTTACTCATAATAATCAAGAGTACTGCATTGATAATATCACATCGATACTTGATCAGGCTTATGAAAACTTTCGCGTAATCATTATAAACGATAACTCCACCGATAAAACGGAAGAGCTTATTCTAAGTTTTATTAAAGAACATCCGCGAAAAAATAGTATTACGTATATAAAAAATAAAGAGCGGCTTAATATTATGGCGAATCACGTTGCTGCACTCGCCTTATGTAAAGATAACGAGATAGTGGTACATGTAGATGGTGATGACCATTTAAGCAGCCCCTACGCACTTAAAAGAATTAATGCTGAATATATTAAATATCCTAAAACGCTACTCACTTACGGATCTTATGTCAATCTCTCCACTAGAGAGCGTGGATTTTCTGAACAGATACCACACCACGTACTAACACAGAATAGTATTAGAAATTATAAATGGGTAACTTCGCACATTCGTACTTTTAGGGCATGGCTTTTCAAGCAGATAAAAACGCCAGACCTACAGTATAAAGGTAAATTTGTACCCTGTGCTGCAGATGTTACTTTTATGTTGCCTATGATAGAAATGGCCGGTAAAAATGCACGCTATATTCATACAGTACTTGGTATATATAACGATAAAACACCACAAAATATATATAAAACAGCGCTTGCCACTTCCCAAGAAATTGTAGCTTTTATGCGTAGCAAAAAACCTTATCAACCTCTAAAAAAGATTCCTAACTTTATATAAAGCTTAATATAAAGCTTAAAATCTAGTAGAATACATGCACAGTTATATTTTTTTAGTAAAAAAGGGGTGCTCTAAAGATGTATTTTAAAGACGTTAGGTCAAAAGCTTTATTAGTTTTAAGTGCAAGCATATTCGTTACTTTACCGCAGTACTGCTCTACAAATAATTATAATAATTATGAAAATATTAATAAAAAACAGCCGAAAACACTTAACGATGAGTTCCATGTAAGCTTTTATCAAGCTATGAAGCACAGCCGATCATTTAATTATCAAAAAGCATCACAAGACCCTCAGTGGCAGATGCTTAATAATTGGTATGAGACTGCTACTAAAAAAAGCTTTTATAAAGAAGACTCGTATATAATTCCTAATTCTTTTCATCTGATCTGGCTCGGTAGCGAAGTTCCTGATCGGTATAAAATTTTTGCAAAAAAAATTCAAGAACTTCACCCCGATGCGCAAGTACGTATTTGGACAGACAAAGACACAGAAAATTTTGAGTTTAGCAATAGAAAAGCTTTCGACTACGAAACAAATTATGGTGCACGATCTGATGTTTTTCGCTATGAAATTCTCAATAAGCATGGTGGCATCTATTTAGATGGTGATTTTGAGCTGCTCAAGTCGTTGGGTAATCTCTTACGCGTTTGTTCTTTCTTTGCCGGTATGGCGTATAACGATAAAAGAATTGAGCTCTATAATGGGCTTATCGCTTGTACCGCAGGTCACCCGATTATTAAAGAATGCTTAGAAAGCATTAAACTCGAGGGCCCACGTGATAATCTTGACGCAATTATAGCGCGCACTGGTCCTGGGCATTTTACCGATTGTGTTTTAAAAAAGGGTAACAGCGCTCCCGGCTTGACCGTTGCATTTCCAGTAGCGTTTTTCTATCCATGGCCTAACTATGAACGTCATAATACAAGCCCACACCACCGCGAAAGCTTTATACAACCATACTCTTTTGCGTTACACCATTGGGCAAGAAGCTGGGTTAATGCGTTTAAAAAAGCATCAACCCCTCTTGAGCTTAATAATACACCCGAAAAACAAGCAGTTCCTATCCCCGTATCTGCTCAAGTAATAAAAAAAGCACCCGGTGTTCGCAAAATACAATCGCCAGGACAGCATACAGAGCTCTATCAAGAAATACAGCAGTCTCAGCAAAAAAAAAATAAATTCGTTATCGTAACTCTCACGTATA
>Ga0351964_1060_pt1 | contig 23084 bp, 26 predicted proteins | sample TotcelT113001N15_FD_205807 | JGI IMG/M metagenome (GOLD analysis project Ga0351964, IMG submission 205807) | Enriched cells from coal bed in the Powder River Basin, Montana, United States - Total cells T11 rep3 HSBNCT.T11.300.1.N15 ... | reverse complement strand
TCGAAAAATGGCACAATTATGCAGTTATTGCCAAACATATCTTTGCCATAGTACAACCCTTTACACGGTTCAACACGCTTCGAATTAAGATAGGTATGAGAGCCACTTAAGCTAGAATCAGCAAGCACCTGTTGGGCTGTGCGTGTTTCTTTAGGTGATGGCAAGTCGCTTCTTGTAGCAGCTTTATATTTCAACTCAAAATTAGAATTCGAAGCCAGCTCTTCAACTGCGGGTATAAATTCTAGGTTTTTTGCCATACGGTAAAGTCCAATTGCATCGCCCTCAAAATTGCATGCATGGCAATAGGCCAATTTAGTTATGATATTTATACTTAAAGAACGATTATTATCGCTTCCATGGATAGGGCAATAATCTCGTATTTCATCACCAACATGCTGCGGTGAGCTTTTGGGATAACCGATAAGGCGCAAAATATATTCAATACTTATGTGCTCTTTAAATTCTTTTAAATTTTCTATCATCATATAACACTCTGCAAATGTAAAAATTCTTCACTTAAATACAACTCAATTCAAGTTTTACCTAAAAGAAAGAAGCAAGATGCTTTTGCTCTTAGACATAATTTTTTGAGTTGCCTCTTTTCTCTTCTTCTCCTGCTTACAAGTGCAGGGTATTAACCCAAGCAGCTTGTAAGTAATTAATTACTTAACTACTTAATTACTTAAGGGAAATTTTACCTACTGTAAATAAGCTCCTGGTGGATATATTAAAAAATGACTGGTGTACGAGAACCCTACCTTCGGTGTACGAGAACCCTACCTTCGGCAAATGCTATACATATTGTAATTGAAAATAATGAAACATTTAATTCTTTACCTAATTTGAATCGTCATAGTTTCTGTTATGCGTTTAGGGTAATTTATGATTACTCCTGCCTTCTTAAGTCGTTCAAGCTTTTCAAGTAATCTTCTGTTCGCAGAGCCTGTGTGTTTAGTACCTGATAGATGCCCCTTTTTTATCAATTCATCTCTCGATACGATTATATATTTTGTTTTAGGATCCTTAAGCTGACTTTTTCTAATATCAAAATATGCGGCTAGCAACATATCATCGTCTTGAAGAGCCAAAGATGCTGTCTTTATTCCTGCAAAGGTTTTGCAAAGTGGTTCATAACGAGGCAGGTTGTTGGGTAATGTACCGATCTCAATTTCAGTTGGATAGTAATTCGCTTTCTTATTGTCTTTTTCTATAGATTCGCCTTGCGCATGTTGTTTTTTCTTATGGGATGGGGTGGGGTCTTTTTTTGTTCCTCGTATAGTTATAAGCGGTATATGTATTTTGACTTCTTTTCCCTTTTTATCTTTCTTAGTAACAGTAAATTTAGCTGATGCAGAGCTCTCAAGATTTCCATAAAACCTAGCTTTATCCTTTGCCGAGAACTTTGTTTTATGAGCAGGATGAGCAATACTCATGAGTTTTGTAAGTGAGCAAGTATATTCCCATCGTTTTAACTGCGCCGCCATGGCCCAGCACGTCAATGCGTCACGCAATTGTTCTCTAAGTATGCCATTCGTGAAGTTTTGGCGAATCTTTTGAGCTTGCTCCATGCTTGTTGCAGGATACCGGTACTCTAGTTCTATTTTATCGTCTCTGGAGTTCGCTATGCGTGAGGATATAATATACGAGCCATTTGCAGTTCGTATAGGCTCGCTAAAGCCTTCAATTATATCGGGCAGTCTATTAATTTGATCCGCAAGTAAGCGCACTAAGGGGAATTCGTCAAGGCCAATGGATTTAACGAATGGCAAATAGGGGCTATTGGCTTCCTCTGCTAATAGCTGATTAATTGTGATTAAATGGCGCATGGCGCTTATCCGCATTAATGTTTTTTCAGCAGATAGCTGTAGTGACTTTTGAAATTGAGCCTGAAGCTCTGTTCTGTTGGGGAGATCTTTATTTGAGCTTAAGCTTTCATTGAGTTCGACAACATGATCGTTGCTGTCGAACATCTCAATAAGTATCGCACCCTCCTTGAGTGGTATCATGCCTTTTTCGATAAGTTCTTGTATAATTTGCTTATTAAACTTTGTGGTTATGTCCCCTTCGCTTGCGTTCATATCCATGTTTACATATTGATTTCCTGTATCATCTATCAGTCGATTTGGCTTTCTGGCTATAACAGTTACTTCAGATCCGTCTTCTTTATGATGCAATGCTGCAAAGATATCTCTTTCTTCCAAGGTTGTAGCATGTTCTTCAGAAGCAACAGGTAATTTTACTTTTGGTGTGTTTATATTATTATAAGACATAGATGTGCTTTCTGTTTGTGGGGCCATCAAGCTCTTACTTCTAGATGGTCCTGCTTTTATTATTACTTCTACTTCTTTTCAATTTACTGTTGCGGATGATGTCGCTTGCATCGCCTTTGGTTAGCTTATCGATACCAGTTTTATATCCCAGTTCTTTAAGTATCCCCTTTTGATTTTCACTTGCGGGTTCTTGACGCCATGGCGCATTTAAATCAGAAAGTAAAAACATCTTTCTGTTTTCTGGATCTTTAGCAAAAGTCTCTGCAGCGCCAAATGCATATGAGAATGATAAATTTTCTGCTATTAGTTTGCCTTTGCCCTCTCTATTTGTAAGCAAGACAAGCCACTTATCATTCAAGCGATTAAATGGTATAACTTTTAACCGCAATAAGTCATTTCCCTTCATAACCCAAGCACCATCTTCATTTATCCACGCGAAATCATTAGACAAAGGATTTGCTTCCAGTAGTATAGCCTTCAGTCTTTGATCAAGCCCTGTTGGCAGTACTCGCAAAGCATTAGCTGCTTTTCTTTCACCAGCTAAGTGTCGCTCTTTATTATCTGGTAATAACTCATTAAGATTGCATATTGTATGTTCTTTATCGCTGAAGTCTAAAAGCAGCGCTTCTTTCTTGAGAGGTGACAATCTCAACGCTCTGCCAACCATTTGAGTAAAAAGCGTTTTGGAGCGGGTGGGACGCAAGTTTAAGATTATCTCAGTTTCAGGAAGATCGACGCCCTCAGTACATATCATTACATTACAAAGTACTGTCGTGCTTCCACTTCGAAAGCCCTCAAGCATATGTTTGCGACTCTGCGCGTTTATGTTTGAGTGTATAACTTGTGCGCTTATACCTTTGCCCACAAAGAGAGCCTTAAGCGCTTCTGCATGATTAATATCTACCGCAAATGCTAAAGTAGGTCTCCACCGTTTGCCCTCCTTGTCATACGCATGTTGATTCCACACGTCAAAAGCCAAGTTATTAAACGTGGGGCTATTCATAACCTTTGCGAGTGATACTGCTTGAAAGTCTCCACCATGCATCTCAATCGCACTAAGATCTATATTGGTTGCAATTTTTATACCCTTTATAGGGCACAACCAACCATCCTCAACCATTTGCGATAGAGCCAGTTCATAAGCAACTTTATCAAATAACTGTCCTAGTGAAACGCCATCAGTTCTAAATGCCGTAGCGGTAAAACCAACCAATAAAGATTTAGTCTGAGTCCCATTACCAAAGCCAAGAGCACTTAATAATACTTTAGATTGTGGTGTTACTGCATGATGTGCTTCGTCATATATTACAAGTGACCAAGAGCGGTTTTGCAGCTTTAGAAGAGCCTCCGGCTGGCTAGCCGACTGTACAGATGCTATAAGAATTCTTTTATCAAACTGCTTGTGATCACCACTCAGCAAACCTACCTCATCCTTAACCTCAGGACTTATCATCTGCAATTTATCAAGTGCTTGATGCAGTAGTTCTGTTCTGTTTACCAATATGAGAACGGAGCCTTTTGCTTCCATTGCGAGTTTGCTAAAGATGACAGTTTTTCCGCTTGCAGTTGGCAAAACTACAAGTATTCGACGGTAGCCTTCTTTATACAGATTTTTAATGGAGCTAGAGCATTCTTGCTGATATGGCCTGAGCGCTAACATTATTTACCCTCTCTTAGTAAAAAAGGTAATAGATATTAGTATTTTAGATTGTGCTCAAGCCATTCAAGTAAACATTTTCTTGGGAAAAGAAGTACCCGGCCGCTCTTAATATGGGCGGGAGCTCTATGGCGATAAGTTGCTCTATAAAGAGACCTTAAGTTTTCATAGAAGCCAAGCTCTACTAGCTCTTGTGCATTAAAGAAGTTTTTGATTGGTAATTCTATTAAGTTATTCACACTGACCCCTTTTATTGTAAAAGGGCTTAATTGTAAAAATATGAAGGCTTTCTGCAATTTCTTTTAAAAATGTAGAAATTATAAAGAATATAAGATAAACTCAAGAACATACCGAGGGTTCTCAAGTTTAAACTTGTTAAACAGCGATAAAATTCGCAGTTTTATCGCTGTTTGCCTTCAAAATCTTCTATTATTAAGCCATCATTTTCTCGCCTAATACTTTTAGTTTATATGCATGCATGCTTACAGTTATGCGCATATTTACATGCAACCTTCGAATAATATACCATTGTTCATCCGAGACTACCAACTTTTTTATTAGATTGCGCAAATTGGTTTACTACTCTAATAAAAGACATATATTACCCTTGTTTCATTTAGGTAAATTTAGTCGAGTAGCTCAAGAATAAGTAGTGCTGCAAGGTTACTAAGAATCATGCTGTAAAACCATAGTGCAAGCCCTCGTATGTCATGATATTAGAATACAATAAACTTTTTATAACTTAGGTTAAAAACGAACATAGAACATATGAACTTATTTACTAATATATTGCTTATATTAACGCTGCTTGTTTTTAAAGCCTTTGGCGAATACCATATTACAACCCATAACAAACAGATTAGAACAACAAATAAAGATACAGGGCTCGAAGTTACTAGTCTTGAAAAAATTATAAGCTCCAAAAAGCATACATCAGTTACTAAGGAAAACAGCAAACGTTTAGAGCTATTTGTTTCCTTTGTAAGTGCTTTATCCGGGTTTTTAAGTGGTATAGGAACATTTATAGCAGGTATAGCTGCTTGCTTTGCAGTGAACAGTTTTATTAAAGAAAAAAGAACAAAGCGCTCGGAAGCTGCATCATACATTTTAGCAAGAATATATAAATGTAGGGATGAAATTTTACCCATAGCAGAAACACCGGAGTCATATCAGTTTGTCGGGTATCCAAAATTAATGTCAGAAGGAACTCAAGATGAGAAAGATCGGCATCCTGAGCTTGCATCTCGTTTGGTTGCGGCAAAGATTGATCAGTTAAGGACAGACTTACATGAGCCTGCTGCAAGGCTTTCACTGCAAGAGTCTGATGAGTTATATAAGATTATCGATGAGATGGGGAAATTTGGAAAACAGCTTTCTAGTGCTATATTTACGAAGTTAACTGATGTAAAACTATATAATGAAATTGAGAAGCAAAACAACAGCCTTATTTGTTACCGAGAGACGTTTAAAAAGATGGTTGATAAGGCTGAAAAATTATTGAGAAAAATTATTGAAACCGGTAAGTAAGCCTAAAATCAACTGGTAATGCTGCAGAGTAGTATGGTACTACTTTTTAATGTTTATACCTAACGATTCGAACAACTTTTCAATGCTTTCGCATTCAGAAATATTATCAGCAGTCTCGGCTTCTTTTATGGCATCTATAGTTTCTTTATTGGGTACATGCGACGAGGACAAGCAAGCTTGATGCTCTTTAAGAATTATATCAACCGTCTCTAATAATAAGTCGCTAACAGTAGTATCATTTAACGCAGCGATTGTCTCTAATTCTTTGTGCTTATTATGAGGCAGATCTAAAGTTATACTAGTTTTCTTAGTCATGGTTTTACCTTGTTAAAGTTGGTTATATATTGAGCATATTGGGAAGATGATTTTTATCAAGGGGAGAAGGGGCTGAGCTAAGCTGCTAATATAGTGCAGTAAGAAAATTAAATGATTTTTTATGAAACTTTTAACGGGTACGCATGACTTGCTTGCCCGTAATTATAATCATGAAGTGTGCGTTTAGCTGATCAGAAAGCCATATTTAAGGGTAGATGTCGCAGTGGCATAACTGGGGTATTACAGAACAGCAGATAAAATTCTATACATTTTCTCATTGATCTATAACTATTCTAAATGGTAAGAACTTGAGGGTGTTACTATCTTAACTTTGTTATTAGTATTTTGCCCCTTCCAAAGTAATAGAACTTTTAACCCCTCTGCATACCTCTTAGATAAACTATCCCGATCTACCCTACCAATCTGCTGGTCTAGTCTAACAAAATCTTGTTCATCAAATCCTCTTAGTTCAAGATAATTTAGTTTTTGAAAAATAGGGGGCCGGCGTAGCAAGAGTTCCTCAAGGAAAGTTGGGTTTCTAATATAACTAACGACGTGCCTGTAGCTATAACTATAATTATTGTGCGGCCTTAAGATCAGATGCTCTATATTAGGAAAATAAACACTTAACCAATTCATAAATCTATAGGAAACACCACCTTTCACTTCGGATAGATCTAACTTTTTTACGCTAAAAGTATAGTCTTTTACAAGTTTATTGTGAGCCCTAGACACACAAGCAAGTCTCGCTAAATCTTTAAAATTTAAACGAGCAAGTATTGATGTTTGAAGTTCAAATGGAAGTGTAAATAGATTAAGTGGTACGTCCCTTTCTTTATGCTCATCAAATATTCTCTCAATATTTTCAACTAACTTCCGGGCAATAGCTTGTTCAAATCGTGTAGGTAATAGTTGCGTTAGCTGGGGTAATGATAACGCTGATCGCGCAAACATAAAATCTAATGGTCCGTGTGCTATTGGTTCTAAAGAACTCATGGCGCTTGCTGTAGTAGCAGTGAATGCAAGTAATAGTAATATTTTTGTCATCTGACTATAAACCTTATAGCTTAAAATTTAGTTTGTTTGGGGAGCTTGTTTTCAACTGCTATTAATTGCTACCACCACTAAACCAACCACCGAAATAACTTCTAAGGCCGCCTACAGCTTGTCTTGCGTGTTCGCGACCTGCAGCTACTAAGTTAACGGCTTGTCCTGTAAGATTACGTTGCTGTTGTGCTCTCTGCTCTTCAAGATATTGACGTATTTGCTGATAGCCGCGTTCTTGAGCAACTCGTATGTCTTCTAAATTTATCGGTGCGTGATGTTGTTCAACCAGTGCTCTTATTAATGGCAGATAGCTTTCACCTGCGTACACCATCGAGTTCAGAATTGTTGAATCTACTCCTGCACGTCTCTGATGAACAAGCCCAGGGAATCTTCGCAAAAGTACATTAACAGCATTCAAGCTATTAGCATCTAAAGCAAAATCCAGTGCTGTTTGATCTTGGTCATCCTGAAGAGTATGATCCGCACCAGCATCGAGCAAAACTTCTAAAATTTCAGGCAAATTAACTCGTGCTACGGTATGAAGCAAGGTCTGTCTATCAAAAGGATCCTGAGTGTTTACTTGTCGCCTTACTTCTTCATCTCTTAAAAGCTCTCTTACCCTGTTAATATCTTCATTATAAACAGCCTGAGCTAAATCATGATAATTAGCAGTATAAGTAAATGCTGAACTTATACTAAGACATAGTAAAACAAAAAAACGTACAGAAGCTTTTTTTAACATTGATATCCTTTATATTAGTTAAAATTTATATTCATCTATTTATATTAGCAATTTTAAGGGTAATAGTGCAAGAAAAGACCGCTTAAAGACCTATGTTTTAGGCATTTCCCGCTAATGAGACCTCGTGACCTGTACCTTTAAGCACCGTGACTAGGCCAGCATAAAACTCATTTTGTACCGTTTGTATTCTGCCAGTAAGCGTATCCTGTATTATTTTAAGTGCGTTAGTTGGTCCTAATACCGTAGCTGCTTTAAATGGATCTTTAGCGGTAGCTATAAACTCGTTAAGCGCTTCTAAATCGGCCACTTGTTGACCATAGAAGTGCTCAAGCATACTCTGTACTTCTATAAAGTTTCTCGCTTCCTGCGGGGCGATTTTAGTCTTTTCGTCCGAAGTCGACTCTAAAGCTTTTTGGATGAACTCAGGCAGAACGTTTATAAAAATATTAGTGTTACTTGAGGCCGAATTATTAACGGCTCGAAGACCCAATTCATTAAGCGTTGTTACTTCATCTAGATAAGCTTGTGACATTTGCTGAGCTGCATTGACCAAGATATTAACTTGATTGCTTACACGCTGTCTTTTAAGAAGATTAGCGGCACTTTCAAGCAGGCCTCCTGAAGCATTAAGTTTATCAACGGCAGCTATAACTTCATCAGCCTTAGCAGTTGCTGGCAAATTAAGCATCTGGTATAAAGTAGTTTTAGCCTTTTCAAAAATAGCAGTACGCTCTTGGACATATGCTTGCTGATTGCCTAACAGGTCAACTGCTTTTTGGAAATCCGTTTGTACAAACTCTTTAACCCATGCTTTTGCTTGTGCGCGCCAACTCTCTCCAATCTTGATTGGCCTTACACCATGAGTTTCAAGCTCGACATTAAGCGCTTTTAGTTCTTCTGTTGTGGGCTCTATACCGCTTACCAATTTCCAGAGTCCTGCTCCCAATAACGCACCTCCAGCTAAGCTCACTGCGTCGCCTATTGCGCCTACATATGGCAGACTAAAACTCCCCAGACCACTACCACCAAATACTCTCTTAAGGGTTGCATAACCCCAGATGCCAGCAACAACAGAGCCAACCTTACCCACAAAACTACCCTTTTGCCGTGCCTGAGTGAGCTTCTTTTGTGTTTCAAGTGATACGTACGCATACAGCTCATTAATACGTGAGCCCATCTGGTTTGTCAGGCTGCCTATGCCTTGCCGCAGTGTCATAGGAGTAACTTCTAACGCTAACCGTGTATTGCCTGTAGCACGTAACTCTAAGATCTTTTCAACGTTTGGCGTTTCATCTGGTTTTTCCAGCTTATACTCAAGAAATATCTCTAGCGCTCTATCAACTGGTTTGCCAGCATTACGCTGATTGAGTATATCGAGCACCGCTACAAGATCCTCTAGCTGCTCTTTATTGAGTGGTACGATTGCACGCGTTGGATTATATATGTTTTCTTGGTAATAATTTCTTAGCGCTATAATTTGATCATCCAGTATAAGCTTAGGCAGCTGCAAATCTTCTATAAGTTTATAAGCACGTCTTGCTTCAGGATTAGCAACTACCGTGTTCCACTCTGGCGCTTTACTGCTTGCTTTATACGTATCAATAAACTTGCTCAACTGTTCAACTCTCTGTGCTACCAGATCCCCTTCTTGTGCAATAATACTCAACGATGCTCCACGCGAGGTAAGCTTATAGCGTTGCTCGTCCTGTATAATAAAACCAGCTTGCTCTAAAGCAGCAATAGCTTCTGGTGTTGGCAGTTTACCCCTTGCAAGCCAATCACCGACATGCGTGTTAAGTTGCCTTAAAGAGTATGAGTTATCATCTGTCGTTACAAATGGTTGCTCTATTATTTTATTAAGAAGCTCAAGTGCCTGCTGCTGCTTAGTCATACGATCTAATTGTGCCTTAAAGGGCTCTGTATTTCGATAATCTATATACTTGGTGACGACTAAAGCTGCATCGGCAAACTGAGCATAGACATCATTAAGTTTAATTTGTGATACCTCTGGTGCAAGCAAGCGCTTATAATTTTGTGCCAACTCAAGTAACGCATACCCTGTAAGCACATACTTCTGAACCTCTTCAAAGCGCTCTAGCGCAAGTTTATTTTTCTCAAACTCAATAGAACTTGAAGCTTCCTGTATATCTTCCAGTAGCTGACCTAATTTCTTTTCAAGAGCAGCTTGCTGTTCTGTGTTAGTAGGATCTGTAAACGCGCTGAGAGCATCTTCTACAGAGGTTTCAACTCTGCTCATCTTTTCGAATGTTTGCGCATCAACTATGTCTACCTTGGCAACAAACTGAGCAACCTTAGGTGTGCGCATACCAATATAGTCATTAGAGACTGCCTCTCTTAAAACATATAAACGCTCAAGGAGCTTTTTGCGAACTTCGGGATCTTGTGTTCGTGTAAATTCACTTAATAACGCATCACCAATACCTACAAGATCAGTAGGCAAAGCATCCATATTCGGTTGTTTAAAAAGATTATCTATCTTTATAGTTTGATACGTCTCAAAAAAATTAGGGTCTCTTTCAGCTAAGTTGAATGGGGCTTCATTTTTTCTAAAGAAAGTTCGTTTAAATCTATCAATAGAGCTGGCGATTGCACTTTGCTCATTAGTGGGTAAAAACTCTTTACGTTGCTCTAAAAACTCTATTATGAGCAGGGCTCGTTGAGCATTCTGTAAGAATACTTTGCCAAGCGCAGATTCGTTATTAGTTATATGCGTACCCAAGTCGGTGCCCTGAGCTAGAGTTAAGTACTTACTTAACACAGTCAGCTCTTTTTGATACTGCTGAACTGCTCCTGAAAAGCTGATGTCGTGGGAGCCTAATATATTCTTACTTACTAATGTGCCCATAGCTGTTACCAGTTGTACTTGTTCATTAGAGCTGAGCTTCTTTAACTGTGGAGCTAATGGTATTAATGCATTTAAAACACTGCTTGGATTAGTGCTCTCACTTAATAATTTACTTGCCCGTTTAGTGAAGGTATTTTGTATCTCTACCCAGTTCTTATCGGTAAGCCCTAAGTTCTTGTCTCTTAAACTAAAGAAAGTATTCAGTAAGTCTTTTGCCTGCAGCTCTGGCGTGTTGCCACTCAGCCCCTTATGCGTAAGAAAATCAGCAACTTTATTCTCGATCGCTTTGGTAACTTTATCTTCAAGCTCTGGTGATTTAATGTTATCAGGAACCTTTTGGAAATTTTCATTAAATTTAGTAACCAGCTTTACAAGTTCTTCAGTAGTGGGAGTAGTTACTGCATCACTTTCTGCTACAACAGCCGCTGTTCTCTCTAATGCTGCCTTTTGCAACTCATGATAAGCACCTGGTATTGCTTGAATATCTGCTGGTATGTTATTACCGATTTTCTCAAAGCTTAAACTGTCTAATGCCTGTAATGGCGTTTTGCCAAATGTACCATTTTCTATAACTTGAGTAGCTTTAGAAAGAACTGCTTCACGTAAAGCTTCTATTTGTTCAGCTTTATTAGAACTACCTTCAAGCGCACTATTTGCTTCTTTAAGGACCTTGCTCAGTGCATCGAGCCCTTTTGCTGGTTCAGCGAAAAACCCCTCAGGAACTGCTTTAACAAACTCAAGCAATGCCTGAGCTCGAGCGCCCATAGGCAAGCGATAGAGCTCACCGGCTTGCGTGCCAAAGACGCTTTTAATTGCACTTGGCTTGTATGAAAATTTATTCCACTCAGACAACCAGCTACTTAATGTTTGCTGCTTAACTGGAGAACTTGGCATAGTCTGTTTGTGGGACTCTATAGCCTTAACTGCAATACCGGACTGCTTTGGTACTTCTGGCGTTACAGGCAGCTTTACGACAGGTGTAACGTGTTCTACTTGCGGGATTACTTTAGGTGATTCTAGTGGTTCTCTAAGTGCTGTATCGTGCATCTCAGCCAGTCGGGCGATCTCTTGCTGCTTTGCAATATTCTGCTCTTTAAGCTCGCTAAGCTTTTCTTCCGTTTGTCGCTCTTGCTCTCTATGATATTCACTCTCGCGAGATTCTAGAAACTCTGGAACTGTATAAGTAAATACGCCCCAAAATATACCAACCAAGACCAATTTTTTCATCACTATCCTGCTGAAGTGCGTAAATTTAGTTTCGATTATAGTATGCCTATTTATGGTAAATAAACAGTTACTAGAACCCAATAAAAAAGCCCCCAAGATTTTAGAGCCTTGAGGGTTTTCCGAATTAGGGTCTGCTGCAGCCGGGCCGTAGCTTGAGAGTATTTGTGTCTATAGTATTAAGCAGTTCACGTGTCTTTATAAGCCATTTACCTGCTGTTTCTTTGCTTATTTCGGTTATTACAAGAGGTTTATAGCTTTGCATGAACTCTTCATATGATATGGCTTGTTCATTGGGCTCTGGATCTCTATAGTGCCATTTATAAGAGGGGCTTATTTCTAGAATAATTTTACCGCTTTTATTATAGAGCCATGTTTGTGGACCCGCGCCTTTTCCTGACCATAACTGATAGTCTAAGCCTATCCACTCTTGTTTTTCATTATTGTTCTTGGTGCATACAAAATAGGTTTTGCCTGTTAAATTCTTATTCAAGAATTGCTCAAAGCTTTTCTCATGAATTTCGTATTCATACTCAGAACCCATTTTATGAGAATAGATATTAGAGAGATAGCCAATATCTGTTTCCCGCAATCCCAAGCTTAAAGAAGCATCTAAATTAAGCTTATCTTCTAATGCCAATTTTAGAGCATCTTCAAGTCTCACTAAGGCTGTTTCGCCATAATTATCAGCAAAGAGAATATGTTGTATGTGTGGTCCTTGATAGGAAACATCGACAAAATCAAACGCCGTAAGGCTATCTTCTGCACATGGCAAGCTAAGCTGAAGGAACTCTTTGGTGTTAATATCAAGCCGTATTATGTTATCTACCATATCTTAGAATCCTCCCTCTTCTTGTAGTCATACCATTTCTTATTAAAGCTTGGCGCTGAGGCTCCTCAAGTTCCCAGAAATCTTTGCCACCAACATAACCATGGAATTTGCAATTGCCATTTGCATCGTGACAGGAAAACTTCAATATCACGAATTCACCATATCGGCTAATCCCGACTCTCTCGATTGAATTACCTTTTATAGTATGTGTGGCGCTGTCTATGTCTGTAGTTGCGCCATTGTTTTTACTGAACACCGGCAAGAAATAACCCCCAAGTTTTTATACTTGAGGGCTTGTCTTTTTATTCGGCGTCAGGATCGCCTTCATCTATATCAATTACTTTAAGCTGGTCAAGCTGTTCTGGGTTTCTGATCTTATATCTTTTAAATATTGATTGAAGAGCCAAATGATCAGGCAAAGATACCTCTGGTGATGATAAATGAAGAAGAAGCTCGTCATGGACTCTTTCCATTTTCTCTATACATGAGATCTTTTGTAATCCAAACATAAGCATCTCTTTATCAACAGGCGAGTAATAGAATAAAACGCGCTTGCACACTAAAGTTATTTTCTCACTGCTCATTATTTATTGCCTCCACGTATTTTGCCACCTGGTCCTACGTTAACGTATCTTCCATTTTTGTCGACCTTATCATAGTGAGCTCCTGCATGGTCGTTCGCGGGTATCCAATAGTCGCCATGCTTATCACGCCAACCATACTGGCCAGTTTTTGGATGCCTTTCTTTCTCTCCACTCCAATTTCTAGGAGGCTTGAAGCCCTCTGCTTCAGTCGGTATTCCCGGCTTAGCTTGCTCTCCTGGCTTGGGGCGATTAGTTGGCTTATTGGAAGCTTCCGCAGGCTTCTTATCATCGCCTTTATTTTCTTTGCCGCCCTTGTCCTCTGCACTGTCTTCTTTACCGGCCATATAAGGACGTCTAGGGTTATTAAATTGCTCACCAAATATGTCAGCATTAAAATCAACTTGTGCGGTACGAGGAACTACAGTACTGCCAAAGATATCAAAAACTACTTTGCTGATAATGGCGCCTAAGCCAAAAGTACCAGCAACTGCAACTCCTCCGCCAAAGAAGAAATTTATAGTAAATCCAGCCACAAAAGGCAGTACGTTGTGAACATGTACTTCTTCATGTCCTACACAAAAGTTGTGATACTCATCTACGGTGATGTCATACACAACAGCAGAAGCCTCTATGGTTTGTAAATGGCTTGCCGGTATATACTCGGTGCAGTGCTTTAATAAAACGCTATCTGGTTGGATTTTATGCGCTTCTACCCATGTGTTATCATATGGTATATAAAACTTATGGTCTAGAGCTGCATATATAGTGTCGTTGCCTACTGTTATTTGAGCATAGGCATTAACTTCTTCTTGTTGTACATGCGTGACTGCTCGAGTGACACACTCGCCCTTAAAGTTATAACAGACAACCTGATCGCCTACTATCAGTTTCTCTATTTCTGTATAACCTGAGGGTGTCTTAACTAATGTGCCCGCAAGAAATCCCTCTCCAAAGGCACCTATGTGGGCAAGTGCGCAAACTATTAAAATTAAATATTTCTGTATCATATATCTATTCGAGTGTTTTTTATTTATATGGGGTCTATCTTTATGAGTTTAGGCAAAAAAATAGACGCTCTTCTGCGTCATCACTACTCGAATATTTGGTGTATGGTCAAAAAAAGGGGATTAAGCTTTAATCATAGACACCTCAAGAATGCATGGGTTTGGCAAAAAGGACGATAACTGCGCAATATTTAATTATACGCGTGTGTAAGATTTTAGCAAATAATTTAATATTAAAATCTATGCTTATTGTTACTTGTATTTTAAATTTAAAAAGAGCTATTTTTTGATAGACTCAATCGTTAAGTTAAACCCAAGCGCAGCTAAAACCGGCTTAATACTTGTAAGCTGTGGGTTGCCTTTTGGTGAAAGCATACGATATAAATTTTGATAATTTAGATCTGCGCGCTCTGCCAAGTCTTTCATTTTAAAATCTTGAGCATTAACCACATCTTTTACTGCTTGAAGGAACACGCCTGGTTCTTCATCCTTGAGGGCTTCTTTAAGATAAAGTTCAGCGTACTCAGGGTTTTGCAGTTTTTCGTATAAGTATTCTTCGTAGTTTCTATTTTTTGCCATGAGTTTTCTCCTGTTCTATTTTCCAGTATTCTTTTGCTTTGGCGATATCTCTATCTTGGCTTTTTTTAGAACCACCAATAAGAAGAACTATTATTTTATTACCCTTTTTGCCAAAGTAAATTCTATAGCCGGGCCCATAATCAATAACGAGCTCCCAAACACCATCGCCACCAACCAGGGGTTTACAATCGCCTAAAAGGCCTTTTCTTACGCGCAAAAGCCGCTTATCAAGAATTAGTTGCGTTCCCATATCAAGCTTATCGGCCCACTCAGTATAAGGCTCTTTGCCTGAGTCAGCCTTAAAGATCTCAATTTGAATGTTCATCGCTTTTGCTGCCTAAGAATACTGCGCGTACACATATTTTTAATCTATTTATATTTTAGCTTATAAACTAAAAATTGTCAATATATAAGATTGATTCGTATTTTTAAGCAACTATATTTATCACATTTAACAATTAGATGCGTGCTGGATCAAGAGATATACGCTCACCATTCTTTTCGGCAAATACCGAATAACCAAGAGCATTTAACACTTTTACCAGTGTTGGCCATGCTGTTTGCTTTCGTGATCCCGAGCGCAGCCCCTGCACGATGGTAGGAGAAACATTTGCCTCTTGTGCAAGTCGTCTTACTGAGATGTTATCTTTTTCCATTTCAGCAAGTATCATCTCGGACAATACCAGGTCTCTATACTCTTCTTCATGCTTTTTTCTTTGCTTAGGGGTTAATTTTTGCATTAAAGTGTCGTACACGCTTTGTGCCTTAATGTGCTTTTTCATGAATAAATATTTAATCTACTTGAACTGTATCACAAGCATGTTACAATAGTCAAGCTAATAGAAGAAATTAGGCATATATCTGGCTTATTATTGGTATGTATATGGCAAAACGAATCAGTCTTATATATGTCATGAGTATGTCAGCGTAACACGCTTACGGCATCATTAAGACATTGGTAATACGTCATAATAATGCCCAGAAGAACGCGCTGGTAATCCAAAGGCGCGTCATTTATTAATAAATCTTTGACATCAATGCGACTTATGTGTGACATGCCTAATATGTCTTTATAGCGTCTTTGTGCAAGACAAGTAAGGCGATATTTAGACATATGAAATGTGCCATTTTGACGCATTATAGACATCGCAAAGACGCCATTACGACTTTATTGAAAATTTATATACGCAACTGCTATGACATAATCATGGCAATTTTTTGGACTGTTGAAGACATATATTTTCTACACATTTGACACATTAGTGACATCTATAAGACACACAAAAGACAGAGGGGTGACATGATATTGACAGTCGGCGGCATAAAAGGAGGCTGCGGTAAAAGCCTCATAAGTACTAATTTATGCGTTATGCGAGCTAAGTTGGGCAAGCGCGTTTTGCTAGTGGATGCAGACGAGCAAGGCTCGGCAAGTGACTGGAGCGATCAACGAATAGCTTCTGGCGTAGAGACGCCTTGGACCACTATACGTCTTAAGGCAGCGGCAGTTCGTTCCGAAGTTATGAAACTAGCAAAAGATTATGATGATATTATTATCGACTGTGGTGGTCGTGATACGTCAAGTCTACGTGCAGCACTTACTGTATCGGATACTTTTTTAGTTCCCTTCCAACCTAAAAGTTTTGATATCTGGACATCAGATAAAGTATCAACGCTGGCTCAAGAAGCAATAGCGCTTAACGATAGGTTGCAAGCATACGCTTTCATTAACTGCGGCAATACACGTGGCAGTGACAATGAAGACGCACAAAAGATCCTGAGCAACATTGAGGGTATCTCTTTACTGCCTGCTACTATTACCATGCGTAAGGCGTTCTCTAATGCTACTGCCGAAGGCCTAGGTATCATTGAAATCAAAGGTGATCCAAAAGCGATTGCTGAGATGCGAGCTTTACATGATATGGTTTTTGGTGCCAAAAAGACGAAGATGTGATGCGGCCATTATGCCACAAGGACAGTTTAATGACGTCAAAGTGACATAGTTATAACATATAGATCAGGTCATTTATATATACTTACGACATACAAGAGACATATTAAAGGTACAATTATGGCATTAAAAGCTAAGATAAAACCACCAAAACAACTAGATTTAACAATGCCTGCTATAGAGGATAAGGTTGAAGAGTTCATTAACCAAGGTGGAGCTATTGCCGGTGAACAGCCAAAGCCTCAAAGTGTAAGCGCGCCTAAAAAAGAAAACACTGATGATGCCCACCGACTAACGCTTCGTATTCCCAAGTGGCTTATGGATAAGGTAGACGCTAAAAGAAAAGCGCGCATTGGTACAATTTCACGCAATCAATGGATTCTTGAGCAGTTGGAGATTTGCGCTCAAGACTAGTGCTGTTAAATAATTAACTAAGGGTTAAGAGCTTATAAAGTACTTACCCCTTAGTCTTATTTACCAATGATAAACACCGTTCTGTACAAGATATGTTTGAGCCTTAATATTGCCTAACCTAGCTGCTGTTTGTAGATCGTCTAATGCCTGATGAGTATTGCCAATTGCATGATAAGTAGTGCCTCTTAAGTGATATAGTTCACCTATTCCTACAGCAGATGTTAGTGTGATTGGCAAACTATGAGCTTTGCTTAGCGCTACTGTATAATCGTGAATAGATTGAGCTGGGTTTGATATTGAGAAAGCTCGGCCTCGCCCTTCCCAAGCGGCAATATCAGACGGGTTTATTTGAATAGCGGCATTATAATAGGGAACAGATTCAGATGAACGGCCTGTAGTACGAAGTGCTTCAGCATGATGCTTATAGGATTCGGCCAAATCCTGCTGCTCTTGAGTTAAAGCACAATTTATTATGCTAGAAGATAAAAGAATAAAGATTAATAAGATTTTAATACGATTCATTAATACCCCTTTATTTTATTGAGTTTCGAACTTATTATTTCACTTATAACAATATTATGCTTAATAAAACAAGAGTTCTTGCTTTTAGCTAAAAGCTGTATAAGCTACCTGAGTGCAGAATTTAACCAAGTGGAGAGGTCATGAAAAAACTTATACTTACAGCGTTGGCATTATTTTCTTTTTCTATAACACCACCCATCAAAGGTGAAGCCTTGAATGATTTTGCTGCGGGCCTGTTTTTTGGTAGTGCGCCAATCTTTGGCCATATTTGGCTTTATAAGGCCTTAAGATCCATGAAGCAAGATGTACCTCAAAAAGCTGCTGTAGCTGTGCCAAGTAGCTTAGTTGGCACTTACGTGTGGTATAAAGCAGCAGAATATTTGAGAAAGCACTCTCAGCTGGGCGCAATAAGTTATGTTATTCCAGCTCTACCGGTTCTTCTAGTTGGAGCATGCATAAGGGCAGCCGACGCTATACAGTCAGGTCGAGCTAATCCTAAACGCTAAGTCTGGAGTATAAGCGGAGAACATGATGAAAATTATTTTAACATTAACGCTATTACTTCTAAGTATAGATACCCTACAAGCAGAGCACTCGCAGGGCTGTAAAAGTTGTTCAGTGCACAAACATGTACATCCAGAAATGCAATGTAGCCACTGCCATAAGTTCCACAGAAGAAAGCCTAGGAACCCATTTAAAATCTACGAGACGCCTTCAGATGCTGGCTGTGCGGACTATACGGAGCAAGGTTTCAAGCGCGAAGAAAAAGATGGCGTGATTTACGTATCGTACCCTTAAGGGTATATTGAGGGCAGAGCGCAGCTGCACGGGGCCATATGAAGTGCAAGCAAGCGACTGTCCAACAAATAAAATGGGCTCCCAATTACGAGAGCCCTAATAATTTATACTAAGCAGTAGTGCAAGTATTAAAAGATTCGATTAAGAATGATTTTCGGCAATGATGGTGCTGCTGTTTTCTTAGGTGTTTTTGCTTCAGAATATTTTTCTTTGCAGTTATCTTTGCAATGCTTCAAGATAAATTCCAGCATCTCTTTTTTATTATGCTTCTCTAAATGCTCAAATAATGAAATATAGGGCTTGTCTTCTTTGTAAGTTTTCAAGCTCATGTCTGTACTTGCGCCACAATCAAGAAGTATTTTCACCGTTTCATAACCTTCTCTAACTGCGGCGTAAAAAAGTGGAGTGCCACCAATATTACTTTTAGCCTCAATATCAGCGCCGCTATCAAGAAGTAAGCTTACTATAGAAGTGCAATTGTTTTGTGCAGCTTGATGCATCGGGGTATCACCTGATGAATTAGGAGCGCTAATGTTGGAACCACGTTCTATCAAAAGTTTGACTATCTCTATGGCATGACAATAATCTGAAGGCCAAGAAGAGATAGGTTTATTTCTAGACAGGTTAAAGCTTGATTGCAACATAAGCATATTTATCCCATCTACCACCTTATCATGAATACAGCCACCAGCGGCTTCGTATAGCGCTGTATGACCAATAGAAGATTTAGCGTTTGGGTTCGCCCCTTTATTCAAAGCGTTAAGTATTTGTACAATGTTGTTGGTTGAGTAATTAATTCGCTCAATAAGCTCTCGATCAAGGTTTGAGTCACAATTTATAAAAGAAGATTGAAGCCAGAGTGCTGCTGTAAGCAATATATACTTTTTCATAATGCCCTATTGTTTTTAAGTTGAAGTGTGTATCGAACTAATTTATTCTTGAAAGCTTCTCATCTAACGCAGAAGCTGATGATTTAAGAGTTTCCATTTGTCTGAAATAATCACGTGCTTCACGCAATAAAACGGTCATCTCAGAGCTAGAATTTTCACAAATAGTGTTCTTGGCAATCAGAGCATTAAACTTCTGCTCAAGGGTTTGTAGCTTTTGTTTTAACCCGGTCAGTTCTTCGGACTGTGCTTCAATCTCAGCAGCAGCCATACATGTACTTTTAGCCATGCTATTTTTCAACATAGAGCATTGAGCAGACCAGTAAAGTTGGCGTGTTGTAGGGTCTTGAGCGAGTCTCTTCGCTTCCTCATTCATAGGTAAAATAACATTCTCAAGCTCAGTATTATTAAAAATAGCACCTTGAGCAGATTTTACTTTGCTGAAATCGATATCTTTAAGATCTGTGTTTGTGAAATCTACCTTATCAAGTACCGCATTTTCAAAAGTCACATTAACCAATGTAGCACCAGCAAAGCTTGCACCAGTTAAATCTGCCTTATCAAATGAGGTATTGGTAATAATAGCTTGTGTTGTTTGAAGGCCAGCTAACTGCGCATTAATAAAAGATGAGTTATTTATCTCTGTTTGGACCAGCCAAAGCCTATTAGTGGAAATATCATTAAACGTACTATCATGTATATTGCATGCAACAAAATCAACTGTGTCAAAATGAGCTGAGTTAAACGAAGCTTTATGAAAGTTTGTCCAAGAAAACTCTACGGTTTTTAGCGATAATTTTTCAAGCGAACTATTCTCGATTCTGCTTCTGTGTCCCGTGTCTCTGCCCTGTATTTGATATAAGAATACAACATTCTCAAGTTCTGCTTCATCGAAATTTGCATTGCTAAATTCACAATTAACAAATCCCACTTCATTAAGAGAACTTCTAGCAAAAAGGGCATTATCAGCCTTACAAGACATAAATCGCTCATTAGCTACTGATTGACGAGCAAGACTTAAATTTAAACAATCAGCCATAGCGAACTCGGTAATGTCTTTGTGTTTGCGTTGCGCATCTTGGCCTGTACAAGTTTGTGCTGCATGTACCGCAATAAACACTATAGATAGTAGTAATTTTTTCATTCTTAGACTCTAGTAGTTTTAGGGTTGTTGTATCTTGCCTCATTACAACTAACCTAAAGAAGAGGCCCATGGATTTCTCTCACAGGCCAACGCAGCCATTTAAACCAATACTTAAATAGATGCCAACAGGTGCCGAGATAAATATAATAGAAAAGCTTTTTTATTATATCATAATGTGCCAAATTGGCAATCTCAATAGCCAAGACCAATAGGCTTGTTGGTCCAGTTGAAAGTGACCATAAATTAATACAAGCAAAACATAAGCAACTATTTTCAATAAGCTAAGTGTCAAGCTCACGGGAGGTTTTTTTGTCCTGATATTCTTCGTTTATCTCACGTAGTTTAAGGGAGTTTTTCCAGTAATAAAAATAAATAGTAAGAGTGACTGCAAGCTCGATGAGATCGATAGTCGCATAGGGGAATTTGATAAATTCAATAACATCTGAGAGAGCCTTAAAGGGAATATAAATTATTTGCATCATCAAGAGCCATATACCCCTTTTTTCGTATGCAAAATAATATGTTAGACCAAGCACTAAAAGCGTCCCACATAGGGCTATTAATACTGATTCAAAAAGATCATCAGGGTGCACTTTGCCATACTGTCTGTCAAAAACAACAAAAACACTGCTTAAAAAGCCAAACCCGTAAATTATAAATAACGACACTAACCAATTTCTTCGAATAACGTTTATGTTTTTCATAAATATGCTGCTTATTTATCATGCTCTTTTAAGTGATTCGATATCTTCAGGAGAACTTTAAGAGACGCAGATTTACCATCATTAAGAAAAGAATTTAGAGTTGCCCAGGATATACCTATATTTTTAGCCAATCCACCTACTCCCATCGGATTTTTTTGCAGCGACTCCAGCAATTTCTTACGTAGATCTTCTTGATTCTTATCGCTTCTAATCTGACTCAAGCTTTTTGTCTTCTCCATTGCCAATTCCAATTCATCGAAAACTCTCAATATATTTACATTCACATATTTTACACACGAATGCGCGGAATTACAAAAAAAGCTGTATTTATGCTTGCCTTTGGCTATTTTTCTGGCATACTTAAGTTATCTAAAACACTCAATATCATAACGAACTCTCAATTTTATTAAAAGCAGATACCATGGACGAAATACTAAACACATTCTCTGAAATAGAACTACGCTACCAACAGGCAGACTACATAGAACGCTTTGAGATTGTAGAGGAAGCGCGTGAGTTATACGCAAAGATGCGTCACGTTGAAAGAACTACCTTATGCTACGCCTATCCGCAGTGGGCACTTGTTTTAAAACCAAATCTAATTTGAGACTTTCTAATGCAAAAAATAACTGCGTACCCAATCGCACCAAAAGAAACATTTGCCAAAAGCCTGCAAGAAATTGTAGAAGAATTGAAGAAGACCATGCAGCTTATGGAATATCTTGAATACAAATTTTTCTGCTGCGATGACGGTATCGCTGTCGGTAAAACTATCGGTGATGTTACCAAAGAAATGCTGGGCATACAGAAAACAATCAATCAAAAGAGACCACCATTATGCAGCCGGTAGTTTTATTCAATCCTGAGAGATTTTTAGAGCATTCTAACCAGCGTATTCGAAAAGATCTCAAGCAATCATGGGGTGTGCTGATACAAGCTTTTATTAAAGACCAAGAAGTTTCTGATTCCAGCAAGGACGTATACACTAGAAACATTCGTAAGTTTGTTCTTTGGTTAGCTCATGAAAAAAAACTTGATAAGCCAGACCAACTTTGTCGTGAAGATTTGCTCGAATATAAGACTTTTTTAAAATTATCTCAATTAAGTGCTTCTAGTATCAACTCTTACTTAATCTTAATGCGTAAGCTATTCGAGTGGCTTGAATCTAAAAAGCTTTTTCCTAATATTGGGAAAGGCATAAAGGGATTGAAGACACCCAATAACAGAATGCGCAGCTGTTTCTCAATTGATCAGCTTAAGGAAATTCTCAGTTGCATAGATACGGACACAATCCAGGGCGTAAGAAACTACGCGATGCTGAACTTAATGTGCAGGACTGGGTTACGCTGTGTAGAAATCTCAAGATCCACTATTTCAGACTTGCGCCAGGAATCAGGTGAAGCTGTACTGTGGGTACAGGGAAAAGGTAGAGATTCTAAGGATGATTTTGTGTTGCTGGTACACGAAGCGTTAAAGCCCCTTCGCCACTATCTGTCTCTTCGTAAGCCTCAAAGCCTTGATGAACCCTTATTCGCACCATTGCAGCCAAAATTTACTAAAAATAAAAGGCAAAAAGTTACCTATACAACAGTAACCAACAGACATTTAACCACCCGTATGATCTCAATGATAGCGAAAAAAGCATTCCGCAATGTAGGCATAGACTCAAGGATGCTAACGGCTCATTCTCTTCGGCATACAGCAATAACTCTTGCAATAACTCACGGCGCAAGCATTGAACAAACCGCAGCTATGGCGCGCCACTCTGACATAGCAACTACTATGCGCTACTATCACAATATGCAACGTGTATCTGAATTTGCAGCAGAGAGATATATCAAATTAAACAAATACGAAGATCATGTTTCCCTTAATGCAAAAAAGCAGAACGGAAAGAGTTCTTAGAGCACCAGTGTTGTTCCGCTATATAGTAAAACAACACTGGTATAAAATAATAAGAGACCTAAGTAGAAAGCGGTTCAAACTCTAAAAACAGGTTCATACCTACTGCTTTGACTAT
>Ga0351964_1058_pt1 | contig 23283 bp, 21 predicted proteins | sample TotcelT113001N15_FD_205807 | JGI IMG/M metagenome (GOLD analysis project Ga0351964, IMG submission 205807) | Enriched cells from coal bed in the Powder River Basin, Montana, United States - Total cells T11 rep3 HSBNCT.T11.300.1.N15 ... | reverse complement strand
TTTGCTTCAACCAGTTCGACGGCATGATGCTCTGGCAAATTGGTTATATGATCTTGTTTTCGCTTGTGTTTTTCCCAATTGCACTCTACCGGATGCGTCTGCGACTGATCAAGTAGAGGATGCCATGTCCATGATTGAAACGATAAGCCTCAGAACGTCCTGCCGGACGTACAGCGACAAACCACTCGAACCGGATAAAATGGAAGCGTTAAAAGCATTCCTGAAAGACAACACTGACGCTCCGTTCGGCAGCGAGGTGCGGTTTGAGCTGCTGAATTTCAAGAAACCGGGAATGACCAAGGCCAGGACGCCGGGGACTTACGGCGTCATCAAGGGCGCCGGTCATTTCATCGCAGGAGCGGTCCGTCATCGATGGAAGTCCATGGAGGACTTCGGTTATTGCATGGAGAAAAATATTCTCAAGGCAACCTCCCTGGGGCTGGGAACCTGTTGGCTGGGAGGGACCTTCAACAGAACGGGATTTGCAGATATAATGAATCTTGACGGTACGGAACTGCTGCCCGCGGTCAGTCCCGTCGGTTATCCCAGCGGCAGCAGATCGCTGATCGATCATTTTTTCCGGTTCAGCGCCGGCTCCGCCCGAAGAATGCCCTGGCAGGAGCTGTTTTTTGACGGCGATTTCGAGCATCCGCTTTTGAAAGAATCCGCAGGTCCTTATGAAGCGCCGCTGGCTTGCGTGAGGCTCGGTCCATCGGCGTCGAATATGCAGCCATGGAGAATCCTCAGGAACAACGACCGTTTTCATTTTTATCTGCGGCGAACACCCCGCTACAAAGCCAGCTTCGGTCACATCAAACTCCAGAACATCGACATGGGCATTGCCCTGTGCCATTTTGCATTGTCGTCGGAGGCACTGGCACTGAAAGGGCATTGGCAGATCCACGATCCTTACATGGGGGCCGGCGATAGAGAATACATCGCAAGCTGGATTTGCGAAGGATAGAAAGGCCGTTGAGGCCTTGACGGATCGTTTCATTTCCAGCAGGAGCATCGCAGGAAGGATCGCATATGACGGGTATCATCTTATCGGGCGGGGAAAGCTCCCGCATGGGCGAAAACAAGGCCTTCCTTGTCATTGACGGTGAGCGGCTGATTGACAGGATCCTGAAAATTTTCAATGGTCTGTTCGAAGAGGTCATCGTGGTGACAAACTCGCCCCTGGACTATCTGGATCTGAACGTCACCCTTGTGACCGACATCTATCCGGGTAAAAAAGCCCTGGGCGGCATTTATACGGGCCTTTTCTATGCAACCGGTTCGCATGCTTTTGTCGCCGCCTGCGATATGCCCTGTTTGAACCCGCATTTCATCGCCTGGATGATGGAACAGGCGCCCCCTTATGACATTGTCGTGCCGGAAACACCGGAAGGGCTCGAGCCCCTGCATGCGATCTACGCCAAAAGCTGCCTTCCACATATGAAGCGCCGTATTCTCCAGGACAAACTGAAGATCACTGGATTTTATAAGGGATTGAAATGCTTGACGATTACTGATTCAATGCAAAAACCATTCGATCCCGGAAACCGAATGTTTGTCAATGTGAACACCGGAGACGATCTGACGCGGTTGAAAGCGTCAAAAAACTGAAAATATGTTAGACAGGCATGACCAAATATGCTACAAGGCCGCGCATTGTCATGGAGGGAGTTTGTCAATCATTAAAAAACGTCAGGGGGGTATCCGATGAACAACGAAAAAGTATTTGGTATGACTGCGGAATCTGGGCGATGGATCTTCATTGTATTGGGGTTCGTCATCAACATCTGCCTGGGAAGTGTTTATGCCTACAGCGTGTTCGCAAAACCGGTCAGGTCATTGTTGAATGCCACCGCCACCGAGGCGGGGCTCCCTTTCATGGTCTTTCTGGCCTTCTTCGCCTTCTTCGTGTTTGTAGGCGGCCAGTTGCTGGCCAAACTGGGTCCAAAGAAATTAGGCATCCTGGGCGGTGTGATCCTCGGCGCGGGCTGGATGCTGGCCAGCCAGTCAACGAGCATCACGATGCTCGCGATCAGCTACGGCGCCATCGGCGGCGGCGGCGTTGGCCTGGCCTACGGTGTCCCGCTTGCCGTGTCCGGCAGGTGGTTTCCAGACAAGCGCGGCCTCGCCCTGGGCCTTACGCTGGCCGGATTCGGCGGATCGCCTTTTGTGTCGGCGAACGTGGCGGCAGCGCTCATCAAAAACCCCGCTATCGGTCCCATGATGACCTTCCTGTATCTCGGTTTGGCATTTCTGATTGTCGTCTGCCTGTGCTTTATCCCTTTCCGTTACCCCAGAGACGGCTGGAAACCGGCGGGATGGACGCCGCCTGCGGCCGCTGCATCCGGTGGTGCGCTCGATCTTAACATCAGCGGCATGACGAAAACGCCCGCTTTTTACGGCATCTTCTTATGTTACATCATCGGCTGCCTCGCCGGACTGATGGCCATCGGCATATCGAGCCCCGTCGCCCAGGAAATCATCAAAATCGATGCGGCCACGGCAGCGATGCTGGTCGGCGTCTTCGCCATCTTCAACGGCGCCGGCCGTCCCATATTCGGTGTGCTGACGGATAAGATGTCGCCCCGGGGCGCGGCCATCATCACATACGTTATCATTCTGCTGTGCTCACTGGGGATGCTGACTGCCGGCGAAGGAAGCGTGACCCTCTACGTGATCTGCTTCATCGGCTTCTGGCTCTGTCTGGGAGGCTGGCTTGCCATCGCCCCGACAGCGACGAATACGTTTTTCGGCGTGAAGAACTATGCGAAGAATTACGGTCTGATCTTCATCGCTTACGGTATCGGTGCTATTCTGGGCGGAATCATCGCGGGGCAGGCGAAAGACACCTTCGGCTCCTACGCAGTCGCCTTCTATCCCACAGCGGGTCTTGCCATTGTCGGCATAATCGTCGCGTTTTTGTTGCTGAAACCGCCGAAGCGGTAGAATGCCTTATTCAGATGGAAGGCAGAGGGAAATCCAGACATGAGATTCCCTGTTTTGCATAAACCAACGCTATGAAATTGTTCAAAACGCCGTATCCGGAATTTCGCGCAAGCGGTCGGAAATGCATTAGCGCTTGTCGTTATGTTGCTACAGGACGGCAGGCATTTTACGAACGGAAGAATCCGATAAGCAAAACGGGGAGGTGACACAAATGAGCAATGAAAATCTGGAAAGCAAAAGGTGGCTGATTGCCATTGCGGCAATCGTCATGCAGCTGTGTCTCGGGACGGTCTATGCGTGGTCCGTCTTCAAGTTGCCGTTGATGAAGACCCATGGCTGGTCTGAAACGTCTGTTCAGGCCACGATGATGATCCTGATGGCCGTCATCGGTGTATCGGCCGCCTTCGGCGGGACCCTGGTAGACAGGAAAGGTCCCCGGTTTGTGGCCACGATCGGCGGCATTCTCTTTGGTGTGGGCGTACTGCTTGCCGGTTTGGCGGATCACATCGGCAGCCTGGTATTGCTTTACGTGGGTTTCGGCGTCATCGGCGGTCTCGGCAACGGCTTCGGCTACGTGACACCGATCGCAACCCTGATCCGCTGGTTTCCCGACAAGCGGGGTCTGATTACAGGTCTCGCCGTGATGGGATTCGGCGCGGGCGCCTTCTTCATGGGCAGGATCGCCCCCGGCATGGTCATTGACATGGGCGTGGCCAATACGTTTTACATCTGGGGCGTTATCTTCCTGATCCTCGTCACCGGCGCGGCCCAGTTCTACAAGAACCCGCCCAAAGGATGGCTGCCCGCCGGATTTACGCCTTCGGCCACAACGGTCTCGGCTGCCGATTCCTTCACCTTCGATGAAGCCGTCAAAAGGCCCCAGTGGTGGATGCTCTGGGGCATGCTGTTCCTGAACGTCGCGGCCGGACTGGGGCTCATTTCCCAGTTATCCCCCCTGGCGCAGGTGGTCGTCAAGAACGCCTCGCCCGGCATCACACCCGCCGATCTCGCCATACAGGGCGGCACAATCCTCGCTATCGCTTCCATTTTCAACGGGTTGGGGCGGCTTTTCTGGGCGTCCCTGTCCGACAAAATCGGCCGTAAAATGGTCTTCATGATCATGTTCCTCTCGCAGGCCGCCCTTTACATCCTGTTGCCGCAGATCAGCAATGTGTTGTTTTTCACGGTGATTGCCTGTTACCTGCTTGCCTGCTATGGCGGCGGGTTCGCCACGATGCCCCCCTTCACGGCCGACTCCTTCGGTCCGGGGTATATCGGCAAGGTCTACGGCATCATGCTGACGGCCTGGGCCTGCGCCGGCGTTGTGGGACCCTTTGTCTTCGCACAGATACCCGGCATGGCTCTGTACGTGGCGGCGGGTCTTCTGGTCGCGGGATTTGTGATCGCGCTCAGCTTTACCCGACCGGCGCCGAAAAGCGCCAAGTCGTAAACATTGCAGCGGCATTGATTCGCCGGAAAGAAAAAGGCGGGCTTACGGCCCGCCTTTTTTTGATGCCCGAGGATCATAACGGGGCGACTCCCCGGACCCCAATAGCCGTTTATGGCGACCATTACGATGCGTTGCGCAGGAAGATAAGCCTCAGACCCTCAAGCGTCAGCATGTCATCGACCACCGTGATGCTTTTTGTCTCCGGCGCAACGAGTCTGGCCAGCCCGCCGGTCCCGACCACAAGGGGATCCGACTTGACTTCCGCCTTGATGCGCTCGCAGATGCCGTCCACCAGCCCCGCATAGCCATACATGATTCCGGCCTGCATGCTGCTGACGGTATCCTTGCCCACGACGGATTTCGGTTTGCTGAGCTCCACACGCGGCAGTTTGGCCGCCCGCTCAAAGAGGGCCTCGCTGGCAATCATGATCCCGGGCGCGATACATCCCCCCATATACTCGCCTTTTTTCGAGATATAATCGAAGGTCGTGGCCGTCCCGAAATCCACGATGATCAGATCCTGCTTGTATTTTTCATAACCGGCGACGGCATTGACGATGCGATCCGCCCCGACTTCCTTGGGATTGTCGTAGAAGATGGGCATGCCGGTCTTGACGCCCGGCCCCACAATCAGCGGCTTGACGTTGAAATATTTCTGGCACAGCGGCTCCAGGATATTGAGCATGGGGGGAACCACGCAGGAAATAATGATGTCCCTGATGATTCGGCGCGAAGAGATCCGGCTCGTTTTATAGAGATTGTAGATGAGCATTCCGTATTCGTCGATGGTATGGTCCACCACGGTCCGGATCCGCCAGTCGTGAATCAATTGCTCCCCGTCATAAAGCCCGAGAACCGTATTGGTATTGCCCACATCGATGACCAGGAGCATGTTTTTACCTCCCCAGGAGATGGACGTCCCCGGCGATCACCCTATGGCTGGCGCCGCTTTCGTCCTGCATCAGGATCGTGCCGTCTTCATCGATTCCGGTCACGATTCCGGTTTGAAATTCGTCCTTGTACGCCACCCTGATCCGCTTACCCAGAATATCGGCATAGCGCATCCAGTCCTTGCGCAGGCCGGAAAAACCCTCTTTGAGAAAAATCTTATACCATTTTTCAAGAAGGTCAAACTGCTTTGAAATGACGTCGAGACGATTCCAGGCTTTTCCGGTCTCCATTTTCAGCGATGTGGCCGTTTCGCGCAGGGATGGATCGAAATCTTCCCGGTTCATGTTGATGTTGAGCCCGATTCCCAGAATGACGAACTCAAGGCTGCCGGCGGCGGATTTCATCTCCGTCAGGATGCCGCAAGCCTTTCTCCCCTTCAGCAGCACGTCATTCGGCCATTTGATGGATACGCTCCCGGGACAGAAGAGGGAAAACAGATCCGCCACGGCCAGCCCGGCCATCAGCGTCATCTGGGGCGCCACGGCCGGTTCGATCTTCGGACGCAGGATCGTCGACGTGTAAAGATTCATCCCGTGCGGGGATTGCCAGGCACGGTTCAGGCGCCCCCTGCCCTTTATCTGGGCGTCCGCCACAACAACCTCGCCCTCCCGGGCGCCGCCCAGCGCCAGGCGGCAGGCCATCGTGTTCGTTGAATCAACTTCCTCATAATAGTGAACATCCGTGATGATCGGACGTTGCTTCAAGCATTCAAGAAGGGTCACTCGATTGAACTCGCCTGGATCTGCCGCCATGGGTTATCCATCTCTTCAGTCCGCCGCCTCGAGGGCTGCAATGCGCTCCTCCAGGGGAGGATGGGTCATGAAGAACCTCCGGATACCCATACGAGGCGGCCCGGATATACCGAACGCCGCCATCTGGTCGGGAAGATGGGGTTGTTCGACCGTTTTCTGAAGCCGGCGCAAGGCGGCGATCATCTTCTGGCGGCCCTCGATGGCAGCGCTTCCCGCATCAGCGCGGAATTCCCGTTGCCGGCTGAACCACATGACGATGACGCTCGCCAGGATCCCGAAGACCACCTGGGCGACGATCGACGTGATGAAGAAGGCAGGGCCATGACCCCTTTCCGTTTTGAAAACGACCCGGTCAACAAAATGTCCGACGATCCTTGAGAAAAAGATGACGAACGTATTGACGACGCCTTGAATCAGCGCCAGCGTCACCATGTCGCCATTGGCCACATGGCTGATCTCGTGACCGAGAACCGCCTCCACCTCCGCACGGGGCATGACCCGCAGGAGGCCCGTACTGACGGCCACGAGTGCCGAATTCCGGCGCATTCCCGTGGCAAAGGCGTTCGGATCCGGCGAATCAAAAATGGCCACTTCCGGCATATCGATGCCGGCCGCCGTCGCCTGCCGTTTCACCGTATTGAGCAACCACGCCTCGACCTCGTTTCCCGCCGATTCGATGACCTGAGCGCCGGTCAGCCGTTTGGCCGTCCATTTTGACATGGCCAGCGAGATAAGGGCGCCGCCGAAGCCGAAGACGGCTGCAAAGACGAGAAGGTTCATCATATCAAGGCCGGCACCCTGCTCGTCGAGGATACGATCGACCCCCAGCAGACTGAGCACAATGCCCAGAATCAGGACAATGGCAAGGTTTGTGATAATAAACAGCATAACTCTTTTCATGCACGACCCTCCGTATATTTTTCTGTCAGGATCCCTTAAAGGCGCCGCTGATGCGGCGTCCCGGTTCCTTGATTCGCAAACAGGATTGAAAAGCTGTCTACGCCGCTGAATATAGGAACAAGGGAACCCGGTGTCAAGGAAAAACGGAACGCATTATTGCATTGACTCGCGGGGCCGCGCTGTTTATAGTCCCACAACCGCAGAGAATCACCTGCCGGAAAAAAGCAAAAAGGGAGGGAACGCATGGATGTTTTTACCGCTATCAGGGAAAGACGCAGCTGCCGGACGTATTTGCCGGATGCCGTTGGTGAAGATCTGATTGAAAAGATTCTTGAGGCGGCTGTCTGGGCCCCGTCACCCGCAAACAACCAGCCCTGGGAGTTCATCATCATTACGAACCCCGACATCAAGAGGAAAATTCATGAGGAATCGGTGGCCTGCAAGCAGAAACTTTTTGAGAAGAGCGGATGGGGGTGGATCGATAAATATCAGGCCGGTTTCCTGCTGGAGGCGCCCGTCCTGATTGCCGTCATCGGAGATTCCCGGAAGACGGGTGCGCATCAATTCCTGGAAGGAACGGAAAACACCTATCAGCACGGGTGCGCAGCCGCAATCCAGAACATGCTTCTGGCCGCGCACGCGCAGGGGCTGGGCAGTCTCTGGTTCACGCTGTTTGACCGGCAGGCCATGAAACAGACGCTCGGCATTGATTCACCCAAAGAGCCGCTGGCGCTGGTCTGTATCGGCAAGGCGGCCGGTGTCGCCGCCCGGACGCCGCGTAAGGAACCGAAGGAAAAGACGCGCTATATCCGGTAGTCCCTTAACTTCAGGAAGGTCCTTTCTTCTTTCGGGAGACAGGCGAGGAACCGTTGATTTTGCCTGCATTTTCTCCTTGACTGGATATGTCCCTATTTAGTATGAACGACGCATTTATGTGGAACGTGTTTTATCAGACCAAAATTCTACAGACGCAGGGGGGAGGTTGTAAATGGACAAATTGATCAAAAGTTCGGACATCAGAAAAATTTCTAACCTGGACCATGAAGAACTCGCCAAGAAAAGCGAGGGCGCATTCGAGTACTGGGGACCCACGCCCACCGAAGCGAGAAAAAGGGCGGTAGCCAAGCCAAAAGGGCTGCATGACAAGCGGACGACCCTCAAGGATGCCGTGGCAAAACATGTCAGGGACGGCATCAATCTCGGTATCGGCGGATTCGTAAACACGCGCGTTCCGATCGCCATCATCCACGAAATCGTCCGTAAGGGCGCAAAGGACCTGACACTGTCCTTCCAGTCTAATTCCATGTGCGTGGAACTCCTTGCGGGCGCCATGATTCTGGACCCCAGCCATGTGTCGATCAAACGCGTCGAACTTGCCTGGTGGGGCTACGAAGTCATCGGCATCGCCCCGCTTTTCCGCTATCTGGTCTCAAACGGCATGATTCAGCTTGACGACTATACGAATTACGGCATGTCCGCCCGGTTCAAGGCGGGGGCGATGGGCATTCCGTTCATCCCGACGCGGGATCACGGCGGCTCCGATATGGAACTCGTCAATAGAGGAAAGATGATCGAGTGCCCCTTTTCCAAGGAAAATGTATACCTGCTTCCGGCTTCCAATCCGGATGTCGGCATTGTTCATGTTCCGGTCGCAGACAAGCACGGCAACGCGAGACTCTTCGGGGCGCATTGCACTTGTCCTGAAATCGCCCTTGCTTCGACCTATACGATCATGACGGCGGAGCAGATTATTCCTACGGACAGCATCAGAAGATATCCCAACCTGACCGAAATTCCCTATCCGGCCGTGGACGCCGTCGTGGAGCAGCCTTTCGGCGCCTATCCCGGCGCATGTTATGGATATTACTGGTTCGATATGCCGGAGTTCCTGAGTTTCAGAAGCATCGGCGACGAATTTCGAAAAACGGGGAACAAGGACAAACTCAAGGCATACTACGACAAGTATATCTTCGGCTGTGAAACCTTCGACGATTTTCTGAGTACGCGGCCCTACAACAAGCTCAAGGAACTCCGGCAGAAGGACGGCGGGCAGCCGATCATTATCGACTGATGACGGCTCCATGGATGATATCATAAGAGAATAATATAAGGGGGAGATATAAAATGGCTGAATATGGTCCGTTCGAAATGATAGCTTATACCGGCTCAAGGGTATTGGAAGATGAAACCATCGTGTTTGTGGGGACGGGTCTTCCGATTATCGCTTCCATGCATGCCCAGCTCACGCATGCGCCGAATCTCAATATGATCTTTGAAGCGGGCTCGTTCGGAGCGATGCTCGAACAGGGGTTGCCCCTGTCCGTCGGCGATACCCGGGCTTTCCGCAAGGCCGTTTATGCAAAGGGGCTCTGCGCGGCCTTTGAACTGACGCAAAGAGGACATGTGGATTACGCCTTCATCGGCGGTGCGCAGATCGATATGTATGGAAACATCAATTCACACTTTGAAGGCGGCACTTACTGGAAAACAAAAACCAGATTTCCGGGAAGCGGCGGCGCCGGCGCGATGGCCGCCAACTGCGAGAAAACGATCGCGATCATGGCTCTGGAAAAAAGACGCTTCGCAGAGAAAATCGATTTCGTCACAAGCATCGGCTTCGGCGACGGCTCGGCGGATTACAGAAGGAAGGCCGGTGTCATGGGCTCCGGCCCGTACCGGGTCATCACCAATCAGGCGGTATTCGGTTTCGACGAAGAAACCCGCAGAATGATGCTGCTGGAAGTGCTGCCCGGAAAGACCGCAGCAGACATCCAGGAGCTGGTGAGTTTCGATCTGTTGGTTTCACCGGATCTGCGCGAAATGAAAGAGCCCAGCGATGAAGATCTGAGGCTGCTTCGGGAAGTGATCGATCCGGACGGATACTTCCTGAAGAGAAAAGTTGCAAAATAATCTTGCCTTACCCCCCTTCATTCTCTTTCTCCAAGGGAATGAAGGGGGGTAAAACCGTTGCATCCCTCCATTTGAACCCTGTCGCGCTTCCCCTCCGCCCCTGACATGATCGCCTCAAACAGGCGTTTCGATCGCCGCTGCATAGATGCTCAGAAGCCTGCGGGCTTCCTCTGCGGGCCCGGGCCATGTTGCCGCTCGCAGGCGACCGTTTGCCGCAAGGCGTTCCCGAATTGCCGGATCATGGAAAAGGTGATTGATTTTCCTGATGAAATCGCCCGGTTTGCCGGGATTGAAAAGACAGCCGCAGGGACCGATGCCGTCCTTGTCTTCAGACAGCCAGCGGTTTCCCGGAATATCGGATGCCAACACCGGCCGTCCCGCCGCCATGGCTTCCAGCAGGGCATTGGAAAAACCTTCCGAGATGGAATGGTTCAGGACGACATCGGCGCCCTGATAGGCGGAAAACATTGCCGGGAGGGGGATGCTGGGTATCCAGGTCGCCAATGACGCCATCCGCTGAATCTCTTTCCGGAACCGACCGGCATAACCGGCGTCCAGCGCCGGCCCGGCAAATACCACCCGGAGGCCCGGACAGGCGGTCTGTGCCGCTTCCATGGCCAGGAGGCATTCGAGATTTCCTTTCACCGGGCGAATTCCGGCGGGCATAAAGAACAGGATGTCCTGAGGCCGGCATCCGGCACTGGTCCGAAGATCAAAGGGGTCTGTTCCAAACCACAAAAAAGATTTGGGTGCGGCGGCGATCCGCCCCTTCAGATCCGGCAGCAGCTCTTCCAGAATGCGGGCGATCTCCGGGCTCTGGACAATGACGGCGCGGGCGGCTCGACAGGTCTCGCCGATGAGCGTCATGCCCGTCTCTTTCCGCATGTGTAGATTGACGTCCGTCCCCCCGGGAGAAACGACCAGGGGCAGATGACCGTATTTTTGCACCACGCGCGGGTCAAGCATCAGGGCTCCCGCCCGGCTGATATGATGGGCATGAACGATATGCGGACGGAAGTGTTCCAGGATGCGGATAAGACCGGCAGGATCGAGGCTTTGCGTCTCGATCACGCGGACCACGACGCCTTCCCGGGACAGGGCAATACGCCAGCGTTCGGCCGTGACGGCGTTGCCGGTCAGATTGGGAAGCCCCGTCGGGGTTAGAATGATGACACGCAGCGCTGAATTCACGGACGGACCTCCGGAAACACCGCAAGCACAACCTGGTGCTCGTCAAGCATCCGCCGGAAGCGATGGCTTGTGAGGACTTCCAGCTCCCGCTCCCTGTCTTGGTGCGAGAAAGCGGAAAATGGGCCATCAAGCCTTCCTCCGGACGCCCTGCCGGGATGAACCATGAGTTCCGTCAGGCCCGCAGGCAGGTCTTTCAGGGTTGCCTCGAGGCTCTCCAGGGACAGGGTTCCTTTCAGATAAAGCCCCCTGAAATGATCCGTCGTGCTCAAAGCGGAGCCATCCATTCTGGATCGGGCTGCGGCAGCGAACCGGCTGAACATCTGTGCTTCGTCAGCCAGTCCGGGATCGGTTCGCTGGGTGGATCCGGAAGGCGGCGGCTCTTCGGGAATCCGGAACCAAAGAACCCCGGCTTCCTCTGCAGCCCTTACAGCCGAAGCAATCGCAGCAGGAAAAATATGGACATGCTGGTGTCCGTCGGCATGGTCTATCCGGATGCCGGCGTCACGCAGCGCCGTCATCTGGGCCGAAAATTCCCGCCGGATTTCTGCTTCAAGGGCGTCATCGCCTCCGCTCATGAGGCGCCGGTGGACCTCCGGCTTGCCGCAAAAACAGCCGTCCGGGCCCGTGATGGATTTCAAGCCGGGGCTCAGCGGCCTGCCTTCGCTCAGGTTCAGATGGACGCCGAATGAAATATGGGGGAATTTTCCCGAGACGATCTTCCGCACGCAATCGTCGAAGGCCGGCCCATTCACCAGAATGCTTGCCGCCGTCACAATTCCCGCATCCATGGCCTCGAAAATCCCCGCATTGCGGTCGGCATCGGCCCCCAGGTCATCGGCATGGACAATCAAGCGTTTCAAGGCGCCTTGACTCCCCGGGCACAGATGAAAAAGTTCTGAAATATATATCTGCCCTCGCCCGCATCCCTGAACGCCGAACGTCCCGATGCACGCAGTTCAAGCAAATGACTCATGAGCCCTTTTTCGATCGATTCGTATTCGTCTTCCGTGAAGGGCCGCTCGGTCCGGCGGACGACGGAGACGTCATGAAAGCGCTCCCGCAGCCGCTGCAGAAGCTCTGTCGTATTCACCAGGGAAATAGCCAGCAGCCACAACCGGCCGTGATCCGGTTTGAGATAAACAGGTGCGCCCCGGAGGATTGTTGTCAGATGCTTTAACCCGTCCGGACCGCCATAGCGGGGGCCGATCGCCCGCGGCGCCGGCGTCTGGGGAGGGGTTGCAACGATCACGTCAAACCGTTCCGCATCAAGGCAGGGGCGTTCCTCCAGCGCCTCGTACCAGGAGCCCGGGCGGATTCGAATCTTCCCGGCGACCCCGTTGGCCAGTGCGTTGGCGCTTGCCGCATCGAGGGCCCGGGGATCGATGTCCGTCGCCACGATCTCGCCTGCACCGAGCTTCGCCGCTGCAATGGCCAGCAGGCCGGAACCGCACCCCAGGTCAAGAACGCGGTCTCCCTGCCGTACATCGAGAAGATTCGCCAGATCCAGGGTTGACGGGGGCGGATGATGGACCCCCTCGGTGACGACGAGCTCAACCGGACCGGCCTCAAGCGGAATGTGTGTTTTTCCCGTCTCTTTCGCCGGGATCTGTCCGTAACGTCTCAGAGCGGCTGAAAGCATTTTCCCGACCAGGGCCGTGTAGTCCATCCCGGCCCATCCCGCTGAGAGCGCCAGCGCCTCATAGGGCTCCAAACTTGGCGTCGCGTTCGCCTCCAGAAAGTAAAAGGTCCCACCGGAAGAAAGGCGGACATCGAAACGGGCGTAATCGCGCAATCCAAGGGCATGAAAGGCAAGCATGGCGAGGCGTTCCAGATCAGCCTCCATATCGGGGAGTAATTCGGCCCGCACCGCATCCTGCCTGCCCTGCGACACGGAGGTTTGCTTAAACGCTTCCGTCAACACGCCGTTTTCACCGGCATGAATGCGCCACTCCAGGGGCGGCAGGACCATCAGCCCTTGTTCGCCCTCAAGCAGCGAGACGGCAAATTCACGCCCGTCAATGAAGGTTTCCACGATGATCGGCTGACGGAACCGGTCCATGAGCGCTGCAACCCCGGCATGGATGTCATCGGGCGTTGCCGCCATATGAAGGCCGCGGCTCATGTGTTCGAAGGCCGGTTTCAAAACGGCGGGCGCCTTGAACCAGGAGGGGAGCGTTTGTTTCTTCGATGTCATGGCAACACCCGGAGGCGTCGGAACGCCGGCATTTGCCAGACAGGCCTTCGCGGCAATCTTGTCATCGGCACGGAGGCAGGCCCGGGCGCCGGAACCGACGACGCGCGCCCCGTGGGCTTCCAGCAGCCACCTCACGAAGGGGCGCAGAAAACCGGATCCGTGAAACGTATCCGTATGGTCGATCACCAGATCGCAGGTCGCGGCGATTTCCGCAGCCCTGAGCTCGATCTCCGCCGAATCCACGAACACCGCCTCATGGTCGAGGGCATTTAACCCCTTCGCAACGGTTTGGGCGCAGCCGCAGGGAGCGCCGACCGTATGGACGACCGCAATCCGCATGGTTTGTCCTCAAGGCTTCCGAAAATGACGAATGCACAAAAATAAAAAATGAGCCGAAAATGCCGGCTCTTTAAAAGCCCCCCGGCGAGGACCGGGAGGGAATATCGTGCAACGGAATCATCCGGTCCATCTTACCAGGCCACGAAAATAAAGTTCCGCTATGAACGCCCCGACAGGGCTGCCGCGGCCCGACGGGCGGCCAGGTGGACGGGGTCCCACACGCTGGAATAGGGCGGTGCATAACTGAGATCCAGATTGATCATCTGCTCAACACCAAAACCGGCGTGCAGTGCCGTCGCAAAAATATCGATCCGCTTCGCCGCACCTTCCACGCCGACGATCTGCCCGCCCAGGAGCCTGCCGCTTCCCTTTTCGGCGAGCGCTTTCACCGTGATCTTCCCTGCATTCGGATAATAGCTGGCGCGTGTCGTACTTTCGATACGTCCCGCCACATACGCCAGTCCGAGCGCCAGTATTTCTTTTTCCTGGAGGCCCGTTCTGGCAACCTCGACGTCACAGATCTTGCTCACGGCTGTCCCCATGACGCCCGGAAATACGGCTTCTCCCCCGCCCAGGTTGATTCCAGCCACCCGGCCCTGCTTGTTGGCAATCGTTCCGAGGGCAATATGGACGGGGCGGCGGCTAACCAGATGGAACGATTCCGCACAGTCGCCGGCAGCCCAGACGCCCGGAATGGACGTCTGCATGCGGTCATTGACCTTGATGGCCTTGCGCACCCCGAGAGGAATGCCTGCGCGTTCGGCAAGCTCCGTGTTGGGGCGCACGCCCAGACCCAGAATCACGATGTCGGCAGGAAGGGTCCGCTGATTCGTCACAACGGCCCGCATACGACCAGCGGAAGCCTCAACGCCTGCAAAGGTTTCCTGCCGATATAACTTCACGCCGACATTGAGGAGCGCCTCGGAAACGAGGGCGCCCATATCGGGATCGAGTGTGTTCATGACCTGATCAGCCTGCTCCACGAGAGAGACCTCCAGGCCCCTCATGACCAGCGCTTCAGCCATTTCAAGCCCGATGTAACCGCCTCCGATCACCACCGCTCTTTTCGGTTTCTCCGTATCCACGACCCTCCTGACCTGGATGCCGCTGGCCAGAGAATGCAGACCGTAAATGCCGTGTGCGTCGGATCCCGGAACAGCAGGACAAAATGGAAGTGCGCCCGTGGCGATCATCAGCTGATCGAAAGCCTCCCACCACTCCTTCTTCTGCTCAAGCGACCGGACAAGGACCCGGCGGTTCTCCGGATCGATGTCGATGACCTCGTGGTGGATCCGGACATCGATGCCGTAGTCGTCCCGGAATTCTTCCGGTGTCACTACGATGAGCTTACGGATGTCGTCGACAACCTTGCCGACATAGTAGGGAATGCTTCAGGCCGAGTAAGAGGTGTAGGGCCCTTTCTCAAAGGCGAGAATATCGAGCTCCGGCCTGAGCCGTTTTGCCTGGGCGGCCGTGCTCATCCCCGCCGCATCCCCCCCGATGATGATGAGTCGTTCCTTTGCCATATTTTTTCACCTTCTTGTCAGAATGGGGTTGAATCTTGGAAATGCTGCAAATCTCCGGCGCGCGATGCCGGCGCCGTCAACCTGCTCGAACGCCGACATCCTCATGGGAAACGTTCTTCAGGGATTCCCGAAGGCATCGGCCGGCCGGATGAACCATTTAGGGCTTACGCCGGGCTTTTACGGAATAAGGGTGGGTCAAGTCAATCGCAATCCCCCATTTTTCTCCCTCGGAATTGACGCGGACGACCTTTCCCATCAAGGTAATATTCCCCCGATTTTCCAGGTTAACGGATATGGTTAAGGTCTCGCCCAAAGAAAAAGGTTTTTTTGAAAGAAAGAAAAAGCCGCCCAAAGAGAAATCCACCAGTTGAACGGGCTCCCCTTCCACGATGGTTTCGATCTGATCCACACCATCTCCGGCATAGCTTACAACATAGCGCTCGTATTTACGTTTCCCATCCATTCCGGATCTCTCTTTCATTTGATTCCGATACGTTGATACCTCAAATTCCTGCTTTTTAGCAGCGTCATAACATATGAAAGTTGTCCTTTTGTGTCAATGTTTTTTGTTTACGGCCCAAAGCAAACACCATCTCCGGATCAGCAGGACATCATCCGTCCGGTTTATGTTGATCCTCCCTCGTTTTTGTCTTTTTAATGCCAAAATGTTTATTGATTGACATTAATGACTTTCTCTTATAAACGATGCGCACACGCTTGCCGGCATTCAAATCATTATCATTGGCCCGGACATCAGAAAAATGGCCTTCCTGATGAAAAAGATCCCCATTGCATGGCGTACACCGATTGTATTTCATCTGTTCAGGCTATGCCTTGCCCCTGCCGCGAGCCAACCGCGTCAAACCCGGGCCGCGTCGGCCGTGACCGTAGGAGGCGTTGGCGGCTTATTTGCAGGCAATCCCGTCAACCCGGGAGGATTTCAGCTCGACGGCTATAAACTGGGAATGACGGAGGCCGGTGTCTGCTAGGAACGGCTGCCGGAATCGTTAAATAGAACAAATGGTTACGCCCTCATCATGATTTTTTTTGATAGCGGCTTTAACAAGGCGAGGCCTGTCCATTAATTCCGTTGTACACCAGCAGCGTCAATCTTTCTGATCGCCTCTGCTGCCCGTAAGAAGCGCACATTGGCAGACTGTATTCAGAACAGCATTACATGATTGGAGATCTTCGAGATGATGAGATATAAGCATTTAATTTCACTAACTTTATTTATGCTTTCAACTCTGGCATTCGCCTTTTTCGGCGGTTGCAGCGGCGGGGGCGGATCGAACGCACCGGCATCCGCGCCGACGGTCAACATCGATCCCCCTTCCAGCATGACCGCCGATGCGGGCAAGCAGAGGGTAACCCTTAACTGGTCAAGCGTGGCTTCCGCTGATTCGTTCACCCTCTACCATGGGACATTACCAGGCATAAACAAGAACACCGCCGTAAAGATCGAGGGCGTGCACAGCCCTTATGTCATGAGGGACCTCGTGGATGGCACAATGTATTATTTTGCCGTGTCTTCCGTCAGTGGCGGTAACGAAAGCGATCTTTCCGCCGAGGTGTCGGCCGCACCCTCGCCTACGCCGCCGCCGCCGGCGCCCCTGAATGTCCGCGCGGCGGCGGACGACCGTCAGGTGCGAGTCAGCTGGGATCCTGCATCCGGTGCGACCTCCTACACTGTTTACTACAAGGCTGCCCCGAATCTGACCAAGGCAGACAACAAAGTGGCGGACGCCGTTTCATCCCAGGTTGTGGCTTCCCTGACAAACGGGACGCCTTACTATTTTGCCGTCACAGCCACGAACGCCGACGGTGAGGGCGCCTTATCCTTCGAGGTCAGTGCCGTGCCCGGCGCCACACCTCCGCCTGCAGCGCCGACGGGGGTCACCGCCGCGGAGGGGGACGGCGAGGTCGTCCTGACCTGGAATCCTTCGGCAGGAGCAACGACATACAGCATCTACTATGGAACGGAATACGGCGTCACGAAGCTTACCGGGACAAAAATAGCCCCTGTAACCAGTCCATCGTCGGTGACGCCCCTGACAAACAAGGCGGCCTATTTCTTCGTGGTGACCGCCGCCAATGCCGGCGGCGAAAGCGCAGAATCAACACCGGTGGCGGCGACGCCACTGGCCGCGAAACCGGTTTCCGCCATGATCGCCATCCCCGCAGGGTCCTTTCAGATGGGCGACAATGACCTGGATCCAGCCGCACCGGCCCCGTATGCCCTGCCGGTGCACATGGTGAACATCGGCGCCTTCTCTATCGACCGCTATGAAACAACCTATGATCGCTGGAGATCGGTCTACGATTGGGCTGTTGCCAATGGCTACAGCGATTTGAGCATCGGCCGGAACGGCTCTTTCGGCATCGGGACGAACATGCCCGTGACGCAGGTGAACTGGTACGATGTCGTGAAGTGGTTGAATGCCCGTTCCGAGATGGAAGGCCGAACCCCCGTTTATTATACCGACACCACCCAGACGGCGGTTTACCGGACCGGAAAGCTGGATTTGCCCGAAGGCGCCGTGATGTGGTCTGCCAACGGTTATCGGCTGCCGACGGAGGCGGAATGGGAATACGCCGCCCGCGGCGGTTTGGCGGGGGCGCGTTTTCCATGGGGGGACGATCTCGATCCGTCCCATGCCAATTATGACCGGGGGGGCTCGACCTCTGTCGGCATTTATCCGGCCAATGGGTACGGCCTGCATGATATGGCCGGCAATGTCTGGGAGTGGACCTGGGACTGGAGTTCCAGCGACTATGTCTGGGCGCCGGACGGAATCACCGATCCCCACGGTCCTGCCGCAGGAACACTGCGGGTCCGCCGGGGAGGCAGCTACACCTACGGAGAACGTTATATGCGGTGCTTCGAGAGAATGTTCCGAACACCGGAGTATATGGGCTTCTACTTCGGGTTTCGTTCCGCCTCCAGTCAGCCGTGATGATCATGTAATAGCGCGGCCGCTGGTTGCATATCCTCAGGCACCCCTGCCCCGCTTTTGATCTACAAAAAATGTAGCACTTTCTGCAAACTGTGCATTGCCCCATGGCTCTGCCGCCGGGGAGGTGATGCCGGGATGCACGTGATAATGCTTTAAGTGGTTGTATTGGATACAGTATTTATTATATGAATGTAATAATGACGTCGGTGCATACATTGGCATGTCCATTGCTGTAACAAGCGGCGAGATTTACGACACCGGCCATGAATTTTGCGCCTGTTCCACATGTATGAATAAGCATAAACGCAATGGGCTGCAAAAAGTCACTTGCGGGAGAAGCACGCTGCGGTTGCCGTTATGACCCCGTTGCCGGCGGTTTTTTGAAAATTCCCGTTCGGCATTAGGAGTCTTTTCAGGGAAATTGGGACATATTACGAAACTTACAAAATGAGAGGAGATAACAAGGATGTGGAAGAAGAAATTGGTTTGTTGGATGATGGGTTTATTTCTTGGGGCGACGTTGCTGTTGGCCTCCAGCCTGCCGGCCCAGGCCGTGGATGTGACGGATGAACAGATCGCCGCGGCCATCACAGGCGGGCAGAAGTACCTGTTCGACAATTTTGTGGATCAGGGAGAGGGCCAAGGCGGATATTGGGTAATGGGAGGCAATGAATTCGCAGCCACAAGTGCCGCCGTTTCGGCCCTCATCGAGACCGGAAAGTACAGCGATCCCGCCTATGCGGCCGTCATCGACAAGGGCGTGAAGTACATTCTCTCCGTGGCCATGTCGACCGGCAGCTTCAGCACGGCTTCGTTGTATAACGAGCCGTACAATGCGGGGATGTCTCTGGTGGCGCTGTCCGCATACGGAAAGACGGCGACCCTGAGCGACCCGGACAGTGCGGCCCTGCGGGCGGCCATCCAGAGCGGCTACGACTATCTGAAGGCTATGCAGAGCGCCGACGGGAGCTGGCCTTACGGCGATCTGTCCAACACCCAGTTCGGTACCATGGGCATGTTCTACGCCTCCCGCTATCTGGGCATTCCCATCAAAGGCTCGGACTGGGCGACGAAGCTTCTCACCTATCTCGATGCGAATCAGCATGACACAGAAGGCTATTTCGGATACATGGGTCCCTACGATTACATTTACACCATGACGGGCGCGGGCCTGTGGTGCCTGGCCATGATCGAGGAGGGCCAGCTCGGCTTCCTGCCCGACGGCGTGACCAAGACGCGCGCGCAGCGCGCCATCGACTGGTTAAACCTAAACTATAACAACGGAGGCCTGACCAACGGATGGAGCGGAGATGAATATTACATCTATGCCATGGCTAAGGCCCTGACGGGCATTTTGGGAACCCAGGGACTGGTGGGAACCCATAACTGGGTCCAGGACCTCAAAAACGCCATGTGGGGCTACATCGAAGGCGGCCAGCCGCCGGTTCCCAATTCGACGCCTGTCCCGTGCTACTGGACGGAGGCTTATTGGACGAACAGTCCAAATCTGGGGACATCCTGGGTTTTAATGGCGCTGGCCTTTGCCAACCCTTCGACGGAGAGCCCCATCAAGTTCCTGCCCGAAAATCCCGATTGCGACACGCCGATCCTCAACCAGGGCATGGTAACGCTGGAGACGACGGGCGGTACGACGATCAGCAACGCACAGCGCCAGAACGCCGGCGTCGCCACCAAGACGAAGGAGATGACGCTGCCGATCGGCGCCTTCGACTTCCAACTCAACCAGGTGAAGCCCGTCGGGGGAACCACGGTCCTGATCATCCATGTCCCGTCAGGCGCACTGGATCCGGCCAACCCGGACGGCTTCCTGGACGACCAGGGCAACATCAAAGCAGGATTGACCTGGTTCAAGATCGAAACCGGCGCCTGGAAGGGCAATGCTGCCATACCGATTGTCTACGACACTGCTGACAAAACCATCAAGGTGACCTTGCGGGACGGCGGACCGGAAGACGAAGATGGCGTTGCAAACGGGAAAATTGTCGATCCGGGCGCACCGGGGCTTGATTCCTCGTCCCCTGCCACTGGTTCCTCCAGTGGTTCCTCGTCCGCCCGTTGCTTCATCGCCACGGCGGCTTTCGGCAGCACCATGGCGCCGGATGTTCTGACGCTGCGGCAGTTCCGGGACAAATGGCTGCTGAGCAACACGCCGGGCCAGGCCTTCGTCAGCGTTTATTACAATGTTTCGCCGCCGATCGCGGATTTCATCGCCAAACATGAAGGATTGAGGATGGTTACCCGGATCGCACTGGCGCCGGTCGTCTTCGGCATCAAGTACCCTCTGGCGGCAACGATGCTGCTGTTTGGCATGATTCTGATCCCGGTTGCCTACAGCAGAAGAAGAGTCTGATGGCGCATTTCTTTTCCCGATGAAAAACGGGTAAAAGCGCCAGAAATACCCTCGAAGGGGGATGGATTTACAAATCCATCCCCCTTCGTTTTTTATAATCATAACCTATTGTTTTACCTGATGTTTTTTAGAGATACCCCGGGAGAGGCCGGGGTCTTTGCGACGGTTACCGCTGGACGCAGACCAGCAGCGAGATATCCGCCGCCGTGACGGAATGGCTCAGGGCGCCCACGGAGATGAAATCCACGCCCGTTTCGGCGATCTGCCGGACATTGGCCAGCGTGACATTGCCGGAGACTTCGACGGAAACCCTGCCGCCGCCGACCCGCACGGCGTATTTATCCAGGACGCGCAGCCCCGGCGCGGTCCTTTTTTTTCCATGCTTGACAGAAAATCGTATTTATTTTAATGTCCTGTACGTGGCGGTGCCGGTTCCTGCCATAAAAAATCTACCGTCAGTAAAGAGGGACCTCATGATGAAAAGGTTTCCTGTCGCATGGATTTCGCCGTTTGTTTTTCTGTTGTTCTTGACCTGTTTCGTCCCTGCCTCCCTCGGCCAAACGCCCGAAAGTCTCCGGGAAGGTATCCGCCAGTACCAAGCTGACAATTACGAGGAAGCGGTCGAGCTTTTCCAGACGGCCCGTAAGGAGGCGCCCCAGTCCACGCTGGCAGCCTTCTGGCTCGGCATGGCCTACAAGGTCCAGAGCGACTATCCGAATGCCCTGCCGCACCTCATCGACGCGGTCACGCTCAAGCCGCCGATCAAGGAGGCGCTGGTCGAGCTGATCGACGTCCTGTACCGCCTGGACAAGATCGAAGAGGCCAACCGCTGGCTGGCCGTGGCCGAGCAGGAGCAGATCTTTCCGGCCAAGACGGCCTTTCTGCGCGGCATGGCGCTGGCCAAACAGGGTAAATACACAGAGGCGATCGCCGCCTTTGAGAAGTCCAAATCGCTGGATAAGACCTACACGCAGCCGGCCGACTTCCAGATCGGCCTGGCCCACATGATGGAGCGCCGTTACCGGCAGGCCGCGGATCTTTTCCGGGCCGCTGTCGTGCAGGATCCCGTCTCCGACTTGGGCACCTACGCCCGGCGCTACCAGGAGCTGGTGGAGGAGCGGGACTGGATCGAGCGCCCCGTCCGCCTGGCATTGAACGTCCTGGGACAGTACGACACGAACATGCTGCAGGAGCCCTACTCGTTCCCGGGGCTTACCGATGCCGGGGAGGAGAAGAGCCTTGGCATGCTCAGCACGCTGCGGCTGGATTTTGTGCCGATCCTGAAGGGCCCCTGGCTGTTTAATGCGAACTACGCACTGATTAGCTCGCTGCATGAGAAGAACAGTACGACCCACGACTTCCTGGTGAACCATATCGCTGTCATGCCCGGATACGGTTTTGATCGCTTCGCCGTGAACCTCTCGGCCAGTTATACCCATGCCCTAAAAAGAGACCCCGGCTACACGCGGTATTCAGACCGCTTCGGCGCGGGCCCGCTCGTGAGGATCCTGCTGACTGACAAGAAGGACCAGATTCTGGACGTCTATGCGGGTTACCTGAAGAAGGAATTCTTCAAGACGGCGCTGTTCAAGGACGAGGACCAGTCGGCTATCGGGTTCGACAGCCATATCAGCTGGATCAAGCTCTACGAAAGCGGCGCGCTCATGGTGGTAAAGTACGGCTTCGTGTCGGAAAATGCCGACGGCAACAACTGGTCTAACGACGCCCACCGCCTGTCCGTAAACGGCATCCTGCCGCTTTTGAAGACGCTTAAGCTGCAGCTGGGTGCGGAGATCATGCTGCAGGACTACAGGAACGAGAGCACGATCCCGGCCTTCAACAGGGCCAAGCGCAGCGACAAGATCTACACGGGATCGGCGGGGCTCATCTGGGATATCAACCGTAACGTGACCCTGCTGGTGCAGTACACGGGCATCCGGGCCGACTCCAACATCTTTCTCTACGATTACGAGCGCCATGTATTCTCGGCCGGTGCCGAGTTCAGGTTTTAGATAACGCTTTCTAAAAACGATCAACCCGCTTTGTACGGAGGGACACCATGTTTGCAAAGTGCTTCAAGCCGCTGGGCCTGATCATTCTGATCCTGCTTCTACCTATGAGCCTCTGGGCCGCCCCGATCGGCAAGATCAGCCATCTGGAGGGGCAGGTCGACGTTACAACGCCGGACGGCAAGATCGCCCCGGTCAAAGCGGCCGATCCCGTGAGCGTGGGGGATATCCTGCGCACAAAGGCCAAATCCAAGGTGGAGGTCACGTTTGAAGACGGCAATATGATCTTCATCGCCGAACGCTCCCGCCTGCGGATCTCCAAGTTCAACAGCCGCGAGGACCAGAACAGCACGCTGGACCTGTTCCGGGGTAAAAGCCGCATTGTCGTCAACAGCATCGCCAGGAAGTCCGCCATCGAGCTGCATACGCCCACGGCCGTCGCCGGTGTTCGCGGCACGATCTGGGTCAGCACCTATGAGAACGGCGTGAGCCGATTCTACTTTGAGCGCGGGGAGGGATACGGCTACAACAAGAACAGGCCGGATGTCGTCGTTACGATCAGGGCCGGCCAGACCATGGAGGTTCTCGGACCGGACCGGCTGCCTGTCGTGCGGCCCACACCGGATTACGAGCTCAGAAAGCATTTAATGGACACAACCATCACGGGCATTCAGGAACAGCTGCGGATTGTAACGCCCGACCAGGCCCCGGGAGCGACCCAGGAACCAACGCAGGAATCCACGGAGCCACCGATTCCTTCTCCTGACCAGAACCTTGGCGCACCACCGCC
>Ga0351964_1056_pt2 | contig 23388 bp, 22 predicted proteins | sample TotcelT113001N15_FD_205807 | JGI IMG/M metagenome (GOLD analysis project Ga0351964, IMG submission 205807) | Enriched cells from coal bed in the Powder River Basin, Montana, United States - Total cells T11 rep3 HSBNCT.T11.300.1.N15 ... | reverse complement strand
CGCCTCATCGGCGCCGGGGGGCGCGACCTCAGCCTCGATGACTGCGGAGGAAGCTCCGCTCCGAATGACCTCCTGGCCGACCCGCCGTCCGAGCAGGACATCGAGCGCATCGAGCACGAGCGACTTGCCGGCGCCTGTCTCTCCGGTGAGGACGTTCAGTCCGGTGGAGGGGCGCCACTCGAGGTTGTCGATGATACCGAAGTCGCGAATCGTGAGTCTTTTCAGCACCTGGCGACAGCTCCCGGAACGGTAGAACGTGTCGGGATAAGATAGCCTTCCAGCCACGGAACGTCAACAGGTGCGCGCGGGCGGGGGCGCAGAAGGCGGGGGCGCCCGGCGCAGGTTGCACGTACGGAACCATGTCACGGTGGACGCCATAGAACCGCACGAAACCTGGTCAGTTCGGGGGCGCCATGGAGACATCGACTCGACACACTCCGGGAATGGTGCCCCCATCGGGAACGATGGACTGGACCAGCGGGGTTCACGTCAGGACACGCAGCGCCACAACGGGAATGCGGGGACACCATGTGACAGGCCATCGTTGACACCATGGCATTGAATACGTCGTTGCCCTGTTGAAGAGCCCGCGTTCTGATGGTGTCCCCGTATTCCCAAATACCGCCCGACGTCGCTCTTGATTCCATCGTCCTGTTCTCGTACGGGCACGCTGCCGCGTGCCCGTTCCCGCAGCGAGGTGGGGTAATGTAGGGGGGGCATACGTGCCGCCCGTTGTTCCTAAGGAAACCAGTTCGAACACATGCACGCTGTTCGTGACCTGATTCGTCGACTATTCCAACCCTCTTCACGTCCGGACTACGGGAGGGACATGTCCCTCCCCTGCAAATACCCCCTCACAACGACCCCTCGGCCACGGGACCGAAGGATTCTGGTAGGGGCCGGTTTCAAACCGGCCCGCCGTGGCAGCCGGGTTGTGCCGATGGGAACCGGTTCGAATGCATGTGCGCTGTTCGTGACCGGATTCGTCGACTGATGCAACCCTTTCACGTCCGTCCTGCGGGCGGGTCTCAGATCCGCCGCTACATTCGGACACCACACTCCCCCCGAGAAAGGCATGCCATCGCCCCCACAAGGCACAGGTGTGAGGTCAACCAGGCGCTCGCCACGAACGGTCCGATTCTTCGCCGCGCCGATTCTGCGCTACACTACCCCCAACATGCCAACATCCGACCTGGGGAAGATACTCGTCGCCGTAGGCATTGTCGTGCTCATCGCCGGCGTGTTGCTGTTGCTGTGGCCCCATATCCCGCTGCTGGGACACCTTCCCGGAGATCTCTCGTTCAGCAAGGGTAACACCCGGGTGTTCATCCCCATTGCCACGTCCATCGTCATCAGTCTCATCCTGACCGTCGTCATCAACGTGGTGTTGCGACTTTTCAGGTGAGACTGCGGCCACCCAACCGCCCATCGCATGAACAAAGAAGAGGGCGTCGACTCTCGTCGGCGCCCTCACTTGGTTTCGTATTCAGCCCCTACTCTTCCTGTTCAGTTGCGCTGAACTCCGTTTGCTCAATCATTCGCGAGCGTTTAGTTTCCCGAAGAGCTCGGGGTTTCGGAGTGCTCCCCACTGACTTTCACACACCCGTCCGCTACCTGCCCTCCATCAGCGGAGAGCGGGGTACAGGAAACAGCCACTGGCACAACAAAGCGAACTCTCTGTTCATGCCCCCCCTCCTGCAGAAAGGGACTCTCCCCTTATCGTGGGTCCCCTTTCCCTTCCGCAATTCGATAGTAGCACGGGTGTCAACGGACGTCAAAACAGATGCAGACAGCGTGCGCCAGCTTCAGGAACCGACCGGGTCGGGACAGGTGACGACTGCTACTCCTCAGTCAGGCTTAGACGTAGCACCCAGGTCATGCCCGGCACCTTCCTCCCCATCGCCCTGCCACACCCAGGAGAAGCGCTCGTGGTACCGCTCGAGTATGTGAATCGTCTTCACTCCAAGCAGCCCGAGGAAGAGCGCGTTGCCCGCCGCGTGCATCACGTCGAACGGAATGCTCGCCGCCCAGGTCACCAGAAAGGTCCGCGCAGTGAGCGGATACACGAACGCTATCCATGTCCACAGATTCATGATGACGCCGAACAGCATGCCCCAGGCGATGCCAGCGAGGACGAGCCATCGTCCCTTCAGGGTGAATCGTCGCAGCCCAATGGCCGAAGCCCCCGCGAGTCCCCAGGCAAGGACCTGGAACAGCGTCCACGGTCCGTGTCCGAGGAAGAAGTTCGACACGATGGCGGTCAGCGCTCCCACGGCGAACCCGGCCACGGGACCAAAGACATATCCCGAACAGATGATGAGGTACGTGCTGGGCTGCAGGTTGGGAATGGCCGCGAACGGCACCCGCAGCAAGGCCGAAAGCGTGCCGAGGAGCGCGACAATGGCAAGCACCCTTGCGTGCTCGCCGGACGTCTCAAACCGCACGGCGAACGCGAGCACCACGGCCGCAGCCCCGCCAATCACGATGAACGTCCACGGACTCGCGCCGGCCGCTGCGTCACGCGCCTGCGTGAAAACGAGGACGGACAGGACCAGAGCCAGTCCGCCGGCCAGTGCCAGCTTGCCCCTCAAATGAACGCCTCCACCACGTCATCGACAGTCATGAACATGGCTGCCTCTTCCTCATCGTAGTAGGGACGAACAAATCGGTTCACATCCGGCCGGAAGGCATCGGAGCCGGCAAGAACCCGCCGTGTCGGCCCGTGCGCGGAGACCCGCCCGTTCTCCAGCAGCAGCACACGATCGGCATGCCGCACGACCGTCTCCACGTCGTGAGTGATGAGCACAACCGACCTATCCTTCGCGCTGTACTCTCTCAGGAACGACATCAACTCCTGCTTCAACTCGTGGCCAAGACCGCGCGTCGGCTCGTCCAGCACCAGGACATCGGGCTGCGCCGCGACCACGGAGGCAAGCGCGACGCGCTGTCGCTCACCCCCGCTCAGCGACCTCGGATAGTGCCCGCGATACTGCTGGAGCCCGAACCGGGTCAGCACATCCTCCACGCGCCGGCGCGCCTCGCCACCCTCCACCTCAAGCTGCTTCAGCGTGAACAACACCTCGTCCTCCACCGTGTCGGCAAACAGGTGGTCGTTGGGGTTCTGGAAGACGAGCCCGACCGTCCTCGCCAGCTGCGAGACCGAAGCGCTCCGGGTGTCCACCTGTCCCACGCGCACGATACCTTTCGACGGTTTGAGCAGTCCATTGAAGTGTCTTACCAGCGTGGTCTTGCCCGAGCCATTGCGCCCCATCACGGCGAGCAGCTCGCCGGAGGCCACCGAGGCAGTGATGCCGTTCAGCACCGGCACTCCCTGCCGGTACCAGAACCACAGGTCTTCGGTGGTGATACGCGGTCCACCCGGCGTACGCCCGAAGTCATGGACGGACTCCGGGGCAAATGGCGGCATCAGCCTGCCGAACTCCGCCTGTGCGTCCTCGACGCTCAAGGGAGTCTTGCCACGCCACATCCGTGCGAGGCGGAACGTGCTTGCCAGCTCCACCATCGGGGGAACGCCGATGCCGTGCGGCGTGTCCACCAGCGCGTCGAGCACACGACGCGCGTCGCCATCGGCCACTACTCTTCCGCCATCCAGCACCAGGATGCGGGAGCAATACTCCGCCACACGCTCCAGGCGATGCTCCACGAGAACGACGGTCATGTCGTACTCGTTGCGCAGGTCTATGAGGTGCTCCATGAATTCGCGGGCGCTCACGGGGTCGAGCTCCGACGTGGGTTCGTCCAGCACCAGTACAGAGGGCCGCATCGCGACGGCTGCCGCCAGCGCCGCCTTCTGCTTCTCTCCGCCAGACAGCGTGGCCAGCGGCGCCCGCCGCAGAGATTCGATGCCGAGGGCCGCGAGGGCTTCCTCCACCCGCTCCGATATCTCTCCGGGGGCGACGCCGAGGTTCTCCAGCCCGAACGCGATATCGCGCTCCACATCGGCGCCCACAAGCTGATTCTCCGGATCCTGAAACACCATTCCGACCCGCGTGGCGAACTCGCGAGGCTGATGGTCCATTATGTCCAGTCCATCCACGACGACATGCCCCTTGAGCGTCCCACCGTGGAAGTGCGGAATCAGCCCGTTGAGGCAACGGCACAGGGTCGACTTGCCCCCACCCGACGGGCCGGTAATAAGCACCATCTCGGTGTCCTCGATCTCCAGGGACACGTTGCTCAGCGCGGGGCGGTCCTGTCCGGAGTAGGTGAACGAGAAATCGCGAAACTCAATCATCGACACTCCTCTCCCCGAGGGCTACTCGGAATAGTCACCGACAGCAGTATTGCGCACAGCATCCCCAGTGCGACCCACTCGCTTGAAGTCATAGAGAGGTCGCCCAGTGAGGGGTAGTACTCATAGCCACCCAGGCCGGCTACCCGACTGGCAAGCAGCAGAACGATGCCGGCCAGCAGGACAACGGTAAGCGCGACATCGCGCCCCACAGGCGGCAAGTCGCGATAGAACGTTCTTCGCACGGAGGCGCCATATGCCCGGGACTCCATGGCCTCGGCGACCTGCACCGCCCGGTCGAGCGAGTTCGACAGGAGCGGCAGGATGAGCGCGCCCCGATTGCGGATGCGCTGCACGATTCCGCCGCTGTCGAACGAGAGGCCACGCGACTGCTGCACGTCGGCGATGGTCCTCGCATCCTGCATCAGCACGGGCACAAACCGGATGGACAGCGACGTGACGAGGACCGAGCGGTAGGGAAGCCGCAACTTGATGGCCGCCCGCATCAGGTCGTCGGGATGCACGCACAGGTTGACGAGCGTGAAAGCCGAGATAATCGCAGCCAGTCGCACTGCCATCGAGCCTCCGAAGGCGAGCGCCTCGACGGTCAGCCGCGGCGTGCCCAGCAACGGCAGTTGGAATCCAGCCTCAAGCAACACGTGACTGCCCTGGTTGCTGACGAGCACGTTGATGACGACGATGGCAACGGCCATCCAGAGCATGAACCGCATCACGGCCTTCCACTGCGCCAGCACCCAGGCCGCACGGGCAACGGGCACGGTCGTCAGGAGCACCGCCACCAGCCAGAAGGGATGTTCGACCACCAGTGCCACGACAAGGATAGCGACCAGCCACGAGAGCATGACAAACGGATGGAGCCTGTGGACGGCGCTGCCCGTCGGTCGATATGCAAGCGTCACATCCGTCATGCTCGTCACCGAATCGCTTCCAGTGGCCGGAACCCGCAGGTGCGGCCATCAGGCCGCGTCAAAAGTCGCCCCAAGAGGCACGGACATCGGCACAGCCTCCCGGACCACCGCACCACACCACGCCGTCATGGCAGCGGACGACTCTACGAGCGCGCCGGCAGCGGCTCGAACGCCATCCGCATCCGTACCGGATACAAGCAGCACCACATTCTCACAGGCGCCGGTGCCCGAGGGATTCCAGGGGTTCTGCATGGCCTCGAGGATGCCCGTGCCATCCGTGAAGACCGCCGCTTCCGCACCGGAGGATGCGTATACACGCAGGGAAGAGCCCTCGAGCCGGGTGAACAGTCCGAGCTTGTCCCACAGTGCGTACACTTCACGGACGGTCTCGTGACCGGGTCCGGCAACGACGACGAGGTTGCGCTCCTTCCTCCATTCGTCGGACAGCAGCGCCAACTCCACGCTTTCAACATTGTCGACGCCGCAGGATTCGAGCAGCGATGCGATGGCGGCAGCCTCGGACTCGTACGGAGCCTCCCACGCAACCGCCGTCGGTCTCACGACACCGTTGTAGCCGTTCAGGAAGAACGAGGGAAAGCAGCCGAGAGTCGCGGAGACGTTGCGGCGGAAGCCCCACTGGCGATAGTCCCAGTGTTCGACATCGCCATCACGCAGGACGTGTTCGGCCGCACCTCGGTTCGCCAGTATGCCGTTGACGGCGTAGAACCAATCGGTACGTCGCTCGCGCGCCGCGCCTATGCCATTGATGGTCTGCACAAAGCCGCCGCCGTACGCGGTCCTCACTTCGGCTACGGACTTGAGCGCCTGCATGGCGGTAGTTCCCTGTTCGAGCGTCACCGACGCGTCGACGATGGTCTGCGCTCCGTAGTCAGTGGTCACCACCACGCGCGCCTGAGATACACGGGCCGGTTCGGCGGACAGTGCCGTTACCTCACCCGGAACCGCATCGGTGATGGCGGGCGCGCAGCCGGACACGAGCACCAAAGCAGCTACACAAACCATGACACGAGCGAACGTGCGCCACGTCCGAATCATGAGGCCGCCACACAACACTCCGCGTTCATGTCAATAGGAGTCGCGTCTCAGCAGCAGCGCGATGATCGCTATGACCACAAGCGCCAGCGCGGCAATGACGGCCATAATGATTATCGTGGTGCTGTCCATCGACCCGAAGAACCCTGTGACTTTCTGCCACAGGTCGCTGGAAGACGAACCCGGCGAGGCAAGCGTGAGCACGGTGTCCGCGACCGGCAACGTCACCTGCAGCGACGTGTCACTCATGACCGTACGCGGCACCTGTGTCCAGTTGCCGTTCACCACCTGGAACAGGGCGACGCTGTCCGCATTGGTGAGTTCGCTGAACTCCAGTGCAAACGTCCCGCTCCCCTCTGGCTGTATCACATACGCGCTGTCGATGCGGAATCCCGGCGGGTTGCTGGGGATGCTCTCAACCGGATACGGCATCACGGTGAGAGCGGACAGGTCGGGCGGAACATAGGCCAGCTTCACATTGGTCAGTCCAGACGCGTCGAACCGCAGGAAACGGGCTACCACGCTGCGATGGTTGCTCATGACTACTGTCGTCGTTGGCGCACTGCCCCCGGCTTCGCCGGCCCAGCCAACAAAGGCGTATCCGGGTGACGGGGTGGCTGTCAGCGTGATGGTCGTCCCGGGGGGGTAGCTCGACCCGCTGGCTGTGACGCTGCGGGTGATAGTCCCGGCCCCCTCAGGGGTGGTGGTCGCCACGAGTATGTACATCTCCGTGGCCTGTTCTTCGGGCTCGGCCTCCTGGATCACAAGTGTCACCCGCAGCGTCTCCCGATTGCTCGCATCATCGTCGTCCTGGATTGTGATGCGCGCCGTGTACGTTCCTTTGGCAAGTCCGGAGATGTCAGAGGACACTGAGACAGTATCCTTTTCCCCGTTGGACGTACCGCTCGTAGGACTGACGGAGAGCCAGTCGGCATCAGCGGACACTACCCAGTCGAGCCTTCCGTCTCCTGAGTTCCAGACCTGAAACGTCTTGGCATCCGGGTCGTCGTCGTCCTCGATCGCATCGAACGTCAGGGTCGACGGACTATAGGCGATATCAGGTTCATCGTTCGAGGTACCGTCCGTCACATCAAGCGTCACCGTGACTGTCTGCGGGCTGTTGTCGGCATCGTCTGATGTGATGGTGATGGTTGCCTCGTAGTCGCCGGTATCGAGGCCATCGATGTCGATGGATACGGTCACCTTGTCATGCTCTCCAGAGGATGTCCCACTGGATGGACTGACGTTCAGCCAGTCGTCATCGACATCGACTTCCCATTCCAGTGAGCCGGGACCAGGGTTCCATATCTCGATGAACTGGTTGGCGGGGTCGCTTCCACCCTCAATCGCCGTGAAGACCAGTTCCTCGGACCAGAACGCGATCTCCGCGTCCGATGTCGGCACATCGACGGACAGCGTGACCGCAACGGTCCGAGGACTGTTGCTCGCGCCGGAACTCGTGATGGTGATTGTGCCCTGGTGCTCGCCGGCGTCCATTCCGTCGGTGTCGACCTCGACCGTAATAGTGTCGCGCTCCCCTGACGAGTTCCCGCTGGACGGACTCACATAGAGCCACGTCTTGTTGTCGGTCACCGTGTACTGCATCGTCCCGTCGCCGTCGTTCCACACGTGGAACGTGCGCGCGAGCGGACCATCGCCGCCCTCGGTGGCCCTGAACGCGAGAGTCGTGGGGAACCTGCCGATTGCGGCATCGCCGCCAGAAGCCGGAAGCGCGGGCACGGGATACGGCTCGCCGAGAAGCGCGGGAATCGCATAGGCGGTCATCCACAAGGGATTGACAGAATCACCAGACGTATATTCAAACCAGCCATCCGAGTCCTGCAGCGACAGCAGGTGGTCAACGGGCGTCTCGCCATCTTGTTCCCATGTACTGCCGTCCGGATCGCCGCCAGCGGCGACGATCGCGAGGATGGCCCAGGCATCCGACGCGGCATTGGATTGGCCGCCGGCTTGCGACGGGAACCCGCCGTCGCTGTTCTGCACAGCGTGGAGGAACGCCAGTCCGTTCGCGATGGTAGTCGAGCCGGAACTGAGCCCGATGGCTTTGAGAGCCATGATGGCAGCCGCCGTGACATCGACATCACTGTCGCCGTAGACATCGATGCCCCAGCCCCCATCGTCACCCTGCATCTCCTGCACAAAGTCCACTATGTCCTGATTGACACTCTCTTCGGCGGCCACCAGAGCCAGGATGCCCCAGATGTCGTCGTTGAGCAGGTCGGGATCACCGATCTGGGTGTAGTCCTCCCCCGTCACGTCCTCCACCTCATACAGGTCCTGCAGCCCCCCGATATAGTCCTCGCCACCGAAGTCCGTGGGGTCTTCCCCTGCCGCCACAATGGCCAGAATCATCCGAGCCCAGTCAGTTGCCTGGAACGAACCCGTGCTCGCCTCGTCTTCGAGGTACGACATGAGGTCCGCCACCGCGGATGTCTCTCCGGCAGCGGCAAGAGCCATGACCGCCCATGCGGACACCGCAAAACCGGCTATGCCTCCGTCTGAACCCTGCTGGTCGAGGAGGTACTCGACCGCGTCATCTATGGCGGCGTCGCTCACATCGAGTGGGTAGTCGACAGCAGCAACTGCTTCCCGTGGCTGAACGAGCGCCGAGGCTGTCACAAGACAGAGACACACGACAAGACCGACGCGCACAACGACTCTCATTGTCATCCGTAAACTATAACGCCGTGCAACTGCGTCAGCAAGGTGTTTTCGGCGTACTGTTCGTGAATCTTCGCCGCAGTATGCCAGCCAGTAGCACGAGCGCGCCTGACACAGCCAGCACAGGAGCCAGCAGTACTCCGACCTTGTCAGGAGCGAGAGCTTCGCCGCCGACAGACGCGGGCGTTGTCGGGGACGGCGAACGGTAGTTGTCACCCACAAGCGCAACAATCGCATCGGAGGTAGACCGTATCATCCCCCCAAAGGAGCCGTCGGTCTCCTGGGACATGAGCAGGTAGTCAATTGGGCTGGAGGACGCAGGTGTCCAGCCGCTTCCGCCCGGGTTCTCCCCTCCAGCACCGATAGCATCAACGGCCCACGCGGTCGTCTGCACATTCACTCCCGACCAGATACTCACGAACCCGCCGGAATTGTCGTGGTACATCCGCATAAAGCCTAGCCCATCCTGTACCGCGGCTGACCCCGCGTGCCCACCAAGACAGAGCGCCACAATAGCAGCGGCTGTGTTATCAACATCGGTGGAGTCGGGCGAGTACCACGTGTGCCCGGGCGTTCCCCATGTCCACCCGCCATCGGTCTCCTGATAGTTGATGATGTGCTGCACGGTCGATTGCACCATGGACGAGTAAGGAGACTCGCCCGCAGCGATGAGCGCCCTGACAGCCCAGAAGTCGTCGTTCAGCGTCTCCGCACTGTCGGGGTCGCCCGTGAGGTCCTGAAGGAACTGTATCCCATCATGAAGCGATTTCAGCGCATCCAGATAGTCTCCGCTGGTTATGGTCACACCCGCGTTCGACCCGGACCACCCGCCGAACGCGGACGGGCTCTCGCCGGCTGCAACGGCAGCCAGGACCATCCGGGCCAGAAATGTCCCCATATTGAACTCACCAGACACATCGGAGGGGCCGTCCTTGAGGTAGTCGACAAGAGACGGGCCACCGTTCTCCCACGTGTTCGGGTCTTCTCCCGCCGCGGCGATGGCGATACACGCAAACGCCGAGTCGCCGAATCCGCCTATGCTCCCATCAGCCCCCTGCTGACCACGCAGGTACGAAAGCGCCTCCTGAATAGCAGAGTTCGAAGGTGGCAGTGGATAGGAAGCGGCTGAGACAACTCCGGCCATCGGAACCAGCAGCAGCGACATCATGGCACACAGGGGGAGTGCAGACTTCCAAGTGAATCTCACAGGTGACACCTCATCACGACGGGGTCCTCATTCAGCAATGGACACTAAACTAGACTGGATTTTACGCAAGTACGCCTGATTTCGCAAGGAGCCGGCGCAAGAGAACAAGTCCTCCTGCACATATGCCGCCGGCCAGCAGCAGCGGGGCGCGTCCATCCGGCTTGGGCGCCACGTCCACATATGACTCCGCAGCATCAGACGAACCGGCTTCCCGTACGTCGAACACGAACTCTCTCTCCTGTGGAAACGGCGCCACACCCACCTCCGTCTGCCACCGGGCCACCGCGATGATGCGAACCGTTCCTTGGGTTCCTCCGCCGGCGGCAGCCGGCAGTTCAATCCGCACGCGTACAACATCAACACAGACGAAGCCGCGCGGCACAAGCCACACACTCTCACTTTCCTGTCCGGGGCATACCGGGGCAACGGTCTGAGGCGCTGACGGTTCTACTATGAGTGAAACAACGCCGCTATCGTCACCCGTCGCTCCGGGACGTTCGACCATGACAAGCCAGTCGTCAGGCGCTTCGACGACCGACACGTCGACCATCGTGGGGACATTGCCATCGATGTTGTAGAACGCAACAGTGGTTGTCACCGTGCCGCCCGGGACAACACGCAGTTCGCGGTCCTCCTGAACGGTGCCCAGCGAGTAGCGCACCTCGTCGGCGTGCGCCCCCGCAGGGAGTGCCAGGAGGAAGAGGAGCACCAGGATGACGACGCTTGACACCCTCACAGAGCTCATTCTGCCCGCACTGCAGGACAGACTCACGGCTGAACCCCCGTGACGCGGTAGTAGAAGCTGCCTCCATAGACACCGGTCGGTTGATCAGAGGGCACCGACAGCCAATGCCAGACGTCGTACGTGGTCTCCGTTCCCGACGGGGCAAGGCCGACATCGCTGTACTCGACAGGCATGGCGGCCGCCTCCGCGCCGGCGGCGTCCAGCGCCCAGGTGATGCCCGAAAGCGGCATCTCGGCACTAGCGCCTGCAAGGCCGCCGCTCGCCCGCAGTTGCACCACGCAGTCGATGCTGGTCTCCGGTCCGACGACAAGCGTAACCGCCCCGTGCTCATCCGTCTGGCCCAGTTCAGGCCGGTCGACCATGCCGGGCACCACATAGCCGAAGTTGATGCCCGCATCGCCGTGGTCCACCACCGTGAACGAGATAATCACGCAGGGCTCGCACACGTCGACCGAAGCCCGGCCGTCGGCCGGCACATAGTATCGAAGTCCGTCGTAGCCGGCAGACGCGTCCAGGTGATACGCGCCAGGCTGCGCGAACACCAGTTCTGCAAGTCCCGCGGAATCGGTGGTCCGGCATTCCTCCCCGACACAGACAGAGGCACCCGCCACCGGACGCCAGTCCCCTTCGGAGCCGGCATCCTGTTCAAAGGCTTCAACCAGCACCTGTGCCGGCAATCCGCACCGGACGCTACCCTCAAGTGGCGTCACGCGCAACGGCAAGCATCGGGTGGCATATCCCCAGTAGAACAGGACCTGATTGTGCGGCAGCGCCACGCCCGTGGAGTCGTAGCCAAGCAGGAAGCGCTCAACAGAGACCTGCGGCGAAGCAGCCACCTCGTCGTTCCAGACACGGTACGACCACCCTACGGAGCCGGACCCCAGCGTCCCTCCGATAGAGGTCACGAAGAATCCCTGGCCAGGGAAGTAGCTGTCGGTCACCTTGTAGCTGAAACCGCCAATCACGCTGGCCGCATGCAGCGCCGCCAGCACACTGGGGGCGCCAAGCGCATCATCTGCGGGGCCAAGATCACGCGTGTCGTTGTTGTCCAGCCGGGTCGATTTGTACCTTCCACCTTCGACGAACAGCCGATACTGTCTACCATTCGCTGCGGTGATGACGACGTCACGGGGCACTTCTACATCACCGGACCAGATTTCCACGTACTCCCCGGTCTGTCCGAAAGTGGACCGGTCTGCCGGCCCTTCGATGCGCAGAAACACGCTGACAGCGCCAGGGTCCGCAGAGGCCTGCGACGGGTTGTCGGCCAGACGTATGAAGCCGATGCCAACAATGAGGACGCACGATCCAAAGAACACAAGTGTCCGCAGGCGGGTCCGAGGGCTCGCCACCCCGGCCAACCCATCCCGCGCCGGGCGAAGATGCGCACGCATGAAATCAAGCATGCTTGATATTGCTCCAGTCAGGGCGATGGTAACACCACCCCACTCTGTCCGCAACTGCCGCACAGTCAGGTGTGTTGTCGAGACGGCGCGTGTGGGAACAGTCGCCGGTCTTGCACATCTCACGCGGTGCTACGATGGACCTTCACGGGTGACACGAGCTGGAATGCACACTACCGGTTGGAGTGGTTCGGGCCACAGTCGCTCGCCCTTGCCTGCCTGGCGGTTGTCCTCGTGAGCCTGCTGCCCAACTCCCCGTCGCGCAAGTCAAGGATGAGGTGCGCCTGCACACTGTGCGCATCCAGGCGAATGTGGAGCAGGTGCTGTTCGAGGGGCCTTCGCCCATAGACCTGAGTATCGCGGTCCTGTCTCCCCGCCCGTGGCAGTATCAGCCCCTTCAACTCGGGAGGGTGTCTCTCGGCGCCCACTTCACGCAATTCATCGACCGTCCCGCAGCCTGCTCGTTCGCTCCGTCTCCCGACTCTCCCCCCAGGATTACGTGGTGGAAGCACCGGCGCTACGCGTGCCAGATGCTCGACACGCCACCGCCTCCCGGTCTGCCAGCCCGCACTCTCTAGACGCGAGTCCTGCGAACGTACCGGCGTCTCTCGCGTGACCACAGAGTGCCACGCTTCGATGCACCGCACATCCGTTTCCTGCGAGACAAGTTGCGTGCAGTGATGGTTCTCCCGCCCGCGGGAAACGTCTGACAGTTGCGCATCGAGACGAAACGACAACCGGAATAGGCAATCGTCATGTATGGAGGAAAGAATGTTCGGACACAAGGATAGTAACACTGCAACTGAGAAGAAACTCTCTGTGAAGGACGCAATGGCGCAGCACATAGATGCGCTGGAGAGTGGCAAAGAACTGGTGTTCAGACTCGGCGAGATCTACGTGAAGCCTTTCATCACGATAGCTCACAACCCCGAGTATCCTGCGAAGGGCAAGAAGTACATCGCCTTCCAGGAGGGTGCGGGACCAGACAACAAGCCGGGAGGCAAGCGAGGCAAGTTCTGGGAAACGAACAACACCAAGGAGATTGCGTCCTGGATACTCGATAGGGAAGGCCACCCCTACCAGGGCTAGGCCGGCTTGAGGCGGGAGATTGAGTCCCCGGCGGAACAACCACACAGAACGGGCGGCAGGCTCGAACCCGCCGCCCGTTGCCTTGCCGTCACCCCACAGCGTCAACTCCACGCTCCGGTATCCCACGGTCCCGATCAACGGGAATCCGACAGCGCACCAAACAGCTGCAGCCAGTCACTCCACCACCGCCCAAGCTCCGCAGCCGCCGGCGTCAGCGTCCCCGATCCAGGCGACAAGGTATCCCCGAGTCAACGACGGTGCGCCACCGCGCTACTTCTTCATTGCCTCGTCATAGTTCTTCTTGGCTACCCTGTCCGCTTCCTTGTGAGCCTCGTCGGCGGCCTTCTCAGCCTGTCTGTCGCTGGCCTGTTTCTTTGCCTCTTTGTGAGCCACGGTCGCCTGCTCTCTGGCCTCTTTGTAGACCTTCTGCGCAAGATCGCTTCGCTCCTGCAACCCGGCCGCAGCTTCCTTCGCTTCCAGGTCCCGCCGCGCCCATGAGCCGGTGAAGACCGACTGGGCGACGTTCGTGATGGCGTCGCGGACATTCTTCGCTTCCTTCAGGGCTTCCTCATGGGCTTCGTCGGCACGCTTCCTGGCTTCCTTATCGACCGCCATCTTCTTGGCGGCTTCATAGATTATGTCCGCTTGCTCCTTGGCCTCTTTGTATACCGTGACAGATCGCTTCCAGGCCTCGTCCAGCAGTACCTTAGCTTCCGCATATGTCTTTGTCTTCTCAACTCCGCCTTCTCCCATTTCCACTTCACTCACCTCCCGCGTTCCTCCCGTATTCCGCTCCCAGTCCTTGCACCTCAGTTCGAGGCATAACCATCATCAGCCCAAGTCACCTCCACCCCTTGGCAGCATTCCGGATGCAGCAGGCTGTCAAACGCCTGCCCGGTCACCAAGCCAGAATAGAGTCCGGCATCCCCACATCTGCTATCCCCTCCAGAACTCAGAGAACACCGCCTGCGCCACGTTCGTGATCGCGTCACGGAGTCGCTTCGCTTCCTTCAGGGCTTCCTCATGCGCCTCATCGGCTCGCTTCCTCGCGTCCTTGTCGACAGCAATCTTCTTGGCAGCTTCGTACACTGTATCGGCCTGCTCCTTGGCCTCCTTGTAGACCTTCGCAGACCGGTCCCAGGCCTCATCTAGTAGCTTCCTTGCTTCCTCATGAGTCTGCGGCTTCTGAGTTCCAGCTTCCTCCATCTCCGATGCCTCCCGTGTGCCTCCCACTTCAGTATCCCGGACTCCCGGTCTCCGCGCGCGGCCACTGAGCCGTCATCCATGCGTGACCATACTCATGACAGTATGCCGTATGCCGCAGCCTGTCAAACTGCGACCGAATTCCGCATTGCCCTGCCATCGGTCCACACTCCGACGGATGCCGGACGACGGTGTCTGATCACAGGATGTTGCCATACTGGCGCACACCCCCGGACAGCATCCACACGCTCAGCCGACTGGCGGCCGGTGTATAATGCGAACAGCCCATGACAGACGCAGCTGAGAGCCGGAGCGTATCCACACGGTTTCGTATCCTCGTGGAGATAGCGTCCCGTCAACCTTCTGTGCAGCAGAAAGACGTGGCCCGTGAGTTGGGCATAACCGTGCAGGCGGTGTCTGAGCGCATGAAGGAGCTGGTGGCCGCCGGCCTGGTGGTCTCCCGAAGTCGCTCCAGCTACTCGGTCACTCCCTCCGGTGTGGACTGGCTGCTGCGTCATGCCCGTGAACTGGAGTCTTACTCCGAGCGCATCTCCCGTATCGTCCGGGATATCTCGGTCACCGCCGCGCTGGGCGACTGCAACCTCACCCGGGGCCAGAAGGTGGCCCTCGAGATGCGAGACGGACTTCTCCGCGCACGGCCGTGGAGCGACGGCGCACCGGCAAGTGGCATAGCAGTGGCGAACACCGACGCCGGCACAGACGCCGGCATCACTCGCATAGAAGGCGTCATACCACTGGCGGTCACGGAAGTGGTGGTCGCCACGCTCCCTACCGTTCAGGACGGTGGCTCTCGCCATGCCGACGCCCCCAGATTGCGGCGTCTGGCTCAGAAGAGCAGCTTCGTCGCCAGCATGGGCGTTGAGTCGCTGGTCGCCCTCCGGCTTGCCGGTGTCGAGCCGCACAACCGATGGGCCTCTCCAGCGGCTGTCATCGAGGCCGCTTCATCCGGTTTGAGCTGTCTCCTCGTGTGCACCGAGGCCGACCTTCCGCGGGTCTCCGAGCGCCTCGCCGAGGCGGGGCTACAGTTCTCGGTGGTCGACCTCTCCCTCCCCACCGCGGACGTTGCATAGACCTCCCGCAGGCGCTTCTCGGTGCGCTACACCCCTCCAATGGTCCTGTTTCCGACTCTTATGACCACTAAATGTTGACAAACACACTCCGCTGCCACAATATGTAGTGGTCGAGCTGAGGAGGGCGGCTCCTTCCCATGTCATTGCCCTCCCTCAATCGACTGCCCGGCACATCTGGAGAGAGAGGAGGAGAGGGAGATGACCGACCACAAGATAGACCAGATTCGCAAGCGGGAGGGACATGTCGTTCCGTTCCATCCCGAGAAGATAACCGAGGCAGTCTTCAAAGCCGTGCGCGCCAGCGGGGAGGACGACCACTCCGTCGCGGAGCGCGTCTCCGCCCAGGTCGTTTCAATCCTGAGCATCACCTGCCGCGACGGCCGTATCCCCACAGTTGAAGAGGTCCAAGACCTCGTCGAGAAAGTGCTGATCGACTTCGGCCATGCCGGCGTCGCCAAAGCATACATCCTGTACCGCGAACGTCATGCCAACCTGCGTGAGTCACGCAGGCTGCTCGAGGGCGCCAGGGAAATGGTGGACGACTACATCGGGCGGCTGGACTGGCGCGTCAACGAGAACAGCAACATGGACTACTCCCTCCAGGGCCTCAACAACTACATCTCCGCGGGCATCGCCTCGCGGTACTGGATAGGCTCCATCTACCCACCGGAGATACGCGACGCACACACCAACGGCGACTTCCACCTGCACGACCTTGGCATCCTCGGGGTCTACTGCTGCGGCTGGGACCTCAGGGACCTCCTCCTCCGCGGCTTCGGCGGAGTTCGAGGAAAGGTGGAGAGCACTCCACCCAAGCACCTGCGCAGCGCCCTCGGCCAGATAGTCAATTTCTTCTACACACTACAGGGCGAGGCCGCGGGTGCGCAGGCGTTCTCCAACTTCGATACGCTGCTGGCGCCGTTCGTGCGCTATGACAACCTCGACTACAAGGGCGTGAAGCAGGCCATGCAGGAGTTCGTCTTCGGTCTTAACGTGCCCACCCGCGTGGGCTTTCAGACGCCGTTCACCAACCTGTCCATGGACCTCAACGCTCCGTCACATCTGGCGGACGAGCCGGTGGTCATTGGCGGCGTGCTGCAGGACGCCACGTACGGCGAGTTCCAGGCCGAGATGAATCTCCTGAACCAGGCGTTCTGCGAAATCATGATGGCCGGCGATGCCAAGGGACGCATCTTCACGTTCCCAATTCCCACGTACAACATCACGAAGGACTTCGACTGGGACAGCGACCAACTCGACATGCTGTGGCGCATGACTGCCAAGTACGGCATCCCCTACTTCGCCAACTTCGTGAACTCCGACATGAAGCCAGAGGATACGCGGAGCATGTGCTGTCGGCTGCGTCTGGACCTCGAAGCGGTGCGGAAGCGCGGAGGGGGGCTATTCGGGTCCAATCCACTCACCGGCAGCGTGGGCGTGGTGACCATCAACCTGCCGAGACTGGGACACCTGGCGTCATCAAGGGAGGACTTCCTCGAGAGACTGGGGCGCCTGATGGTTTACGCAAAGGATAGCCTCGAAATCAAGCGCAAGGCCATCGAGCGTTTCACTGAAGACGGCCTGTACCCGTACTCCCGCTACTACCTCGCGTCGGTCAAGGAGCGCCTCGGCAGCTACTGGGCCAACCACTTCTCCACAATCGGACTCATCGGCATGCACGAGGCGTGCCTCAACTTCCTGGGCAAGGGTATCGATACGCCAGAGGGTGAGGCGTTCACCAACGAGGTGCTGGCGTACATGCTCCGGCGGCTGTCCGAGTTTCAGGATGAGACCGGGCAGCTTTACAACCTCGAAGCCACGCCCGGCGAGGGCGCGTGCTACCGCCTGGCCAGGCTGGACAAGCAGAACTTCCCGGGCATCGTCGCCGCCGGGGACGAGCATCCGTACTACACGAACTCCACCCATCTGCCGGTCGACTTCGAGGGCGACCTGTTCGACGCTCTCATTCACCAAGACAGGCTCCAGGTCCAGTACACCGGGGGCACGGTGTTCCATTGCTACCTCGGCGAACGCATCGACGACCCCGAGGCGTGCAAGCTGCTGGTGAAGCGAGTGACCGGCAGCGTGCGTATGCCCTATTTCACACTGACTCCCACGTTCTCCATCTGCCACAACCACGGCTACCTCCGCGGGGAGCAGTCTACCTGCCCCGAGTGCGGCGAGCGCTGTGAGGTGTACTCACGCGTGGTGGGCTACTTCCGGCCCGTGCAGCAGTGGAACGAGGGTAAGAGGGAGGAGTTCAAGGAGCGCCGTGGCTTCGCGGTCGCCGCGGCGGCCTGACGTAGGAAGGCCGAGTCGACGGGTTGAAGAGTTCGTGGGTGAAAACGGCCTCGCGTGGGCAAGTTGCAGTGCTGTGGGGTGCCTCACGGTCGGTTGGAGCGTGAGTTACTCAGCGCTCCCGTCTCATCTGAGGGGGCTGACAACGATGTATACGTGTAGGGGCGGGACATGTCCCGCCCGTTGTCCGGCAACACACCCGTTCGGCCCTCATCTGAGCCTTCACCTTCTCCAAGACCCCTTGACGGCAGCGAGAACGCGCAGAGCCGTGTCCATCAGTGCGCACACACACCACCCCGAACGCCCCGGAAGTACGTCATGAGAATCTGCGGCATCCAGGGCATCTCGGTCATAGACTTCCCCGGGAGGATAGCGTCGGTTGTCTTCCTGGGGGGCTGCAACTTCCGGTGCCCGTTCTGCCACAACCCGGAACTGGTGCTGCGGGCGGAGTCGCAGCCGGATATCTCCCTCGACGATGCCCTGCGGACCGTAGAGCGACGGAGGGGGCTCGTGGACGGGGTGGTGGTGACCGGCGGAGAGCCACTCATCAACGGAGAGGGACTGTTCGCCCTGCTACGCATGTTGCGCGAATCCGGACTCGCGGTGAAGCTGGACACCAACGGCTACGAGATCGACACACTGCGGGACGTGCTGGAAACGGGGCTGGTGGATTACGTAGCGATGGACGTGAAGACGTCGCTCGAACGGTATTGGGCAGCCGCGGGAAGGGCACTGGACGCCGGAAGGATACGAGACGCGATTGCCGCCATCAGCGGATCCGGCATCGACCACGAGTTCCGCACCACCTGCGTCCCCGGGCTCGTTGAGCTGGACGATGTGAGGTCTATCGCGACTCTCCTGGGCCGCAACGAGCGGTACATACTGCAACAGTTTCGCGCGACGTCCGTGGTTGTCGACCCTGCATATGCCTCAGTGAAGCCGCACATGGCAGATACGCTGAGGTCCTTCGCCGACGCCGTTCGGCCGTTCATCGGCTCAGTGTCACTCCGAGGGGTGTAGGACACTCCTGCAGACAACGGTCAAGCCTGCGTGGCCGGCGCGCTCGGACACATTTGACTAAGTGCACAGACACGGCACTTCGGATTCCGCGCGTGGCACACGCGGCGTCCGTGCTCTATAAGCAAGATGTGGAACCGGTACCTGTCTTCGGGCTTCACGATACCCTCAAGTTCCGAATGCGCGGCCTCGGCGCTCACGCGCAGGTTGATGAGGCCCAGGCGACCCGCTACCCGGTGTACGTGGGTATCCACAGGCATCGCGGGCATGCCGAGCGAGAACAACAGCACACAGCTCGCGGTCTTAGGGCCCACACCCTTGAACGACACGAGGTACTGCCGGGCGGCGCCCACGTCGAGGTCGGCGAGGAATGCAAGGTCGAGCGACCCATTCTCACGAGCCAAACGACCGAGTATCTCCCTGATCCTGACCGACTTGATGCGGGACAGCCCCGCACCGGCAATGGCGCGCTCGATATCCTCAACCCGCGCCTCAGCCACTGCTTCGAGAGTGCCGAACCGAGCGAGAAGCGACTCAAACGCACGATGCGAGTTTACGTCGGAAGTGTTCTGCGAGAGTACAGTCTCCACCAGCACATCCACCGCTCGACCGCGCGAGGTGAACGTGCGGGGTCCGTATGCACCCTCCAGGGCACCGACTATCTCTGCCACGGCGGCGGCAGATGAGGTAGCCGCAAACGCGCCGGGGACTATCCCGCTGTCACTTGACTGTCGTAAAGCTGACATGACACTCGAACGATGCTTGTGGTAGTGTAGTGCACGCAGTGGCAGTCAGTGTAGCATTGGATGTTGACCCCGGCATAGACGACGCACTGGCGTTGCTCCTCGCATTCAGGTCACCCGAAATCAGGCTGGTCCTGGTCACCACGGTCGCCGGCAACGGTCCCCTTGAGATGACCACACGGAATGCGCTGCGCGTGCTCGACTATCTCGGCGCCGTTCGCATACCCGTAGCTGCGGGCGCCTCGGAGCCCCTCGTAAAGCCATATCACGGGGCCCTCGGCTACCATGGTCCAGACGCCCTTGGCGGGCTGGCCTTGCCGGTTGGGCGGACACAGGTCGACCCTCGTGGAGCGGACGAACTTCTGTACGACTTCGCCGCATCAGCACCGGGGGAGCGGATACTCGTCGCCACCGGACCACTCACGAACGTCGCACGAGCCTTCCAGCGCCATGAAGACATGCCACTCATGCTCAAGGAGCTTGTTGTCATGGGTGGGGCATTCGGGCTCACCCGTTTCGGCACCGGCAATCAGACCCCGTACGCCGAGTTCAACATGTGGCAGGACCCTGACGCGGCGTACGCCGTGTTCCGCTCGGGCGTGCCCATCACCATCGTAGGGCTGGACGTCACCAACGACCCGGACGGCGCGCTCGATGCCTCAGACCTCGCCCTTCTGCGAGCGGGCACCACGCGCGAGGCCTCGCTGGCGGCCGACCTGCTGGAGTACGCCCTGCACGGTCATGCCTGTTGCGCAATGCACGACCCCCTGGCAGTCGCCGCTGCACTGGACCGGTCGCTCTTCACATTTGCCAGCGGCAACGTCTATGTGCTGACGCGTGACGATGACGAGCGCGGCAGAACATTGCTACACACGCTTGAGCTGTCCTCGGGCGGTCGCCCGGGCGCTCAGGTGGCGGCCACCGTCGATGGCCCGCGCTTCAAGCAGATGTTTCTGTCGAGGATGCTAGGCAACTAGTATGGCCACCGTCCTCGTCTGCGGCGCCATCAACTGGGATACTACCTGTCTGGTTGAGCACCTCCCGTTTCCCGGCGAGGAGGTCACCTGCGACAGTGTGAGCGAAGTGCCCGGCGGAACAGGAGCAAACGTTGCCGTGGCGGCCGCGCGTATCCTTGGTCCCGGCGAAGTCGCGCTATTTGCCGCACTTGGACGCGACGATATCGCAGATATGCAACTCGCCATCCTTGACGCCGAAGGCGTGGAACATGGCCCCGTCGCTCGCATCCAGGGGCAATCCTCGGGACATGCCTACATCTTCGTCGACCACACGGGCCAGAACGTCATCGCAAGCAGTCTCGGAGCGAACTCCGCCCTGAGCACCCGCCACGCCCGGATGGTGAGGCTGAACACGCTGCTGCAGGACTGCCTTTGCGTCGCTCTGACGGACCCACCACTGCCGGTTGCCTCGCATCTACTTCGTGCTGCCGCCTCTCGTGACCTTCCTGTCCTATGGGACCCGGGCACCCTCGCGCGGCACGGATGGGACGTGCTCGCCCCGTTGACGAGACAGGTGGATTCGCTCTTCGTCAACGAAACGGAGGCCAGGTGGCTCTTCGGCACGGCGGACCCGAGGGACATCGTGAGGAGCCTTGACCGGCGCGGAGCGCCATCTCACCTGGTACTGAAGATGGGAGCACGTGGCTCGCTACTCATTGATGTCGACTCCGGCAGAACGACTGAGATACCGCCACTCCCCATTGTCGCCTTAGGGCTAGAGGTGGTAAGCGCGGTGGGATGCGGCGACGTCTTCCTGGGGTCCTACGCCGCGTACCTCTCCCGTGGCTGGGAGCGCGGCGACGCGTTGCTCATGGCCTCTGCCGCCGCAGGGCTCAATGCGACTCGACCCGAAACGCGCGGGGGCCCAACAGAGGCACTGCTGAACAACACGATAGAACGGGCGCTACCGCTCGGATTTCCGTCACGGGACGCCGAGGGAAACGTCAGATGAGCTACTCACCGGGAACGGGCACCGCTCCCACACCCAACCCGACTCCCGGACGCAAAGCGCAAATCAGGCTGGGAGTCCGGCAGGGAATCCGCCGCGGCATCCACGGGTTCCTGTGGATTGCGAGGATACTCGTTCCCGTCTCGCTGGCAGTCGCGCTGCTGGACTGGACCGGATGGCTCTACGCCCTCGACCCCGTATTCAGCCCCGTAATGGCACTCATCAACCTGCCGCCACAGGCGGCGCTGCCAATCATCTCGGCCCTGTTCTCAAGCTTCTATGCCGCCGTCGCTATGATGGTGGTCATCCCATTTACCCACGCCCAATTCGTTCTCGTGGTCATCTTCATCTCCATAGCCCACATGGTTGTGGTGGAAGGCTTGATACAACACAAGGCGGGGATCAACGGCGTCGCCATCACTGCCGTTCGTTTGTTCGCGGCCGCGGTCGCCGTCTACATCGCGTCGCAGTTTCTCCCCGGCACCGAGATCCCGGTGGTGATGCCGGACAGCCTGGGCGAGCGCCCACCCCTCACCGGCGCGCTTCTGGCGTGGACGATGAGTAGCCTCAGACTGATGCTCAAGATACTCGTCATCATCGTATCCGTGATGATTGTCCTCGAGACACTGAGAGTGTTGGGTTTGACCGACCGCATCGCCGCAATCTTCCGTCCATTCATGGTTGTGCTCGGGCTGTCCCCGAATGTGGCAACCATGTGGGTGACCGGTGCGTTCTTCGGCATCATCTACGGCAGCGCGGTTATCGTCGAGGAGTCCGTCAGTGGGCGGTTCACGCGGGACGAATTGACACGCCTCCATATTTCCCTGGCGATGAGCCATTCGATGGTTGAGGACCCCGCGCTGTTCCTCGCCCTGGGCATCGGCCTCCAGTGGACGGTTGTACCCCGACTTCTGGCGGCCGCACTGGCGGTCCAGTTCTACCGCCTGTTCCACGCGGCCAGCACGCGATTCCGGCCGCGACCACAGGAACAGGCGTTATAGACTACTTGTCGGGCAGTTCGATGACCTTGTGTCTCCCAGACGAGCCCGACACGAGCCTTATGTCGCGCTGAGGCACTCCGTAGTAGTCTGCGACCGCGCGCAACACCGCCTCATTCGCCTTCCCTTCCTTCGGAGGCTCCTTAACCCGCACCACGAGATGGTCCTCGACCGGTTCAACGCCGGGCGCCCTCGAATTCGGTTTCACGTCCACCCGAATCTTCATCTCACCTCCTCACCCACACGCCATCCGCGTCCAGAGTGTCCGGCACCACCTCCTCCAGCACATTCTGAAGCGGCGACCGGCTGTGGCACAAGAGCCGCAGGTAATTGTCGCTGGTGCCCACGTACACACCGCTCCCCGGCCCCGTCTCCACCTCCCACAAGACTTGCTGCCTCCTGCCAAGCCACGACGAAGCGTACGAGGTACGGCTGCGACGGGCAAGTTCCTCCATGATGGCGACGCGCTGCCGCACTACGTCCGCCGGCACCTGGCCGGACATGTTGACAGCGGGCGTGCCCGGTCGTCGCGAATACGGGAACACGTGTATGCGCGCAAACCCAGCCGTCTCGCAGAAGGACATGCCCGCGGCAAACTCCTCGTCCGTTTCGCCCGGGAACCCGACAATGACATCGGTGGTGATGGCCACACCGGGCACGGCAGCCCGGATGTGCTGAAGGGCTTCGTCATATTCTCCAGGACTGTACTGTCG
>Ga0351964_1057_pt1 | contig 23742 bp, 21 predicted proteins | sample TotcelT113001N15_FD_205807 | JGI IMG/M metagenome (GOLD analysis project Ga0351964, IMG submission 205807) | Enriched cells from coal bed in the Powder River Basin, Montana, United States - Total cells T11 rep3 HSBNCT.T11.300.1.N15 ... | reverse complement strand
GTTGAAAGATTTAAGCTCCGCACCGCGCCGGACATGGGAATGTAAAAGGTTCTTGCCGGATAACGGGCCGGAATTTCCCTGGGAAGCCCGCCAGTTTCCGAGCCGAAGACCAGAAAGAGCCTTTTTTCCTGGGGAAGCTCCCAGTGGGGGCGGCCCCCTGTTTTGGAAAAAAGGCAGAGCTGGCTCGCATCAATGTTTCTGGTAGAAACCAGCGAATCAAAATCCTCCCAAATGGTGAGGTCCACGGAAGGCCAGTAATCAAGGCCCGCCCGTTTAATCTGGGAGCTTTCCAGGGAAAAGCCAAGCGGCCTGATTAGATGCAGGGCCGCCCCTGCGGCAAGGCAGGTCCGGCCTATGTTGCCTGTGTTCCAGTGTATTTCCGGATGCACAAGCACCACATGCCTTTCAACGGATTCCATGATAATCCAAGCAAAAGGGTTGCAGGCAGACCTTAAAAAGGCACATTCCGGCGCACCAAAAGCGTAGCCTTTTTGCTTTGGCCTTGCAAGGGCGCAGGGGGGGTTGCCGTGTGAAAGGCGTGGCCGCAGGAGACCCGGATAATGAGGCTTGAGCAGGCTTATGCCGGGTGGAGGCAGAGCCGTCTGACCCAGGAGGGGGAGCTTCAGAAGCCATAAAAACAGCGCCAGGCCCGGACGGCCGTCATATATCCTTTTTCATCAGCTCCTCGGCGGTTACATCCCTGCGGGGAAGCCCTCCGGGGATTGTCGGGCTTTCGGTGATGGGCGCGTATTGGGTTGGGGCCGTGCCCCTTTTGAAGCTTTCAAAAACCGTTTTCTTTGACTGGGGCGTGGCCAGAAGACCGCTTTCGGCGTCTATGCGGGCAAAGACAACGCCGTCTGAAACAGGGAAGGTTTTCGCTGGCCTGTTTTTCAGAATTTCCTGCATGAAATCTACCCACACGGGGCTTGCTGTGCGGGAGCCGGTTTCGCCCTTGCCAAGGGGCTTCTCGTTGTCAAAACCCACCCATACGCCTGTAACAAAGTCCGGAGTGTAGCCCACAAACCAGGTGTCGTTTAAGTTGTTGGTGGTTCCGGTCTTGCCTGCCACAGGCCGCTGCAGGGCCTTGGCGCGCCAGCCGGTTCCATTTTCCACCGCGCCCTGAAGCAGGTGGGTCATCACAAAGGCCGTGCTCTCGTCAATGGCCCTGCGACCCTTGGGCTCCAGGCTTTCCAGAACCCGGCCATCCCTGTCTATTATGCTTGTGATAAAGGTCGGGCTGATGAGGGTTCCCTGATTGGCAAACACCGAAAAGGCGGTCACCATTTCCATAAGGGTTGTGCCCGAAGAGCCCAAGGCAATGGAAAGATCCCTTGCAATGGGAGTCGTTATTCCAAGCCGCCTTGCATAATCTATGGCATAACCGACGCCTATTTCCTGGAGAATTTTTATGGTTACAACATTCCGGGAATGGGCCAGGGCATCCCTTAAAAGGGTGGGGCCGTAAAAGGTCTGCTGGTAGTTTTTGGGCTTCCATACAGAATCCATGGGCCCATCCTGAAAGACGATTGCCGTGTCAATGAGCTTTGTGGCCGGGGTGAATTTTTTTGAGGGATGATCCAGGGCGGCGGCGTATATGATTGGCTTGAAGGCCGAGCCGGGCTGACGGATGGCCTGCATGGCCCGGTTGAACTGGCTTTTGGAAAAGTCGTATCCGCCTATCATGGCCTTGACCTGGCCGGTGCCAGTTTCCACGCACAAAAGGGCTCCCTGGACTTCGGGCTCCTGCTCAAGGGCAAGCTCCCAGGGGTTTTCTCCATCAGGCCTTTTTACTGCCCGCACCAGAATAACATCCCCTGCGGAAAGGGCCTGGGATGGATTGGAAATGCGGACATCAAAGGATGCCTTCTCCGGGTCCGGCTTTCTTGCCCAGCGCATGTTGCGGATGGGAATTTCCCCGCTTGCGCCGCCCATTTTCACAAGGGTGGTTTTCGTGCTGTCGGAAACTTCCGTGACCACGCCCAAAACCACCATGCCTTCTGAAAGGGGTGCCCCTTCGCTGTTCTTTGCAAGTTCGGCGATAAAGGGCTCAATCTGTCCGGGATCCAGGTTTTTGATGGGGCCCCGGTAGCCGATGCGCTTGTCAAGCTCCTCCAGGCCCTTTTTCAGAGCGGCCTGTCCGGCTTTTTGCATCTGGATATTCACGGCCGTGCGGATGACAAGCCCGCCGTTGTAGAGCATGTCCTCGCCGTACTTCTCCACCACAAAGCGCCTGATATGCTCTGTGTAATCCGGGGTTTGCTCCAGAAAAAGGTTGGAGCTTGAGATGAATTTCAGAGGCGTTTCCTGGGCCTGGGCTGCCTGGGCCTGGGAAATGTGGTCGTCCTCGATCATGCGGTTCAGCACATAAATCTGCCGCTGCCGGGCCCGGGCAGGGTGACGGATGGGGTCATCGCGGCTTGGGGCCTTGGGCAGGCCGGCCAGGATGGCCGCCTCTGCCAGGTTAAGGTCCAGGGCCTTTTTTCCGAAATAAGCCCTGGCTGCGGCTTCCACGCCGTAAGCGCCCTGGCCCAGATAAATCTGGTTGAGATAAAGGAAAAGAACCTGATCCTTTGTGAATTTGTTATCAATCCTGTAAGCAAGGATGGCTTCCCGGATTTTGCGGGCAAAGCTCCTTTCCGGGGTCAGCAGAAAGGATTTTGTGACCTGCTGGGTGATGGTGCTGCCGCCCTGGACAATCCCTCCGGCCTCGAGATTCTTTTTCACGGCACGCAGAATTCCCATGAAATCCACTCCCTGGTGCTCGTAGAAGCGGGAATCCTCGGCGCTTAAAAAGGCCTTTATCAAATGGTCGGGCATTTGGTCCAACCCGATGACATACCTTCGCTCCTTGAATATCTCGGCCAGCTTGATGCCATCATCGGAATAGACGGTTGTCACAACCGGAGGGCGGTAATCCATCAGGGTGTTTATCTGGGGCAGGTCGTCGGAAAAGTGCAGGTATAGGCCCACAACAGTGCAACTGCCCGCAAGAAGTACAAAAAGGGTGCTCCATGCAAAAAAACGGAAAATCCTGAAAAACCGCGACCGCCTGCCTGGTTTAGCTGCATTGCCGTGTTTTTTTGTATCAGCCATTCGGGTTGCTTTCTTGAGGCCCAGAAACTGTCGGCCTGTTTGCCAAACGCAGGCCCGCCCCTGCATATGTGAGTTGAAAAGGGCGGGCCTGCGCTCAAAATTATAAGTTTTATCATACCACAAAACAGGCGCAGCAGGATACCCGCCTGCCAGGAAAAAAGCATACAAACTTTATATTGACAAGGATAAATGCCTCTGTTAACCAGCAGGGCCGTCCGGAGACCTGGAGGAAGGGGCCGAACGCGGTTTCAACCAGTCGCCTAACTCATTGGTCTCACAAGCAAAAGGCGCGACAGCGTGACCTTTTTCGATTTTAAGGGCAACCAGCCTTGGGCGCGGGATTTGACCATTGTCATGCAGCTTGGCCTGACAATGGCCGGGTGCGTGGTTTTCTGCTTTTTTGTGGGCAGATGGCTGGATGGCCTGTTGGGGCTTTCAGGTTTGTTGACAGTGGTGTTCCTGTTGCTGGGAGTCGTTGGCGGAGGGGTTGTGTGCTACCGCCAGATAATGGAACTGACGGAGGAAGGCGCTAATCCGCCGGAGCAGGACAAGGCCAAGAGCAACAAAGACGATGAGTGATACAAACCCAATACAATCCTCCTTTAAGCGGTACGGGCAATCAGCCCTGCTTGCGGGCATTATTGTATGTGCGGCCGGAATAAGCCTAGGTTATCCCCAGGTGGGCAAGGGCTTTCTTCTGGGTGCGCTGGCAAGCATCATCAACTTTGTGATGATGGGCCTGGCCCTGCCGTCAAAGGTGGCTGCCGACAACCGCAAGTCCGCGGCAGTCAAAAGTTTTTCATCCGTGATGCTGCGGTTTGCAATTATGGGCGTTGCGCTGATTGCCGGATTTTTCCTTTCTTCATTCTCCTTCTTTGCCGTGGCAGCCGGGCTGTTTTCAATCCAGGCTTTGATTTTGGCGGATCACCTTGTGGTCAGACCCATCCGTGCCAGATATTTCCGATCTTCGGGATAAAATTACCGGTTGACTGTTGCTGATAAAAAGGGTTTTTAGGCGCATACGCTTGCAATGAAGCTGTAGCCAGGGAAAAGACCGACAATGCAAGACCTTGGGAAAATACATCAGTTATTGGTGCCTTTGGGAGATCACACCATGGTGTTCAACCTTGATGTGATTATCATGAGCTGGCTTGCCATGGGGCTCATGCTGGTGCTGGGCGTATTGGCCGTTAAAGGCCACGGCCTTTTACCGGGCCCCTTCCAGGTGATAGGCGAGATTTTTGTAAGGCAGTTCGCCCAGCTCACAGAGGATGCCCTGGATAAGGAACTGGGCCGCAAATACGCACCCATGATAACAGCGCTTTTCATGTTTCTGCTGATTTCAAACTGGCTGGGTGTCATTCCCCATTTGAGCGAGCCGACCAAGGATTTGAACACGCCGCTTTCCATGGGGCTTATGGGATTTGTCGTGGCACATTATGCAGGAATCAGGGCCAAGGGGTTTGGTGGCTACATCAAAGAATATTTTCAGCCCTTTGTATTCATGATGCCCCTAAACCTCATCGGTGAGATAGCCAAGGTAATCTCGATTTCTTTCCGTCTTTTTGGAAATATCATGGGAGGGGCGATAATTGTTCTTGTGGTGGATCATCTTATATTCTCCCTGATTCTGCCGCCTTTTCTGATCGCCTTTTTCAGCATTTTCATCGGCACAATTCAGGCTTTTGTGTTTACGATGCTCACGGTGGTTTATATTTCAGTCCAGGTGAAGTGATTATGGAAATTGAACTTACCACATGGACACGCATGGCTGCTTTCGCCAGCGCCGGCCTCTGCATGGGCATGGGCGCTATCGGAGCCGCAATCGGCGAAGGTCACGCGGCCGCCGGTGCCAATGCAGCCATATCCCGGAACCCGAATGTTTCGGGTGATGTGTTCAAGACCATGCTGGTGGGGCAGGCGTTGGCGGAATCAGCAGCCATTTTCGCCCTTGTGGTGGCAATGCTGCTGCTTTTTTCCGATCTTGCCAAAGGCCCCATGACCCCGTGGGTCATGCTGTCAGCGGGTTTTTGCATGGGGATGGGAGCTGTGGGGGCTGGGATTGGAAGCGGGTTCCCGGCTGCAGCCGCCTGTGAGGGCACGGCGAGGCAGCCTGCCATATCCGGCCGCTTGAACACAAACATGCTGATTGGGTCGGCAGTATGCCAGACTCCGGCCATTTTTTCTCTGGTGGTTGCTTTTATTCTGCTGTTTTCGGATTTTTCAGCCCAACCGTCCAACCCTATGTGGGGCGCGATTTTGGGTGCGGGCCTGGCCTCGGGGCTTGGGGCTGTCGGGTCAGGGCTGGGCAGCGGACTGGTCGCCGAATCCGGCTGCGAGGGTTTGGCCAGGCATCCTGGAGCGGCCATGCCGGTAACCAATGCCATGCTGCTGGGACAGGCCGTGACCCAGACCAAGGCGGTTTACGGACTTCTTATCAGCTTCATCCTCATGTTCAAAAAGGTTGAGCCGGCCGATACAATTGCACCGGCAGCGGCATTTTTGGCAGCAGGATTGTGCATGGGCATCGGCGCCATAGGCCCAGGTATCGGCGAGGGTCTTGTCGCCAGAAGCGCGGTAAAGTGGATCGCCCGTAACCAGGATAATGTCACAAACATTATCCGCCTCATGTTGATGGGCATGGCTGTAACTGAATCCACCGGCATTTATTCACTGGTGATTTCACTGGTGCTGATCTTTGTGATGTAGGTCTTGACGGCTATGGGCCCGGTCCGATTGGGCAGGGCCTGTAACAAACCAGGATTTTTCATAATTTAAAGGGCTGCTTGATACGCAAATCAACAGTTGCAACAAGGAGGACTTAAGATGGAGATTTCAGGAGCTGATATCGTCCGGGCGGCGGCATTTTTGGGTGCAGGCATTTCCATGGGCCTTGGGGCTATAGGGCCCGGCGTGGGTGAAGGAATGGCGGCAGCCAAGGCCTGCGAGGCCATCGGCAAGAATCCCAAGGAAGCCGGCCTTCTTACCCGCACCATGCTTGTGGGTCAGGCGGTTTCCGAATCCACGGGCATTTACTCCCTGGTTATCGCCCTGCTGCTGCTCTTTGTGGTGAACTGAAACCAAGGGGACTCATACCTTGGCTCCACAACGGACCCAATTAGGCTTATAATAATCGGGTTGCTGTGTGCAAAGGGGATGGCTCATGGAAGTTGTTGAAAATATAGCTCTTATAACCATCAATGAGACGCTGGTTGTGCAGCTTCTGTCCTTTTTGATCTTCATGTTTATCATGAACCGTATGATGTTCCGGCCCCTGCGGAACATCATGGAGAAACGGGAAAAGATCATGCAGGACACCGAGAATGAAATCCGCGACAACCAGGCCCAGATGAAGAAAATGCAGCGTGAGCTTGCCAAGCAGGAAGCGCAGGCAAAAGGGGATGCTGCCACCCTGCTGCTGGAAATAACCAGGGCGGGCGAGGAAGATGCCAGGCAGATATTTCTTGCGGTTCGCGAGGAGATTGCCAGAATCCGCCAGCAGTCCTCAACCGATCTTGAGGCGGAATACGCCAGGGCCAGCAAGTCCCTGGAAGAAGAGGCCCGGGCAATTTCTCTGGCGCTGATGGAGCAGGTTTTGCAACGGAGGCTTGGTTTGTCATGACGCACGCGCCCAAAAAAAGGACAAGCCTCAAGCTTGCCCCCGCCCCCTTATATGTCGCCTGTGCACTGGTTCTGCTTACGATGTTGCTGTTGGCCTCTCCGGCCATTGCCAGCGAAGGCGCAGGCTGGCGCAGCACTTATGACCTGGTGATGCGATGGGTCAATTTCTTCATTCTGGTTTTCCTGTTGGTAAAGTTCGGCAGAAAACCCCTCCTTGGCTTTCTGGGCGAGCAGAAAAAGAGTGTTGAAACCCAGCTTGCAAAGCTGGAGCAGCGCCGGCAAACCGTTATGCAGGATATGGCGGCTCTTGAGGAAAAAATGGCTGCCAGGGACAAGCGCTTGAGCGAAATTGTGGAGCAGACCCGGCTTCAGGCAGAGCAGGAACGACAGCAGATTGTGGATGGTGCCCGTGCGGAAAGCGCCATTTTGCTTGAAAACGCCAAAACCCGCATACAGGCCAGACTTGTTGAAACCAAAATGCAGTTTCGCACCGAATTGCTGGATATGGCGGTGGATATAGCTGCAAAGGAGCTTCCGCAAGTCATAACGGCAGATGACCAGAACCGGCTGCTTGGCACCTACCTGGCAAACGCCTTTAAAGCCGCATAGCGTATGTGTGCGGGCCTGAAGCGTCTGTTCCGGTTATAAATTGCAGCGCCGCCCACTGTTGGATAATGCACCCCCGGCAGCTTTTTATGGCTGCCGGGGGTTTTTGTTTACAATGGCCACCCTCTTTTATTTTCCGGCCCGGCTTTTTTTGGAACGGCCTTTGGGGGAAGCAGGCTTTTTTCCAGGGGTTTTGGCCGGAGTGCGGGCAAGGATTTGCTGCTCAATTTCGGTTTTATCGCGGCGGTCATTTATTGCGAATTTCTTTCCAGCAGGGCGTTTTTTCATTATAAACAAATAGTTGAAGCCCCTTAAAAAATAATTACCCTCAATGGCGGCGGTGTGCCAGTGGTTTCTTTTGAGCTTGGCGTTTCTTCTCACCACGCAGACTATGTCCACAGGGGTGAATTTTTTCCTCAAAAGCCCGAAAAGCTCCATGCCTATGGGGGCAAAGGGCCTGCCCTTTTTGAATGAATCGCTTACATACAGGGCCATGTAGCGGCCCGGTTTCAATATGCGGTCTATTTCCCTTATCACCTGCTCCATTGCCCTTGAATAATCCCTTGACCCGGCATCCAGCCTGCCGATGCAGGCAGGCTCGTCCGAATAGGTGATGTGTGTGGAATACGGCGGGTCAATAAATACAAAGTCCGCGCTGGCGCCGGGCAGAGGAATCTTTCTGGCATCCGCCCTGGCAATGTCCTTGCGGAAAGGGGCGATGTCAAAGCCAAGGGCCTTGCGCTCCAGGTCCTTTGCAACATCAAGGGTGGTGCCGGAACCGGCCATGGGATCCACAACAGTTTCGCCCTTATGGGTGTAGCGCGAAAGAAGGTTCCATATCACAAAGGACGGCGTTGCCCCTGCATAGTCCGGGTCGCCCTGAATTGAGTCGCCGTAATGCTGGGACGGGTAATCCCAAAGAGTTGTGGTTTGCAGAACCAGCGGCGGCTTTGCCATTGCAACCTCATTTAAAAATTGCCTTTGAAGGCCTTGCCAAAGGGCGGCTTTTTGCCTTATTTACCACGAATTATGGAACGGTTAAACGAAAATCCCCTGCTGTTGGATGCGGCCTATAACGCCTGCAATATATGCCCAAGGCGCTGCGGCATAAACCGCAATGCCGGACATAAGGGATTCTGCCGCACGGGCTGTGGCCTGGAAGTGGCCTGGGCCGGGGTGCACGGCGGCGAGGAGCCCTGTCTTGCAGGCGCAAGCGGGGTGGGCAACTTCTTTTTTTCAGGCTGCAACATGGCCTGCGTTTACTGCCAGAACCACCAGATAAGCCAGGGGGATGTTGCCCGCCTTTCCATGAGCGAAGAAGCCTTTGTGCAAAAGGCACTTTTTTTCCAGGAGCAGTCTGTCCGCGCCATAGGCCTTGTGTCCGGCGGCCATCAGGCCCCGGCCCTTTGCCTGGCGCTTGCAGCAGCCAGAAGAAAGGGCCTTGAGATTCCCGTCATCTACAACACCAATGCCTATGAAACCGTTGAAAGCCTAAAAACCCTTGAAGGGCTTGTGGACATCTACCTGCCGGATATCCGCTATTCCTGCGATGACGCTGCCCTCAAATACTCTATGGCTCCCGGGTACACGGAAATTTCAAGAAACGCCATTCTGGAAATGTACCGCCAGGTCGGCCCGGTGTCGCCTGATCCGGCCACAGGTCTGGTGGACAGGGGCCTCTGGGTGCGCCACCTGGTTTTGCCCAACAGCCTTGCCGGAACCTGGGAAAGCCTGTGCTTCCTGGCCCTGGAGCTTTCGCCCAGAATAGGCCTTTCCGTGATGAGCCAATACAACCCCCTGCACAGGGCGGGCGGCTTTGAAGAAATTGCCCGGACCATAACCCAAAAGGAATACGAACAGGCTGTTGACATGGCCGTTTCGCTCGGCTTTGAAAACATCCTCACCCAGGAGATAGACGGCGCGGCCCATAACGCGGTGCCGGACTTTTCCGACCCCGCCTTGCCCTTTAAAAGCTTCTGATCGCTCTGGCGTCAATCTGCCAGCACCTGCTCAAGGGGGGCTGCCTTAAAATTTTCAGGCAAGGCAAACAGGCCTTGGTCAAGGGATTTTTGCCCGACATGGATTGCCGTGTCCACCCGCCGTTTTCCGTCTTGCAGATGTGTCACCCACTGCAGGGCCCACCCGCGGGAGAGAAGCTCCATGACTTCCGGCGAAAAGGCCGCCATTTCCCCGGCGTTTCCTGAAACACTGTTTATGGTCTGCATGGCCCTGCCAAAGGCTTTCATGTCAATATCCTCCTTTACCGATATTTCCGGCGATATCCATATTTCATCGGAAAGGCGGCCATTTACGCGCATTTCATAGGCCTTTGCCTGGTATCCGGCAATCAGTTGAACCCTGTCGGTGGGCAGCAGGCTCACCCTTGGCTGGGTGCTCTGGCGCATTGGCATGTGGCGGGCAAGTATTTTCCGGGCTTGCTCCCTTTCATTGGGAGGCAGGGCTGCCAACTGCTTTTCCATCATCAACAGCGCCTGGTCTCTGGCGCTGGAAAGTTTTTGAGCGCATTGCTCCGGGGTTCCGCTCCAGTATGTGCCTGCCTGGTTGTCAAGAAAGGTGATGGTGTCTGATACAGCATCGTAAACAGTGGCCCTGACGCCATCCTCCATGCGGATGCGCTGGTTTTCAATGAAAACCTGCCGCTGGCCGCCAGCGGTGCTTTCCGTGAACTCCCAGCCGGCAAGCGCCTGGAAGGGGAAGGCGAATGTTGCCAGGGCAAGGGCGGCTACAAGGGCCGTCAGGCTCAAATTTTTCATGCCTTGTCTCCTTTAAATGGCTGGCCGGGCGTTATCGGACCGCCCAGACGCCGAAAGCCGGCTTTTCCTTGAAACCAACCCCAACCCGGCCGTCCTCCATGTAAATGGTCCAGGCATAGGCAGCATCGTAAACGCTGGTGGTGCTGGTCCAGTAAGCCTGGGCAACCCCATTGAAGGGGTGGCCCTTCGGCAGGGCCGGGGAATGGGCGGCCATGTCCAGCAGGCTTTCCATTTCGCGCACGCCGCCAAGCCGCCAGGGCCCTTTGGGGAAAGGGTTTTCCCGGTTGCGCTGTCTCACGGACTCAAGGGCCTCCTGCCAAGAAAGGGGCCTGCCCGGCCTGTCGGGATTTTTATCCCACACAAGGCCGGTTGCCCGGTCCAGAAATCCGTCATCCTGTGGAACAAAGCGCGGATATGGGAGGGGCGGGTCATCATCAGCCTCTTCCCGGCTGCTCACGGGCCAGACCATATAGGCCCCGTGTCTCATTCCCTGAAAAACGCGGCCCCCCCCAAGGTGAATGTACCAGGCCTCGCCCGGAAGCCGGGCGCAGGGGGTCAAGCTCCAGTAATAGCCGGAAAAAACATTTTCAAAGGGATGCCCATCCGGCAGGGCTGGGTTGAAAAAGGCGTGGCTTATCAGAGAGAAAAGCTCCCTGCGCCGGGGAAGCCTCCAGTTGCTGCGCCCGAACTGGCCTGCCCTGTTCAGTTCCGCCACAGATTTGCCTGCCTCGTCAAAGGAAAGGGGAAATTCAAAAAGGGAAGCGTTTTTTGGCCACTCAAGGCCGGTGAGCCTGTCAAGCACCAGGGGGCCGGTTACCTCAAACCTGGGGTTTGGCCAGGGCCTGCCCGCCCTGCTCTCACCGTCCTGGCCTGTTCCGGCGCAGGCAGACCTTTTGTGGGCGGGGTCAAAGCAAAAGTTCTGGTCTGAAGCAAAAAAGAGTTTCAATTCCTTATCCCTTGCACAGCGGCCCTGCGGAATGTAAAAATTGCATATACCGGACAGCGCCATGACCTTATTCTATAACAGGCGGCGTTAAAACGCCACGGCGGATGCACTGGTGCAGCCCGGCGTAAAGCCGGCAGCAATCGGCGTCTTTTTAAGGAGATTTTCAATGGAAAGCGCTCCGCTTGAAGTGGAGGTGAAGTTTTGGGTTGAAGATCCAGCAGACCTGCGCCGCAGGATTTCAATTCTGGGCGCGGATTTTTTGGGATCAGCAGATGAGCACAATACGGTCTGGGACAATGATAAGGCCCAGGTTCGCAAAAAGAAAGGGCTTTTGCGCCTGCGCGAGGAAGGCCGCGCCACCCTCACGGTAAAGGCCAAAATCGAGCAGAAAAGCGACTGCCAATGCAAGGTGATGGCAGAGTGGGAGACAGCTCTTGATAACCCCTTGGCCATGAAACAGATACTTGATTTTTTGGGATATTTTCCCGTCAGGTGCTATGAAAAAAAACGCGAGACCTTTAAGCTGGGCAAGGTTCTCCTTATGCTGGACACCATGCCCTTTGGCGTGTTTCTGGAAATTGAAGGCCGGGAAGAGGCCATTAAAGAGGCCGCAGCAGCCCTTGGCCTTGAGTGGGAGGGGCGCATCCTGCTCAACTATTTTGAACTATTTGAGATAATTAAAGAAAAAGAAGGCCTGGCCTTCAAGGACATCACATTTGAAAACTTTTCATGCATCAGCCCGAATGTTGCCGCCTGCCTGCCCGGCTTTTTTGCCAGGCCATCCGGCAAATAAAAGGGGATCGAAAACAGCGGCCCTGCAAAACGCAACCCTTATAAAGAGCCTTTTGGTGTGGTTATGACGCATTTATGACGCAAACAGCATCAGGCGAAGCAACACTAGTCAAGCCTTTATTTTCCTGCCTCTTTTTACGATTGTAAAATGTAAAAGCTGTTGACTTGGGCATTTGCCTTGTGGTTGACTGCTAGACTAATCCGGCTTCGCAAACCATGATGCGGCATGGCGGGCCGGCAGCCAAAATTCTGTTGCGCACATTAATGCTCTCATTCTCCTGCTGATTGGCTTTTCAAACCATTAAAGCTTGTTACGCGGGTCAGCGGCTTGTTGTTGCCCGCGCCACCACCCCGGAGGCTTACATGACAGTTGAGATGACCATTGATTTTACCAAGGAGATGGAGTTCAACGCGGATTTTGACACCTGCTTTGAATTTTTTTCCAATGTGCCCCAGACGGCCGAGTATTTTCCCAAGGTGGAAAGGCTTACCGGCCTGGGCGGCAACTCTTTTCAATGGGAAATGGAAAAGGTCGGCGTATCCAAATACACCATCCAGGTGATTTACGCCTGCAAGTACGAAGCTGACAAGCAAAAGGGCACCATAAAATGGACGCCCGTGTCGGATGTGGGCAACGGCAGAAATGAAGGCTATGCCAAGCTTACGGATGTAAACGGCAAAACCAGGGTCCAGTTCTACACCAAGCTGGATATTTCCCTGCCCCTGCCCGGCCTTGTGAAGTCCCTTGTAAAACCTCTTGTGGTTCGCGAGTTCAACAGCACAGCCGATCAATTCGAGAAAAACCTGGTTGCGAAATTCGGTTGAGCAAAAGCCCCAGGCAGCAAAAGGCCGCCTGTGTATTGTTCAAAGGGGGTAGTATTATGTTCGGCAAGACACGCTTGATCATAACCATTGTTTGTGCAGCGATTTTGGTTGTTTTCTGCCTGCCGGAAGCAGCCCAGGCCAGAAAACCCCAGTTTGAATGGAAGGTGGGAACCCTTGCCCCAAGGAATGTGGGATGGGCCAAGCAGGTTGAGGAGGTTCTGATGCCCGCCATTGAACGCATCACCGAAAAGGACCTCAATCTGCGGATATATTGGGGCGGGGTGATGGGCGATGACGAGGACTGCATCAAGAAGATGCGCATTGACCAGCTCCAGGCGGGCGGCCTCACGGCAAGCGGGGCCATATTGATTCTGCCGGATTGGGCTGTTGTTGAAATTCCCTTCCTTTTCAACAATTACGATGAGGTTGATTTTGTAAAGCCAAGGATGTTTGACCGCTTTGACCAGCTCATGGCGGAACGGGGCTTCAAGCTCGTTGTGTGGATTGATCAGGATTTCGATCAGCTTTATTCGGTCCGCAGGCCCCTTGAAAAGCCGGAAGATTTCAGGGGAATGCGCTTTGTCACCTGGTACGGCCCCCTGGAGGAAAGGGTGCTGGAGCTTCTGGGCTCCAGGCCCATCCCCATCAATGTGCCGGAAGTTTCCGCGTCCATGCGTTCGGGCATTGCCGAGGCCAACATCGCCCCGGCAATCTGGATGGTGGGCTCCCAGATGTATTCTGTTGCCCGGTATGTCAATGACATGAACATCCGCTACGCGCCCGCCCTTATTGTGGTAACCAAAAAGGCCTATGAAGAGATTCCAAAGGCTTACCAGGATGGCATAATTGCCGAGAGGTGGGAGATTACGGACAACTTTGTGGCCGGAACCCGTCGCGACAATGCCAAAAGCCTTGAAGCCATGATTCGCTATGGCATGAAAAAGGCCAACATCACGCCTGCCAACCTTGCGCGGTTCCAGCAGATATTGGAGCCCGTGGGCCAGGAGATGGTGGGCAAACTTTACAGCCAGGAGCTTCTGGACGAACTGAAGGGCCACATAGCAGAATACCGTGCCATCCATTCCAATTAAGGCTTTGCGCCTTGCACTATACGGGAAGGGAGGGAGTCATCCGCGCCCTTCCCTGTCCGAATAATCAAGTCCTGTTTTGGCCCTGCAGGGGGCATTACCCTTTTTGCGTATTTTTATCCAAAAGACCCGGATAGCAGGAAAGACCCGCCTCTGTTGAGGGGCTGCTTTCTGCCTCCGGCCAGGCAGGTTTTGTGTTTGAATTTTTTAAAATCGCCGCCAGCACACCACAAGGGGGAAAGCAATGTCAGCAAAAAAATTGTTAATACTGGGGCTTGCCCTGTTTTTTGCCGCCGCCGCCACCTTTTTGCCCCATGCGGCCCACGCAAAAAAACCCAAATGGGAATGGAAAACCGGAACCCTTGCCCCAAAGGGTGTGGGCTATGCCAACCAGGTGCGCGACATACTTTTGCCTGCCATTGAGGGGGCCACGGACGGAGATGTGGTTCTCAAGGTTTACTGGGGCGGGGTGATGGGCGATGACGAGCAGCATATACAGAAGATGCGCATGGGCCAGCTTCATGCAGCCGGGCTTTCGGGCCAGGGCACCTTCCTTATGGCGGGTGACATGGCTGTTCTGGGCCTGCCCTTTTTGTTTGAGAGCTGGGAGGAGGTGGATTACTTAAAGGAGCGGATGATGGACCGCTTTGACGCCATTGTCGCAAAGCACGGATTCAAGCTCCTTTTGTGGCTGGATCAGGATTTTGACCAGATATATTCAACCCGTGAGCCAATAGCCGGGCCTGATGATTTTGCCAGGGCCCGCTTTGTCACATGGTTTGGCCCCCTGGAGGGCAGGCTGCTCCAGAGGTTTGGCACAAACCCTGTTCCAATGGGGGTTGCAGAAATTCCCTCCGGGCTTCGCTCCGGTGTGAGCGATTCCATGATAGCCCCGTCCATCTGGATAGTGGGAACCCAGCTTTACTCCACCTTCCGCTTTGTGAACCCCATGAAAATCCGCTATGTTCCGGCTTTCTGCGTTTCAACCGTTGCGGCGTGGGATGCTCTGCCCGAGGCTTATCAGAACAACATCCGCAGGGACAGGCTGGAGTGGAGCAACCGCTTCACAAAGGATTCCCGCGTTGAAGGCGACAAGTGCCTTGCCGCCATGATCCGCTACGGGGTCAAGGAAATTTCATCCACGCCCGAGCAGATGGAGCAAGTCAAGGCCCAGGCCCTGCCCATCTGGGGCGAGCTTGCCGGAAAGCTCTATCCGGCCGAGCTGCTTGAGGAGATAAAGGCCCATCTGGCGGATTACAGGGCTGGCAGATAGGAGCGGCCCCAGGAAAACGATAGCTGCGTTATGCGGGGCAAAACCGGGTCTTGGTGTACCAACACAGTACACTTAAAGCCCCGGCTCGCCCCGCAAGCATTGCTTTCGTTTCCCTGGAACCGCCCTGTACGCCTGTGGTTGAAAAGAAAAACCCTTCCCTGGAATCGCCCTGAAGGCCCTGCCAAGTATAACTATACATAGAGTTGACAATCAGGCCCATTCCCGTATAGTCAATCAGCCGTGCAGGCTGTGTGTACGCAGCATTCAGGAGGCTGTGCCGCCTGCCGGGATTTTTTTGCAGGGCCTTTTTCAGACCCCGCTCTTTTCAAACGCCAGGCCTTGCCTTGGAAAAAGCCTATGCCTTCCGTACTGGAAATTTCGTTAAAGCCCCACCTGTTTGACGCCCAGGGCGCATCTGTGGCCAAAAAAGCCCGCGATTATTTCGGCATACCCGTGGATCTGGTGCGGGTGGTCACGGTTTTGACCTTTGACATTGCCCTGACGCCGGAGCAGCTTGAAATAATCCGCACGGAGATTTTCACCAATCCCGTGACCCAGGTATCATCCTTCAAGCCCCTGGAAATCCCCTTTGACTGGGCCATCTGGGTTGGTTTCCGCCCCGGTGTGCGCGACAACCCCGGAGCAACGGCCCTTGAGGCCATTGTGGACATTCTTGGGGAAAAGCTGCCTCCCAAAAGCCAGGTCTATACATCCAGGCGCTTTTGCATTCAGGGGAACATAAGCGGCGAGCAGGTCTCCACCATTGCCACGCAGCTTCTGGCAAACGATCTCATCCAGCAGGTTAAAATCTTTTCTCAAAAGGACTGGGACCCCTCTGTGGGAATCGGCGTCATTGTCCCCAAGGTCTTGCTTGACCATGAGCCCAAGGTGACAATCGTTCCCGTGGATTCGGACGAAAGCCTGCTGGCGGTCTCCCAGAAAAGGAACTTGGCGCTTAATCCCAACGATATTCCGACTATTCGCAAGTATTTTCAGCAAAAGCAGGTTGTTGTGGCCCGCAGAAGGGTGGGGCTTGCAGAACCCACGGATGTGGAGCTGGAATACATATCCCAGGCAAGGTCCGACCATTGCAACCACAACACCTTCAACGGAAAATTCTTCTACACGGAGCCGGGCAGGCAAGGCGTTTTGACCATAGACAGCCTTTTTAAGACCTGCATTGAAAAACCCACCCTTGAAATAAAGGACAAAAAGCCCTGGGTGGTCTCCGTGCTGTGGGACAACGCGGGAGTGGCCCGCTTTGATGATGAGCACTGCTATGTGATAACCGGCGAGACTCACAACTCGCCATCCAACATGGAGGCTTACGGCGGAGCCATAACAGGCATTGTGGGCGTTTACCGCGACCCCATGGGAACAGGCCTTGGCGCAAAGCTCATTGCCGGAACCTGGGGCTTCTGCGTTGGCCCGCGTGACTATGACGGCCCCCTCTTGCCAAAGCTCCACCCCCGCCGCCTGCTTGACGGCGTGATAGAGGGTGTGCGGGACGGCGGCAACAAGTCGGGCATCCCCACGCCCATGGGCTGCCTTGTGTTTCACCCCGGATACCTGGGCAAGTGCCTGGTTTTTGTGACTGCGCTTGGCATTATGCCCTCTGCCGTGAGCGGCAAACCCTCCTGGAAAAAGGCCACCCAAAAAGGCCAGCTTGTGGTCATGTGCGGGGGCCGCGTGGGCAAGGACGGCATCCACGGAGTCACCGCTTCTTCAGAGGTCTTTTCCGCCAACACGCCTGCGGGCCATGTGCAGATAGGCGACCCCTACACCCAGAAGAAGATGATGGACTTTATTCTTGAGGCCAGGGATGAGGAACTCATTGCCTTTATCACCGATAACGGCGGCGGAGGCCTGTCCTCATCTGTTGGAGAATCCGCCCGCTTCTCCGGAGGGGTTGAGGTGGCCCTGGACAAGGTTCCCTTGAAGTATGAGGGCCTGGACCAGTGGGAGATTTGGATTTCCGAGTCCCAGGAGCGCATGACCGTTGCCATAGAAAAGAAAAACCGCGCCCGGTTCATGGAGCTTTCCGCCAAGCACGCCGTGGAAAGCACGGTAATAGGCACCTACACGGATTCAGGAAAGCTCCACATAACCTGGAAGGGCGAAACCTGCGCCTATGTTGACCTTTCGCTTCTGGCAGAGGACTTTCCCCAGTGGGAGTTTGACGCTGTCTGGATTCCCCCTGAAGACAGGGGCCTGTGCGAGCCGGTTCTCTCCCCGCCCGAAGGCTCTTACACAGGGCTTTTGTGCGACATGCTGAACCTGCCCAACCTTTGCAGCAGGGAGTGGATAAACCGCCAGTACGACCACGAGGTTCAGGGCACAAGTGTGATAAAGCCCTTTGTGGGTGTTTTTGCGGATGTGCCTTCAGACGCCGGGGTGCTCAGGCCCGTGCTTTCATCCGACAGGGGCATTGCAATCGCCCAGGCCCTTTTGCCGGGCTATTCGGCCATTGACACATACGCCATGACAGCCTGCGTGATGGATGAGGCTGTGCGCCGGGTCATAGCCGTGGGCGCAGACCCGGAGCAGATAGGCGGGGTGGACAACTTCTGCTGGCCCACCATTGCATACGATCCGGTTAAAAACCCGGATGGCCGCTACAAGGCCGCCCAGCTTGTGCGCTCCTGCATGGCCCTTGCCGACCTGTGCCGGGCCTGGGGCATTCCGCTTCTTTCCGGCAAGGATTCCATGTATGTGGACGGGCATCTGCCCGGAAAATACGGCGAGCGCCACAAGGTCAGCGCGCTGCCCACCCTCATGTTCACCACAACGGCCCTTGTGCCGGATGTGAAGGCCTGCACCACGCCGGATTTCAAGGTGCCTGAAGATCTCATCTATGTTCTGGGCCTTACGCGAAACGAGCTTGGGGCAAGCCAGCTCTACGAGCTTTTCGGGCATATCGGCAAAAATGTGCCTGTTGTGCGGCCGGAGGAAAACCTCGCCCTGTACCGCGCCCTTCACAAGGCCATAAACCAGGGGCTTTGCGCATCTGTGCGCGGCATATACCAGGGCGGGCTTGGGGTGGCCCTTGCCGCATGCGCCCTGGCAGGTGACCTGGGCTTTTTTGTTGACCTTGCAAAGGTTCCCAGGGATGGCAATGTTAATGAAATGGCGCTGCTGTTTTCCGAATCCGCAGGCCGCTTTCTGGTGAGCGTGAGCCATGAAAACCGGCACGCTTTTGAAGCCGCCTTTGCAGCCTTTGATGTGGCAAGGATAGGCAATGTTTCGGACACCGGCGATGTTGCAGTCCGGGGCCTTGACAGGCGGGTGCTGATAGAAACAGATGTGGATACCCTTCGCGCAGCCTGGAAGCGGCGCTTGGGAGGTTTGATATGACGCCCCGCGTTCTGGTTCTCACAGGCTATGGCCTGAATTGCGATTTTGAAACCCGGTTTGCCTTTGAAAAGTCCGGGGGGCAGGCGCAAAGGGTTCACATAAACAGCCTTATAAACAAAGAGATAAGCCTTGCCGACTTTCACATACTGGCCTTTGTGGGAGGTTTTTCCTGGGGCGATGACCACGGGGCCGGGGTGATCCAGGCCGTGAGGCTGAAATCCAACCTTGGGGATGACATCCTTGATTTTGTCGGCAGGGGCAGGCTTGTGATAGGCATCTGCAACGGATTCCAGGCCCTTGTCAACCTGGGGCTTCTGCCCGGTCTTGAAAAAGATTACACAAGGCGCACCGTGGCCCTTACCTACAACGATTCCGGCAACTTCCGCAATGCCTGGGTTACAGTCAAGGCAAACAAAAAAAGCCCCTGCGTTTTCACAAAGGGCCTGGATGTGCTGGATATGCCCGTGCGCCACGGGGAAGGCAAGTTCTTTGCCGAAAAGGAAATAATAGACAAGCTTGTGGAAAACAACCAGATAGCCCTGACCTACGCCATGCAGGACGGCAGCCCGGCCAATGGCAGCTTTCCGGAAAACCCCAACGGCTCGCTGTTGGACATTGCCGGAATCTGCGATCCCACAGGCCGCATATTCGGGCTCATGCCCCATCCGGAAGCCTTTATTCACGCCACCAACCACCCAAGATGGACTTTTTACAAGGAAATTCAGAAGCGGCAAGGCCTTGAAGCCCCGCCCCAGCCGGCCATCGCGGTAATCCAGAATGCGGTGGATTTTGCAAAACAGGCTTTCTGAAAAACAGGAAAGAGCCTAAAAAACCATCCGCAAAGCTTTTTGATTGCGGTTAGGCATCAGGTGCGGCCACGCCCCCAGCGCTCCTCAAGGGCTTTTTGCACATCAGAAAAGTCTTTCCACAGCAGGTAGGAAATGTTTTCCCTGTCCAGGTGTCGGCCAAGCCTTTTGCGGGCAAAGACAAGGCTGGCAGCCTTGGACATCTCTATATCGGTTATGCCGTCCCCTATTACCACCGGCTCCTTGCAGTAGTAGCCCGATAGAATGCGGCGTTTGTCCACAAGCTCTGTCTGGCTCTGCAAGGGAGAAACGGCCTTTAGAAAGGGGCCGTCAGCAGCAATGTCCACAGCCCATATATCCTTGCAGCGGGAAACAAGGGGGCCGAGCACAGTTTCCACCATAACCTTGAGACCCCCGGAAATTACCACAAGGGGAACACCAAGCGAATCCAGGTAGTCCAGCAGCTCGCCAAAGCCTTGGCGGATGCGGCAGGTTCTGGAATATTCCACAATAAAGCCGTATTGTTTTGATTCGATTGATTCAATGAGCTCCCGCACACCCTTGCGAAGTGTTACCTCGCCCTTGAACAGCTTTTCACCAATGGTTTGCGCCTTTTGGGGTACAAGCTCCATCATCAGGCCCATGAGGGTTTCCGTGTCTGTGATGGTGCCGTCAAAATCCGTAAAAACCATGCGGGAGCATGGGAGGTGAGGCTGGGCCATGTGTTTCTCCGTCCGGCTCAAAGGGATGCAGATTTAGCTTGTTGCCGTAAAACCGTGTTGCAAACAGAGCTGTTGAACCGGCTATGTGCGCTTTTTTGCCTGCACAACAAAATGGGGCGCAGCAAACATGGCCCTTTTTCCTGCAAGGTGTATAAGGCCGTTAAGCAAAAGCTTGGCCGCGCCCTTTGCTCTGCTTCCGGCCAGGCCGTAAAAGCCGGGCGATATTTTTACATCAAAGCCGCTTTCCCTTACCGCGCTTTCCAGCCAGCCAAGGTCCATAAGGTGCTCGCACCAGTTGCCGGTAAAAGGGTCGCAGGTGTTTGTGGGGTGATTGGGCTTATAGCCCATGCTGCCGCAGGCAACAAATGCGTCAACGCAGCTTTCAATGTCGCTTTTTATAAGGCCCCTTGTGGCAAGGGCAAGCTCTTCAACCTGTTTGGAATCAAGGGTTGGCGCATGGGCTTTGATTATGTCCCTTCTTGCGGCGAGGTAACTTTGCAGGCAATCCCGCTCTTTGGCATCCGGGGTCTTTTCCCTGTTCTTGTATTCAACCTCCAGTTGGGCCTTTTTTATGTGCCTTACATAGCGGGGGTTGGCTTTGTTGGCCCCGGAGGCGTATATCACGGAAAATCCTTGGCTGTTTATGGAACAAAGCTGCTCAAAGTGGGATTTGACATCGTAGATGTGCTCAATAACATCGTATGAAACAACGGCATTTATTTTTATGGAATTATTATTCAGGTATTCAATGAGTTGATCCACATCGCCGCTGACAATGGAGGAGATTTTCAGGTTGAGGGCCTTTGCGACAACGGCTGCATCCCTGCATGAAACATCAAAAATATCATTGTAGATAACTGTGCCAACCCCAAGCTCAAGAGCCAGGAAGGATATGAGTCCGTTTCCGCCGCCGTAGTCAACAAGCACAAAGTTTTCCGGCAAAACATCGCTTTGCCTCATGGCAAGGTAAAGAAGCCTGCCGTAAAGGCCAAGCATATTTTTGGCCTCTCCGATTTTGCTTTTCAAATACTTTTTGCTGGACCGGGAAATTTTCAGCGAGGATACATCAAGACCCGAAAGCTTGGCAAAAAGACGCTCCTGGGCTTTGGCAAGGTTTGTTTTCAAAAGCCTGTTTTGAGCTTTTTTGTTGTTCATGCTTTTTGCCTGTTTCTGCCAATGGCGTTGGCTTTGGTCGTCTTGTTATGCCCCTGACCTTATTGTGACCAATTCATGGGCAAACTGTTGATATTGCAGCATCTTGCCCTTCCAGTCCATTTTTTCTTCTGCCAGGGTGCGCATTTTTTGAGAAACCTGCGCCTGCCCGTTTGTGCGCTGGCAAAAATCAATCACCCTTTGCATGTCAATCAAATCCGGGGCGTTTTCCAGCTTCAGGCAGTAGGGGAAATTTTCCGGAATGTCAGGGTCATCATAGGCGTAAAAAAATGGCAGGCCGCGGGCCATGTATTCCCGCGATTTTAACGAGCAGGCCTGTTTCATCCCCTTTGTGTAAAGGCCAAGAGTGCTTGCCCCGATGTTTGCAAGGCAAAGGGCGCTGTCCATCTTTTGGCCGCCCAACACCCCGTGGAACACAAGCCGGTTGCCGCGGCCCGGGTCTTTAAGGCTGCCTGGGGCCACATCGCCTATTATGTGCAGCACAAAGCGCACAGCGCCCCTGTAAGCCCTCACGCTTTCCACAAGGCGGCCCATGCCGTGCCAGGGCAGCAGATGGCTTGCAACAATGGCGATGTTAAGTGTTTTGCCGTCAAAGGGCGCAAAGCCGGTTTTCCTAACAGTTTCAACAGATATGCCGTTGGCGCAGACAAGGGCGGGCAAGCCTTCTGCCCCGTGTTTGGCCTCGTCTTGGGCTATTTCTTCAGTCATACAGATGATGCCATCGCTTTGCTTCAGGCAAATTCTGCTGCTTGCCCTTTGAACAATTCGCGAAAAAAGCCCCCTGGATACCTTGAGCTCCTCAAAATACAGGGTGTGATGCTCGGTGATAAGCACAAAGGGCTTGTTTGCAAAACAAAGCGGATACAAGGGGCTGCGGCCTAGACTGCGCAGAATGACCGCATCAAAGCCCGCGCACTGGCGGGCAATGCCTCTTGCCACTTCTGCAAAAAGGTTTCTGGCAATTTTGCCGTGTTTTAGCGTGTGGATTATTATGCCATTTGAATCCTCTGCCTTTGGCGGGGCGTAGGTGAAGAGCAGAAAATCCATGTCAATGCCTGCCTCAACGCAGGCTTTTTTCTGCCCGGCGATTTTGTTGTAAACCCCGGAAAGCTGGGAGCAGTCTCCCAGAAAATTGACATAGGCAAGCTTCATTTACATCCCCTTGGGGCAGGGCTGCTTATTGCGCAGATTGCCCGCCCCAGAATTGCCGCACCCACAGCTTTGTGTTGAGCACCCTCCAGAGCTTGAACTCGGCATCCGCACTTTTTTTACCCTCTTCAAAAAGCTGCAACAGACCCTTTTTGTTGAACCAGGCTTTTTCCCAGGGGGTCTGCTCCTCCAAAAGGCTCTCCTTTTGCTTTTGAGCCAGATCCAGGGTGAGGACGGGTGATGGCTTGAAGCCCATCTTGTCTTTGCGGTCCATAACCTTTTGGGGCAGTATGTCCTTCATGGCAAGGCGCAGGATGTGCTTTGTGGATACGCCGTTTATTTTGAAGTCATCCGGCAGTGAAAAAACAAAGTCCACAAGCCGGTAATCCAGAAATGGAACGCGGGATTCCAAAGAGTGGGCCATTGAGTTCCTGTCCTCGTAGCGAAGCAGGGCAGGCAGGGAGGTTCTTGTCATGTGCTCGCGCAGGATGTCGTTAAGGCTGTTGATTTTCGGCGAATTGACCTGCCCGGCGGATTTTGCCTTTTCCAGCATGGCCGGGTTAATAAAGGGTTCCGGCCCCTTGCCAAGAGCGCGGGCTGCCTTTTTGGAGCGAACAAAGTACCATGCCCTGCGCACAAGGGCAGGCGAGGCGGCAAGCAGCATGGATTTTAAGGGGTAGGGAAAGGGGCCTATCTGCCTTCGATAGTTGATGTGCATTTTAAAAAGCTTGCCAAACCTGCGCTGATCCACAAAAAGGGATGCCAGCACAGCAAAATAGCTGTGGTAGCCTGCCAGCATCTCGTCAGCGCCCTGGCCATCCAGCATGACGGTTATGCCTTCTGCCCGCGCCCTGCGAAAAACCGCCCACTGGGCCGCAATGCTGGCTGATGCAAAAGGCTCGTCCTGGGCAAAAATTATTTCCGGCAGGTGGGCCGCAAGCTCATCGGGCGAAAGCAAAATGTAGTGCATTTTTGCAGAGGTGGCGTCCACCACAGCCTGCATATAAGGCTTTTCGGAAAACTGCTCCTCTTTGGGAGTGTAGCCAAATGTCATGTGGGAGTAGCTTGGAATTTGCTTAACCCTTCTCAACTGCTCGGAAACACAAACAATGGACGATGAATCCATGCCGCCGGAAAGGCAGGAGCCAACCGGCACATCGCTTCTTGCGTGAATGCGCACAGCATCAAAAAAAAGCTCCTTGAACTGCCTAACTGCCTCCGACAGGCTTCCCTCGTATTGTTTTTGAGGATAATCCCAATAAATTTGGGGCCTTATTTCCAGAAGGCCCTTTGCCGGGTAAAGGGTGGCGTAGGAGGCGGCAGGAAGGCGATAAACCCCTTCAAAAAAGGTCTGGTCAATGTCGTCAGTAAGGCCTTCGGACAAAAAGCGGGATACAACCGCCTCGTTGGGTTTTAAGTTCAGGCTTTTAACCGCCCACAGGGCCTTTATTTCAGATGCAAAGAAAAGTGCGCCGTCAGCCCCCCTTGTGTAGAAAAGGGGCTTTATGCCAAAGCGGTCC
>Ga0351964_1046_pt1 | contig 23770 bp, 24 predicted proteins | sample TotcelT113001N15_FD_205807 | JGI IMG/M metagenome (GOLD analysis project Ga0351964, IMG submission 205807) | Enriched cells from coal bed in the Powder River Basin, Montana, United States - Total cells T11 rep3 HSBNCT.T11.300.1.N15 ... | reverse complement strand
GTACTCCGGATGGGCCTGCATTTGCGTGTCGCGGAACTCGGTGACATTCAAACTGGCGAGCACGATATTGCTGGCCACAAGCATGCCGATCAGCGAGCCGATCGGATTGAACGCCTGAGCGAAATTCAGCCGCCGGGTGGCGGTGGACGCGGGTCCCATTGCCAGGATGTAGGGGTTGGCCGTCGTTTCGAGAAAGGCCAGGCCGAACGTCAATACGTACAAGGCGACCAAGAACAGCCAAAAATCCATCAACATGCTGGCCGGGATGAACAGCAAAGCGCCGCAGGCGTAAAGTCCTAATCCGACAAGGATACCCGCTTTATAGGAATAGCGGCGGATGAAAATTGCAGCCGGAAGGGCCATCGTGGCATAGCCGCCGTAGAACGCCGTCTGGACGAGGCTGCTCTGCTGGTTGCTGATCAAGAAGATTTCCTTGAAGGCCCGGACCAGCGGATTGGTGACGTCGTTGGCGAATCCCCAAAGCGCAAACAGCGTGGTAACAAGGCAGAACGGCAAAAAGACCGCTGCCGGAATCACTGGGTCCAAGGATTTTTTCTTCTCAGCAGAGGGGGCGGCGTTGGTCATGGGTTTGGTCCGTCCTGGCTACGGTTTGGAGGGCAGGCAGTCACTTGACTCCGTGCGGTCAGCTCGCCACGAAATGGCGAATCCCGCTTGATGCCTAGTATCCGCAGGGGCTTGCGGCGCGTCAATCGGCGTTGGAGACGAAGGATTCGCAATCGACACACCCCCCGTGTATGCGGAAACCGCCAACAGGGTGCCTTGCTTCCGGCCCCGGAACAAGTTACACATAAAGCACGGTGAATTGTACTAGACAGAGCCTTCAAGGAGCGCGACCATGAGCAGCGACGTTGCAAGACCCGCAAAAATGGCCAAGCTGATTCTGGACGGGAAAGAGTATGAACTGCCCATCGTCGAGGGATCGGAAGGCGAGTTGGCGGTCGACATCAGCCAGTTGCGGGCCCAAAGCGGCTATATCACCTTGGACGACGGCTACCGCAACACGGGTTCTGCTCTGTCGGCGATCACTTTCATCGATGGCGAGCACGGCGTCCTCCAGTATCGCGGGATTCCAATCGAGCAGCTGGCCGAACATTCCACGTTCGTCGAGGCGGCCTTGCTGCTGATCTACGGCGAACTCCCGACTGCCGATCATTTGGCCCGTTTCAGCGACTTGCTCACGCAGCACGAGATTATCCACGAAGGCATGCGGCATAGCTTCCAGGGATATCCGCCGACCGGGCATCCGATGGCCATTTTGTCGTCGATGATTAACACCCTGTCGTGCTATAACACCGATGTCTTGCGAATGGAGGACGAAGCGACCTTCGAGAATGCCGCGGCCCGCCTGCTGGCCAAGATCCGCACCGTCGCCGCAGCGGCCTACAAGACGTCGGTGGGCGAGCCGATGGTGTATCCGAGTCCGGACTACGACTACTGCTCGAACTTCCTGCATATGATGTTCTCGATCCCCCATCGAGACTACGAGCCGCAGCCGGAATTGGTCCACGCCCTCAATCTCTTCCTGCTGCTGCATGCCGATCACGAACAGAATTGCTCGACGGCCACCGTGCGCATGGTCGGGTCTTCCGGCGCCAATCTGTTCGCGTCATGTGCGGCCGGCGTGTGTGCCTTGTGGGGCCCGCTTCACGGCGGAGCCAACGTGGCGGTGGTCGAGCAATTGAAGCGGATTCACGAGTCGGGCATGAGCGTGCCGGAATTGATCGAGCGTGTGAAGCGAAAAGAGGAGCGGTTATTTGGTTTTGGCCACGCCGTGTACGCCAGTTACGATCCGCGGGCTCACATTCTCCGCGATCATGCTCCGAAGGTCGTGGCCAAACTGGGCCAGCCGGATCCGCTGCTGGATATCGCCAAGGAATTGGAAGAAGTCGCATTGAGCGACAACTATTTTGTCAGCCGTAACCTGTATCCCAATGTGGACTTCTATTCCGGAGTGATCCTGCGAGCGTTGGGCATTCCGACCAGCATGTTCACCGTCATGTTTGCGATCGGCCGCATGCCCGGCTGGATCGCGCAGTGGAAAGAGTTGCACGACAGCCAGTCTCGCATTTACCGGCCGCGGCAGATCTATACGGGATACGCGAAACGCGACTACGTGCCCATCAACCAGCGTGGCTAGACGCGGCTTTCACGGCGAATACGTCTTGAGGAACTGATACGCCTCGTTGCGATGGTCAAAGTCCCAGGCTGTCAAGCCGACGTTCAGCTTGATGTCCGTGTACGTGTATTCTTCGAGCAGGATGGGGGGGTCGCCCTCCTTCTGCGGCCAATCGTAAGCCGAATAGTGAATCGGCAAGACGAGTTCGTCGTCGATCAGGATCCGAGCCATTTTGTACTGCAGTTCCGCTTGGCGGCTCGTGTGCGCGACTTGAATCACCGTCGACGGGCGCCCGTTGACTTTCGCGCCGCGAACCAATTTGACTTGACACCCATTGGCGTTTAACTCTCGTTCACCGTTCTCGATCAGGCGGCGAGTCAAGTTCAACATGCCGATTTCGGAAATCGGATAACGCGTGTGCTGCATTGCGGCCCGACTGTCCGGCAACAGCGACGTCGTGATGTGGGCGAAACGCGTCCCCCCATTGCGGACGATAATTCTCCCGTTGTTTTGGCCCTCGACGTAGATCACCTCGCGGCCCTTGACGCGATCGGGGCTCAGGAACCGTATGTAAACACTGAACGGCGCGACGACTAAGTCGCCCTGTATCTCTGGATGACGAATTTTTACGAACATCGTCTCGTGATCAATCAGCCGTCCGTCCACCCGTTCGCGCCGCGTCAGTGTGCATGTGTAGTCTTGAATGCTCTCTTGCATCCGTTTCTGCCCGTCGTAGGCAATCCGCAGCGAGGCCCGCAACGGATCTTCTTCCGGCGGCAGGTCGATAGCCGCCAGCGAAACCCGACATAGCAAACCCAATACAGCGAAACAAGCGGAGAAACAAAGAAAACGAATCATATATCCGCCAATCAGGTTCTTTCGTCGGATTCTGCGCACAGCAGAATACCTGGAACAAAAGGCCATAAGCGAAGCAGGGTATATTGCAAGGGAGCCTTGCACGCGAGGCTGGGCAATTATACCTGTCAAATTGTCGACGAAGGCAATTGCCCGTGGATCCCGCCGTTTTTTGGCTGCGATTTGCCTGGTCGGGATCTAACAGTACGTATCGCGCAGCCGAATGGTGCGGGAATTGGCATATCGCTTGCATCTCGACGCAGCAGATTTGACGGCGTGCCATTTTGGCAGGCACGGATCGAGTCAGCGAGATGTGCCCTGCCTTTGATGAATTGGAATTGGAGAGGTAAACCATGGCAAAGATGATTGCGTTCGATCAAGAGGCCCGCGAGGCGATGAAGCGTGGCGTTTCCAAACTTGCAAAGGTAGTCCGCTCGACCTTGGGACCGGCTGGCCATAACGTTGTCCTGCAGAAGAGTTTCGGTGCTCCCCTGGTGACCAAAGATGGAGTCACGGTGGCCAAGGAGATCGAACTGGACGATCCTTACGAGAACATGGGTGCCCGCATGGTGCGGGAGGTCGCTTCGAAGACGAACGACGTTGCCGGCGACGGTACCACAACGGCGACGGTGCTGGCTGATGCCATTTTTGCCGAGGGCTTGCGGGCCGTCGTGGCGGGCGTGAATCCGGTTTACCTGAAAAACGGCATCGAGAAGGCCGTCGACGACGTGTCGGCGCAACTGAAAGCCAAGAGCGTCAAAGTCAAGGGCCGCAAAGAGATGGCTCAGGTAGCCGCCATCGCGGGCAACAACGATCCGCAGATCGGCGAGTTGGTCTCCGAGGCCATGGAACGCGTCGGCAAGGACGGCGTCGTGACGATCGAGGAAGGCAAGAGCATGCAGACCGAGGTCGAGTGGGTCGAAGGGATGCAATTCGATCGCGGTTACCTGTCACCCTACTTTGTGACTAGCCCGCAAACGATGGAGTGCGTGCTGGAAGACGCCTATATCTTGATCCACGAAAAGAAGATCTCCAACATTCGCGAATTGGTGCCGTTGTTGGAAAAGGTCGCCCGCGCGGGCAAGCCGCTGCTGATTATCGCCGAGGATGTCGAAGGCGAAGCGTTGGCGACGCTTGTCGTCAACCGGCTCCGCGGCACGTTCAAGTGCTGTGCCGTCAAGGCGCCGGCTTATGGCGACCGCCGGAAAGCCATGCTGGAAGACATCTCGATTCTGACCGGGGGCAAGGCCATCTTCGACAACCTCGGAATCAAACTCGAAAGCATGGAACTGGAGATGCTGGGGCGAGCCAAGCGGGTGATCATCGACAAGGACAACACGACAATTGTCGAAGGCGGTGGAAAAGCCGCGGAGATCAAGGCGCGCGTCACGCAGATTGAAAACGAACACGAGAAGACGACCAGCGACTACGATCGCGAGAAACTGCAGGAGCGGAAGGCAAAGTTGGCCGGTGGCGTCGCGAAGATTTCCCTCGGCGGGGCGACAGAGGCCGAAGTCAAGGAGAAGAAACTGCGCTACGAAGACGCGCTGAACGCGACGCGTGCGGCCGTCCAAGAGGGGGTTTCCGTCGGTGGCGGCGTGGCTTTGTTGCGGGCGGCCTCCGCCTGCAAGCCCGAGGGCTTGAATGAAGACCAGCAGACGGGCTATCAGATTGTGCTCCGCGCCTGCCGCTCGCCCATTACCTGGATCGCGGAAAACGCCGGCAAAGACGGTTCGCTAATCTGCGAGAAAGTGGGCCAGGGCAAGGGGAACTTTGGTTACAACGCCGCCTCGGATACCTTCGAAGACTTGGTCAGTGCCGGTGTGATCGATCCGACCAAAGTCGTTCGCACGGGCTTGCAGAATGCCGCGAGCGTGGCGACGTTGCTGCTGACCAGCGATGCGCTGATCACGGACAAGCCGAAAGACGAAGGGAAGAAATAGCGTCAGTCGCGGTGGCGGGCGTGTCGCCCGCATCCGCACGGGACTTGGGCTACGCACGTAGAGACGTGCATTAAATAGCGTGCGGGGCACGCCAAGAAGGCAGGCCGACAGCCGTCGCATCGACCGGCTGCCGGCCGCCTTTTTTTCTTGGAGCGAGATCGCCGCGCAAGTTCGCACAGCCTCGTCGGATCACACACCTCGTGGGGAGGTGCCGAGCGTCGCAGGGACGTGGTCGTTCGACTTGGTGCCTTCGGAAATGCCGACTGACCGCCCAGAAGGTCGCGAGGGAAGCAACGCCCCGCTGACGGCATTCCGTCCTTACCGAACCGATTCCATCGTTCCTGTACACTCGACCGCAACGCTCGCCGCGACTCCCACAGCCACGGCCAACCTGCGGCAGCAACACGTGTGACATCCTGCCCCTCGTGTATGGAATGATCATCGTAAGTCCGCTGCCGGAACCTGACCCAAAAAGTCAACCGGACCGCTACGGCCTGTGAAAAGACCCCAACTTGATACGATCTTGACGGTTGTATCGTTGCAGATATGCCATTGCAGACTACGTCAAGTGCTCGCGTCGCAGAGCCAGCAGCGAACTGAGGGCCGGCTTGGGCAGATCCCGCGTGTCGAACAGGCCGCCGTGGGCGTAGCGGTGGGGCGCGGAATCGAAGACCTGATTCCAGATCAGCGCTTGGACGGGCTGTTTGGCCAGCAAGGCGGGAAACAACTGATCCACCAATCGCTTCTGGTTCTGGAGAGACGGGCCACCGGGAAATGCCGACGGTGGAACCCCGCTGCGGTCCGTCGCCAGATTGTCGGCGCCGGCGCCACTGGGAATCGTAACCAGCGGAAGCAGCGGCAAACCGAGCAGGGCCCATAGTTCGAGGTGTTCGGTAACCTCCAAGATGTCGCGCGGGAGCGTGCCGGACGGCCAGTAGCCATAGTCGATCTCCAAACCGATCCCGGCGATATCCACGTCGGCTCGCAGCAAAAAGTCCACGAATTGCAGCGGCGCCAGTCCCGCGTGTTGAAATGCCACGGATTCGCCCCACGGCTGGTCGACGCTGATAAAAACGGGCGTGCGCGGGTCTCGGCGACGTGCCGCTTCGATCAAGATTGCCGTCAGCCGGAGGTTCTGGTCGTCGGACAGCCAGGGGGCGGTTGTCGTGGCCGCCACCCCATGCCACAAATGAACTTGGCCCCGATAGCGATCCATGGCGGTCTCGACGAATTTGCGGGCGGTCTTGATCACGGTTACCAAATCCCCTGGCGATGCGGTCACCCAATCCGGCAGACTTTGCCGGTCCAGGCGTACCAGCGGACCACCGATGACCTTCAACCCATAGCGGTAGCACCATTGCACCTGCTTGTCATATGGCGTCCAATTCCAATTGTCGGGCCCCGCTTGGATGTCGCGCCAGCAGAACGGCACGACCGCCGCGTTGAACGTGGCTCGGAACATGGGTTCCGCGTTGGAGGACATGGGCGAATTGCCCAGATTTCCGGCCAGCAGCGTTGGGAGGGACGGTGTTCCTTCGTGACGATACCGAAGCGTCTGGCGGGCGTATTCGGCACCCAGCAGCAACGTCGCGTCCAGTCCCTGCCGGATCGCCGTTTCGGCCGCCGCTGCCGCTGCTTCTGGGGCGTGCTGCGAAGTCGCTGCGCGGATATATGTCTGACATGCGGCATGGATTTGTGCCGTCAAGGCCTCTGGCAGCTGCAATCCGGCCAGTTTCCACGTCTCGGCTTTCGAGCGCAACCGGTTCAGCGTCCCTCGAGCCAGTTCGATCACCAGGTCATAGGGTTGCTCACGTTCCATGAGCGTCGCCGTGCACAGCAGCAGCTCGCCATGGCCGTCCACCTGCCAAGGGATGTACACCTTGCCGGACTCGTCGACCTCGCGGTCCAGCCGCAACAATCGATCGCCCTCCCACGTCTTTCGGCAGAACGTCGGCAGGCAATCCAGGCCCGCGACATAGGTACGATCCGAAGCACCGCTGGCAAGTCGTTCGAGCGGTGGGGTGATGAGACGAAGAAAACCCATGCTCGCAGATTCCTTGCCAAACGGCGTTGCGGAAGTGTCCCCGAAATCCGCCCGCACTGCGGACGGGCGGGCAGTACCCAGGCGATGCCATCTCTTGCAGCCAGCCCGGAAATGCTATATTTAACGTCTGCGAGAGATTTTTGCTAGCGTGGTTTTTACGAGGTAAGGAAGCACTGATGAGGGAAGCCGTCACACAAACGAATTTGACGCTTGGACCGGTCCGCCGCGGAAAGGTACGAGACATCTACGATCTGAGCGACCGGCTGCTGATGATCAGCAGCGATCGAATCAGCGCATTTGATTGGGTCTTGCCCACGCCGATCCCGGACAAAGGCCGAGTTTTGACGCAAATCAGCGCGTTTTGGTTCGATCGGTTGCAAACGCCCCACCACTTGCTGTCGCTGGATGTCGAGTCGCTTGGTTTGCCCGCAGCCGATGCCGCCCGCCTGGCGGGACGCAGTATGATTGTCCGCAAGTGCGACGTCGTGCCGATCGAGTGTGTCGTGCGCGGGTACTTGGAAGGGTCGGGCTGGAAAGAGTACCAGCAGACTCAATCGGTCTGCGGTATCCCCCTGCCTGCGGGCCTCCTGCAGGGTTCGCAGTTGGCCGAGCCGATCTTTACCCCGGCTACCAAAGAGGAGAGCGGGCACGACATCAACATCTCGTACGAGCAAATGGTAGAAATCGTCGGCTTGGAAACCGCTCAGGAGCTGCGGCAGCGGAGCATCGACATCTATCGCCGCGGCACGGAGTACGCGCGGTCCAAAGGGATCCTGATCGCCGACACGAAATTCGAGTGGGGACGCGTCGACGGCCAGTTGATCTTGATCGACGAGGTGCTGACGCCCGACAGCTCCCGATTCTGGCCGGCTGACCAGTACGAGCCGGGACACAGCCAGCCTTCCTTCGACAAGCAATTCGTCCGGGACTACCTGACCTCGACCGGCTGGGACAAAAACAGCGATCCGCCGTCCCTGCCGGAAGAAATCGTAAGCAAGACGCGCGAGATGTACATCGCGGCTTACGAACGGCTGACCGGCAATGCGTTCCTGTGGAAGTGACGCCCGACCGATCTTGGATGGCTACCTCGGTACGCTGCCCGGTTGCAGAGCGAGCGGACCAGCTTGGCCCTCGTAGACGCTGAATTCAGCCCAGACAGGCAGGTGATCGGAGACCTCGAGCGCTTGCTCCATGGTCAAGCTGAATTCTCGCATCAAATCGAGGACGCCCCAGCGGCCCGTGAACTCGATGGTTGTCCGGCGATCAAAGACGATGTTGTCATAGGTCTTGGTCCCGCGGGTATTCGTCGGCACGCCGGAGACCACCCAGGCGATCCCCGGCAGGCGTCCCAAATCGCCCATGCGATTTTCGTCGACATTCAAGTCACCCAACAGAATCACGTCGTCCTCGCCGACTCCGTTCTGCTGGACTCCGACAAAGACCTGAGCCAAGGCGTCCAACTCGGTGGACGTCTCGTCCGGGTCGGTATGGATGTTGACGAGGGTAAACGTGAAGGCTTGACTTGGTGGCACGCCGCGGGCTCGGAACCGCGCCGCCATGGGTTCGCGATGCAACAGATCCTGCGGATCCGGAACGGTATAGATAGATCGCGGATCGACCTCGATCCGCGTGGTATCGAACACAAAGGCGTATTGCTCTTTGCTGTTGCTCCGGCCAAGCCGCGGGCCGATGACAAAGTCGTAGCTGACTCCTGTCGAATTGATCCACGCGACGAATTGCGGCATGATCGTGTCATCGACCGAGCGGATCTCTTGGATCGCGACCAGGTCAAAGCGGCGAACAACCTCGGCCAAGACCTGCATGACATTCGGTTTCTGCAGCTTTGAAACGCCGAATACCTGGATGTTGAACGAGGCGATGCGAATGGTCGGTTGATAGGACGAGACGGGAGGCAGCGGCGACTGGGTCTGCGGCGTGGTCCGGTTGCCAAGCAACGCATCGAGCGAGGCGCTGATCGGAACAGCGGCAGTACCGGCGGTCGAGGAGGACGCCCCGCCGGAAGCGTTGGGCGGAACGAGGCTTTGAACTGCCAACCGCCGAATTGTGTCCTGGACGGAGGAACTCCCCCCACTTTCCGTCGTCGGAGCGGCGACAACGCGCTCCTGGACCGCTTGTCGAACCTCGGCAGCCCGCTCCCGATCGATGGCCACGCTGGGCCGTCCATTGGACCATTGCAGCGTCAGGATGCCCGATCCCAGCAGGCCGCCCCCGAGGAGCACCAGCAGGATTGGCATTCCCAGCCGGCTTCTCAACAGTTCCCGCAACGGCAGCGGCAAACCTGCGGTGGCGATGTAGATCAATCCTTGAGACGCCGATTTCTTCCGGGAGCGCGCCATCCTTGGCCTCCGTCGACGAATTCGCCGCGGTCGAAAAGATAGAAGGGAAAAGCGGCGAGGCTTGTACCAAAAGAGCCGCTCCGCGACAAGTTCATTTCCGCCGCGGGGCTCGAAGTGCTAGCACCAAGGAATCCGCAGAGGATGCTGATGAACGCAGATTCGCCGCCAAGCCCATCACGACGCGGCTGTTCCTCTGTGTCTGTCTGCGCTATCTGCGGGAACGTTCCGCCATTCACTGCGGGGCTACGGCGAAAGGACCTGCATCTCCTGTAGCGCAGTGTTTTCCCGGATGGCTGTCACGGGACGGACAACCCATAACAGCCAGCGGAACGAACCGAGCGGTTGGTCGCCGCCGCGCTGCACGCTGGTCGCCTGATAACGATCGTTGGGCATGCCGATCGTGTTGACCTCGGCGATTGCCACGTAACGCTTTCGCTCGCCGACGTCCCAGCCGGGGTCTTCGACGGAATCGCTGCCGTACAGCGTAAAATACTGGCTGCCCCGCTTGCCGTGCTGATGGTGCGACCAGGTGCGAACCGCAGCGACCGGCTGGACGTTGCCGAGATCGACTCGGTACATGCCGCCGACGACTTCATTGGGGAACACGGGCCCATAATTTTCTGCCAGACGGCCGTCGTGCAGCGTCGCCAGCGGTTCATTCGCCGTCGCCGGCCGGGACTGGACCGAGCGGATCGCGAGCCTCTTGGCAGGCTCGGCCAACGGGATGATGACAAAGTTGCTGCCGGTCGGCGATTCGGTCACGACAAACGGATAATCGGCAACTTGCACCGTCTCTGGGTTTTGGCCGCGCACCAGCCCGACCGTCAGCGGCTGACCGGCCGCCGCATCTTGGATTCGGTACAGATCCGTCAGCCGTTTGACCGGCTGGCCGTTGAGGCTCTGCACCAGATCGTTCGTTTTCAAGCCGCTCGCGGCAGCTTCCGAACCGTCAGGCACCGCCGCCAAATGAACGCCGCCCGTGTCTTTGCTGACGCCGAATGCCGAGTACTCGTCACCCTCCAGTTCCCGCACGGTGGCCTGCAGCCAGAGCTGAGCGACCTTTTGCAATGGAGCCGTCGCCTGTGGCTCGACCGTCTGTTCCGCCGGCAGAACGGGGCTGCGAGCAATCGCTTTCAACTCGGGTTTCTGCACGCCGAACTGGTCCATCGGAAAGTTCTCAAAGCCCATGGTCATGGCCGGCGATCCTTCGCGGACGCGATAGTCGCCGGCGGCCGGATCGACGAATTGGGCGTCGGCAACGACGGAATGCACGTCGCGGCCGCTCTGCTGTTGCAACACCTCGGCCGGCAACGGCTCCGTGACGCCCGGCTGATGCAGCAGATTATGATCCACCGTCGTGCCCCAAGGCTGGCCCACGCGGATGGGCCGGTAGGGTGCAAAGACGATGTTGCGACGAAAAACATCCTGGCTGTTCGGATACCAGACGTGGGGATGGAACGAGTTGTGCACCATGATGTTGTTCTCCGCGATCCGGTGAAATCCTTCGCGGAATTTCAGCCCACCGTGGAGCATCAGGTTGCTGGTGACGCGGTAGCTGCTCGACCCGTCGTCCAGGTCGATGTCCCAGCCGTGGTCACAGCGCCAACGGCTGTTGCGGATCACATTGGGTTCGAGCATGTCCAACAAGGCCAGATCGGGCAACTGTTCGTCCGGAGCATCCTTCAGGCCCCAGAAGCGGTCGCGGCCCCAGGAATTGAAACTCCCGTGATCCCCCGTTTCCAATACCGTATCGAACACATCGCAGAATTCGATGACGTGCCCGCCAAAGGTGCCTTCGCTGATATTGATCCCCGCTCGCGGCGTCTCGTAGATCGAGCAGTGCCGCACGGTAATCCGGGCCGCCATGGAGATCTGTACGCCGGCCACCTGCTTTTCGACGCGTCCGACTCGCCGGATCAAACAATCTTCGACCAGACAATCCGCTGGATAGTGATCGCTCTGCGGTCCGGGGGTTTTGTCGATCTCGTCAAAACGGTGCCGCTGGTTGTATTCGAACAGCGGACTGCGTACGGCGGCCGGATCGCCGACAAAAGCCACCCCGCTGGCGCCGCTGTCACTGATCAGACACCCGCGCACGGTGATGCGGCGGTTGTAGTCGTTCACGAACACGGCGTTCCCACCGACCTGATCGAACACGCAGTCGGTCAATTCGCAGTCCTCGGCCCCGTGATAGAAGACCGCGCCGCCTCGATGGATCGTCCAGTCGCTGCGCAGCAGCGGTTCGTTGGTGTCCATAAAGGTGCGTGCCGCGTGACGGAAGGTCAACCCGCGAAGCTGCACGTGCCGGATCGGCGATTGCCGGTCGCCCCGAAACTCGATCAACTGCCGCAGACGCGCGACTTCGACGGTGGCTTCATCCAGCTTCAGCGCAGCCGGCGGGTAGAAGGACAACACGCCTTTCGCGGTGTCATGATACCACTCGCCGGGCGCATCGAGTTCCTCGAAGATGTTCTCGATGAAACGATGTTCGTGATGCATGCCCATCTGCCGGTTGTTCTGCCAGCCGCCTTCGAAGACGACGCTGCCATCCGGCATTCCGCCGGTGATGCGATAGTGGTAGCCGCCCCAATGAGCGCGATGCATGGCGTGAGTATAGCCGCCGATCGGGTTGCTCCAGCGTTCGGCCCGCTGGCGGCTGAAGGCATCCGCCGCATATCCGTTGTAGATCGGAATATCCGGATCGAAGTTCGGGTAACGGGCCATCGGCTGGCACTGGCCGTTGACGAACAGTTGGTCGATATCCAGTCGGGCCGACGTATCGGCCTGCACAATCCCATCGCGGTAGGGGCGCCATTGGAGTTCGAGTTGTGCTCCGCCGCTGATCACCGCGGTCTCCCCTGCCGCTGCGGCATAGACGACGGGCGCGTCGGCGGTCCCCGAGTCGTCGGGCGTGAAGATCAGCGGCTGGGCCAGATAGTACGTTCCTCCGCGAACGTGGACCGTCGCCGCCTGGCCCGCAGCCCGCGCGCGAACCGCCTGCTGCGCCCGTCCCAGCGTCGCAAACGGCCGCTCGGTCGTCCCCGGATTGCCGTCGTCGCCGTTGGGTGCCACGTAGAATTCCGCAGCAGACGCGGCGGTGGCCGCAACGAGAAGAAACAGGAAACGCCCAACGAAACACGTCAGAATTCGGTTCATCGCATCACCTCGAGTGTGTAATCTGCCCCCTCTGCGGCGGCACCACCTAGCAGCGTCTCTGCTCCGACAGGCCGCGACGGATGATCGGCAGCGTCATCAGTGTGACCGCGTTAGTCCGGTACGTCAATCGAACGAACGTTCATCATCGCTTCGAGTTGCTGGTAGCTGACAAACAGCCGGTACGGATGTCCGGGCAGTTCTTCAAAGTCCCATCTCCTGTAGAAGGACTTGGCCGCGTCCGTGAGGCAATCCAGGATCACCGCCACGAAGGGAAACGTACCACCAGCTTCATAGCAATCGCGAAGCGATTGTGCCAAGAGGATGCGACCGAGTCCTTGCTTCTGATAGGTTGCGGAAACACCGAGCCATGCCAGCACGGCGACAGGGAGCGATCGGCGGGGAAGTCGCCTTGTCAAAGGTTCTGGAAGATCGCCCAAGTCTACTTGTCCCGTGGCGAGCGTGTAGAAACCGGCAATCTGCTCGGCTTGATCAAGCAACACCTTGGTAACCGACAGGTGCTTCTTCTGATGTTGCCAAGCCTTCGTGCGAAGCCAATCGTCGACTTCCGGCTGACCGCTGGCAAACTGTCGACGGGGATGATCTCGCTGCAACCGCTCCCAACGAAAGCCTTCGGGCAGCTTGACACCCCTCATGCTTCACCGCGCATGGTCCGGCCAAGTTCGCGCTGGGCATTCGTCAGCTTCGAGGCACCGTTCAGCGCGTTCCAGAACTCCCGTTGCTCCTCGGCTGTTAGGGAGATCGTCGTTTGTTCGGCCGAAGCAACTTCGCGCCGAGCTTGCGCAATGGTCACCATCCGCACATAATCGCTGATGCTAACCCCGCGCAATTCGGCAGCCTTCGTCAGATAAGACTTGCTGTCCTCGTCGAGACGTACCATGAGTTGGGTTGATTTGGCCATCGCTTGCTGCTCGCTCGTAATGAAATCCTCCGAACCGAGTTGAATTGTATTGCAGACCGCAATACGTGTCAAGATAGGCAGTGTGTTGCTTTACCACCGCGGCCGCCATCGACCACTTGGTGCATCACAGCGTGATCATCGAACTCAACATCCGCAGCTGCTATCCCTCCTGACCCTCGCCCCCGACGTTCATCAGACCGCACGCGCGGATCAAACTGGCCGAATCACGAATCGGCATCTCGATGCCTTGGGAGGACTGAAGAAGGCGGGGCAGGCGGACATCATAAAACGGATACTCAGTGATCGAAAGTGTCTCGCACAGCGGGGCGCCAAAACACGCGTCCGTTCGCCCCAGCCGCTGGGCGCTGGCCGAAGAAATGCCGCGACCGATTCGTCCGCTTGGGAGAATTCGCAGGTCGTACAGTTTGCGGCATCGAAACGGAACTTGAACGGCAATCAGAATTTGGGCGTTTTTCCCTGAAACGGCACGAAAATACACTGAAAGAGGTGCATCCGTACAAGGGCTTCGACCTTTATACTGAGCACGTTTCATTGGGCGTCGTCTCCGTTGTTTTCGGGGGACGTTTTGAGGGGGGGAGATCGCCGTGCGGCGCAGGCCCTGTGTCGTGTGACGGAATCGAAGGGAACTTGCCGGATGGCCGTTGGTCTGTTGGATGGCGCAGATACCCGAACATCGACCGCATGGCGGCGGAGGGGGTTAATCTCACGCATTTCTACGCGCAGGCGGTGTGCGGCCCGAGCCGAGCGGCGCTGATGACCGGTTCGTATCCGATCCGCGTGGCGGAACCCGGCAACCGCAAGCATCAGCATACGATCTTGCATCCTCGCGAGGTGACGGTCGCCGAGGTCTTGAAGTCGGCCGGATATGCGACGGCTTGTATCGGCAGATTTCGACGATGGTCCCCGACGCCCAGAATTGAAGTCGTCGAAGAAGTAGGGGCGCGGGGGTCTGAATTCTCACGAATTCAGCTACGGGGATTTTCGCTGCTTGGAACGAGCGGTATTCTATTTCTTGGGAGATCCACAATGAGACCCTGGTTTATTTTCACGGTTGCACTGGCCGTGGTTTTCGCCCCCGCATCGGCGCCGGGCGCAAAACCGAATTTCATCGTCATCAACATCGACGATTTGGGATACGCGGACATCGGGCCTTATGGCTCGGACAACCGCACGCCGCATTTGGACCGGATGGCGGCCGAGGGGCGGTTGCTGACCAGCCACTACGCTGCGCCGGTTTGCAGCCCGTCGCGCGCGGCGCTGTTGACCGGTTGCTATCCGAAACGCGCCTTGCCGGTCCCGCACGTGCTGTTTCCGGCCGGCGCCGTCGGTCTGCATCCCGACGAAGTCACCATCGCCGACGTGTTGAAACAGGCTGGGTATGCGACCGCCTGCATCGGCAAGTGGCACTTGGGGGACCAGCCCGAGTTCCTGCCGACCCGACAGGGGTTCGATTCCTACTACGGCATTCCGTACTCCAACGACATGGGTCCGGCGGCCGACGGCGCGAAGAGCAATCCCGGCAAGCCGTTGCCGGCCCCGGACGAGGCGGCTGCCAAAGCCGCTGCGGTAAAACAGCAGACGGACGAAACGGGCTTGAAAGGCTTCGCTCAAACGCCAATGCCGCTGCTGGAGAACGAAACGGTAGTGGGCCGCGTGCGGGTCGAAGAACAATTCGCGGTCACACGACTTTATACCGAGCGGGCCGTCCGCTTTATCCGCCAGCACCAGGACCAGCCGTTCTTCGTCTATCTGCCGCACACCGCGGTGCATTTCCCGCTGTACCCTTCCGAGTCGTTCATGGGCAAGTCGCCCAACGGCCTGATCGGCGACTGGGCCGAGGAGGTGGACTGGAGCGTCGGCCAAGTACTCGATGCCGTCCGCGAACTCAAGCTCGAAGCGAAGACGTTCGTGCTGTTCACGTCCGACAACGGCGGAGCGTTGAACCACGGTTCGAACAATCGTCCCTTGCGCGGCAGCAAAGGCAGCACGTTCGAGGGCGGTATCCGCACCTGCACGATCGCTTGGTGGCCGGGCAAGATCCCGCCCGGCACGCGTACCGACGCCATCACCAGCATGATGGACGTGTTGCCGACGCTCGCGCATCTGGCCGGTGCAAAGCTGCCCGACGACCGGAAACTGGACGGAGTGAATCAATGGCCGGTGCTGGCCGGAACCGCGGACGGGCAACCGCCTCGCGACCAGTTCTTCTATTTCCGCGGCTTCAAGCTCGAAGCGGTTCGGTCCGGACCGTGGAAACTGTATTTGGCTTTGGCCGGCGGCAACCCTGGTCAGAAGAAAACGCCACCGCGTCCGCAGTTGTTCCATCTGATCGACGACATCGGCGAGGCGAAGGACGTTGCCGACGTACATCCGGAAGTGGTCGAGCGGTTGCAGTCGATGGCTCAAGCGATCGACGGCGACCTCGGCCTGGACGGCGTCGGCCCCGGCTGCCGCCCGCTGGGCCGAGTCGCCGAGCCGCTGCCGGTGATCGGCCACGACGGCGAGGTGCGTCCCGACATGGCGGGCGACGTCAAACGGTTTCCGTGACGCCGCAACACGCGGAAGCGTACACTCCGGCGAACAAATGATAAAATAATAAAGTGATGAGTGCAGGTATTGCAGATGCCCCGCCTCCCCGTGAGTACGCAGGTACTGCCAGCCCCATTCCAATTCCGCATTCGGGTACTTCCGCCGCAAGGCCGGCGGCAACCAAACCCGGCCGTGTCCGGCCGCCAAGTCCTGCTCGTGCAGACGCCGCACGCGCTCCATCTGCCGCCTCAGCGCTTCCACCAGACGCTCCCGCAGAACCGTCACCCGTCCCTGGTCGCCTTTGCCGTCGCAAATCTGCAGTTGCCGCCGCTCCAGACTACGTCCTTCACGCGCATCCTGCACGCCTGTTTTCGTCGCGGTCCAGAACCGTACATGACCTCTGACATTCGTTGGAACAACCCGTCCATGCCCACGATGATCTCCCGCAGCACCAACGGCACTTCGCGCCGCGTCATCACCACCGGCAAGCGGCGTCCGTGGCGGCCCCGCACCGGCATCACGCGGCCCAACTTGCGGCCCAAGACGGTTTCATACAGGAACACGAGCGCACACAACGCCTGCTTCTGCGTCTTGGCCGATACCTGCCGATCGACCGCCAGGCAGGTCAGGAACTGCTCCACCTCCTTCGCTCCCATCTCCTCGGGATGCCGCAGCTTGTGAAACCGGATGTACTTCAATGCCCGTTCGGCTTCCGCCCTGTCTGCTGGCCCACGGCCGTTCGGGAACAACGGGCCCCCCAAGTACTGCTGAATCTCAGCGATTCATTCAGCGATTGGGGGCCAGATCATGTTGCGATTCAGCCCAATGCGGGACGTTCTGGAACCGGCCTACTCCACCTTGAAACGTGCCACCCCCGAGGGCCATGACATGCAAGCCGTCGACTAGCTGTTGTCGTGGCCCATGACGGCAAGCCCGACAGGAGAGACTCCATGACCGTCGAGATCCGATTTGAGAATCTCGGCGGCCAACAGCAGTTCTTCAATCCTTTTTTTCGATCGTTGATTCCCATGCCTGCGAGATTGGCCGTGTTTGATTCCGAGCGACGATACGTGGGCGATCTTCTTTGGTTCAGCGGTGGTTCACAACGAAACCTGACGAGCGAGGATTGGGTGACAACTCCCTACCGCGGCAGCATTGGCTGCGTCCTGATGGTGCGGTTTGTTGACGCGTCACAATACCCCTTGGCCGGTCTGCGGAAGATGTCATCAGGTCGCTATTACGTTCAAATGATCTTCCACAGTCGTTTCGCCTCAAAACCCAAATGGAAGGGAATGACAGTACCGGATGCGGCGAGGCTGAATCTTCCAATGTTGTCAGATGAACAACTTGAAGAATTGAGAACACGGCTCGCATGGTTTCCCAGCTCACAGTTCGATCTTGCAGCTTGGTCTGATCGGTACAAGGACGACGATCTATTCCGCTCGAACGTGATCGAGATCAGATTCACAGATGAGAACACCAACTGATGTGCGTCGCCGAACTTGCGCGTGCATCGGAGCCGCGATCCGGTCTTGGAAAATGGAAGGCGTCATCGTCGCGGCCCGGTGACGCGCACCGTCGGGAACACAGAATGCTGTCGGCATCGGGGCGCATCGGCGTGGCTTGGGGTGCTGTGATGGGCCGCGTTGGCGCGGGCTGAGTTGTTCGCAGCGGCGATCGTTTGGCCGAAATCCTCGCCGCTTGCCGGCGAGTCGTTTAGGTTGGCGGGCCACGAAGGATCGCCCCGAGCGCGATCGAATCCTCGCCGCTTGCCGGCGAGATCGTTAGGCTGAGTGGCCGTGCGCACACGGTTGACGGCGGGAACCGTTCCAGCCAGCTAACCTGAGACTCTCGCCGACAAGCGGCGAGGATCTTGGCGCCGTGGGGAAGCCCGTGTTCGTGGCCCACAAACCTGATGGCACTCGCCGGCAAGCGGCGAGGATCTTGGACGACAATCGCGAAAAGGTAGGACGTATGGCCCGAACCCACGTTGCCGCGGCGATCGGGCCGTCCGTTCGCCTTTCGCCCGAAACCGCGGCTTGCCGTTGCCGCCGCCGCGCCGTATCCTATCTGCAAGTTCCGCGGGAACGGTCATCGCGCGGCCGCGCGTGGCCGACGAACCAGCGGATGCACGCGAGGCGGCGGTCGCGTTCGGGATGATGGTTGGGTCACACGCGCCGCCCGCGTGATCCGTAACGTTCGCCGGCAAACCGTGCTCGCCCAGCGCGCCGAAGACTCCGCTGGCAGGGCGGCTTGGTTCCCGGGGTTGTTTGCCTTCGTCCGCGTCTGTCCGCTATCGCATTCCCGGAATCGACGAAACGTGCGAGTCCTCGCGCCAAACCAGGCCATCCCGGCGATGGTTGGGCGGAACCGAAAACATCCGCGCGACGGCGCGCGACGAAAAAATACTTGCCGTCGCGTCCCGTGCGCGGTAGGATCACCGCCGTCGCGACGGGCGGCGGTCGCCCATCCGGCCACAGACCGCAGACGAACGATGCCGACGAACCAACGGATGCAATCGAGCGGCGGTTGCGTCGTGCAGAATGGCCGGTCGACCTGTCGCCGCCGATTGATCCGAAACGTTCTGGCAGTGAATTGGTCGTGCTCGTGCTCAGCCGCTTGCGGCGGTGCTCGTGCTCGTAATCGAGAGGCTCCTTCGATGACCGAACCGATTTTCGATCATGATCGGCTCGACGTTTACCGGCTCGCAGTCGAGTACACGGCCGAGTCGTTTCGCGTCGCCAAGGGCTTGTCGGGACTTCATCGTCATGCTCGTGATCAATGGCTGCGGGCCGCGCCGTCCATTCCGTTGAACGTCGCCGAGGGGAACGGCAAGCGGAGTCGGAATGACCGGGCGAGATTATTGGATATCGCCCGCTGGCGGCTCGGCGTTGGAATGTGCCGCGATCCAGGACGTTCTCGTTGCCTCCGGCGGCTTGGACGCGGAATCGAGTCGGAGTCTGAAAGGGAAACTCCAGCGGATCGTCTCGATGCTGACTCGGATGGCGATGAAGGGCGACGGCGTGGGCGAATCGCAAGCCGAGTACCGTGAGTTGGTCGATGACGAGCACGAGCACCGCTTCGCTGAGCACGAGCACGAGCACAGAATACCGGAGCGGAGCCAGAACAACAGAGTGGACCGAAGCGGCGTTTAGGTCCAGCGGTTTGGTTGGCGTTTTCTGTCGCCGCTCGGTCACCCTGGTCGTTCTGCATTCAAAGAGTATCTGCACATGCTCATGAGAATTCTCGTTTCATCCGTTGTTCTCGCCGTCGCTTCCATCTCAGGCTGCGCACCGAGCAACGCTCCCTCGAACACGAAACCGCCCAAGGAGCAATCCCAGCCTGCTGGCGACGTCGCATCGGAGGAGCAGTACCCCCGACTCAACTGGAAGTGGATCGAAGCTGGCGGTAACGAAATACAATCGACGGGCTCGCCAATTAGTGCCAGCGATGCAAGCTTTCGCGTTGTGGAAGATAAGTTGCGTCAGCTCGATTGGAATAACTCTGCTTCCAAACCGTCGCTCGCGATAGAATTTGCTAAAGATCGATCGCTGACGATTATGCTCTCACCCGATCCTACTGGCGATCACGATCAAATGATCGCTGTCGTCAGGAAACCGGGCCCCAAATATGGAAACACAACGAGCATTATCGTGCGGCATTCGCGACCATTAAATGACGCCGAACATGCACTATCCTTGTTACGATCGTACACCAAAGATAATGAAGAATTTGAATCTCTCGTCGAATGGGTGGATCAAAGCGCCGACTCTTCCACGAAGGGCGATTGAATCATGCAGAACAAAGCGGTGAACGGGAGCCGCCGATAACGCGGGTTTTGAAATCATAGTCTTTTGGCGGCGGCCCCGTTACCGCAGTCGTTCTCACTTCAACGCACGATCTATCCGGCTGAGTACAGCCGGATAGATCGCTATTCGTTACGTGTCGAGGAGACGCGACGTCGGCCGTTGATGGGCCGCGCTGTCACGGCAGATGAACCAGATCCCAGTTGTTTCTGAACGACGCCCATTTCGACGTTGCCTGAAATGGGCGTTGATCGGGGTGGCGACTCTTGCGCCGATGGGAATGGTGACATACGTCATTTGCCAGATCGTACTCTGGCAGACGTGGTTACCCTTGGCAAGCTGAGGCGTCGTGACATGGATGGCGTGCTACTCGCAGCGGATCCAGCGCCGCTACCCGCCAAGCTGGTCGCGGCTTGTCTCGCTGGACTTCTGCCAGCGATCCTATCGGGACGGCTCCGGACAGACGGCAGGATACTCGCGGCTCTCGCCTTGATTGCGTGCTCGACCGCCGCGATCGCACTCCATTGTCTTGTCTTACTCGATCCCGGCTTGCTTGCGGCCTTCCTCGGGCTAATCATTGGCGTCGTCGTTTTCGTTGCTGCTCCTACCAGAAAAGCGTCTGTCTTGGTCGCGTTGACCGTAAGCCTCGCTGCACTCGTGATCGTTGGAGCGGCGATCTTCATCCGTATGCCCCCACACGAAATGCGTTCGGCAATCACCCGTATTCGGGAGTTCGGCGGCCTCGTCCAGCAGTCGGACAATCCCGGAACGACGTATCGCGATCAGTGGTCGGTCAGATTCGAGCACGCCCCGATCAATGACAGTCAGCTCTTGATGCTCGTTTCGGAGTTCGCCGCGTTGCCCAAGCTCTGGTTGGTCCTGTCCAATTGCCCCGTTTCCGATCGGGGTGTGGCCGGTCTTGCCAGTGCCGATAATCTCGTGTGGCTCCAAATTGACGGAACCGAGGTCACGGATGCGGCATTGCATCGCATCTCAAACCTCACCAGTCTTGAACGATTGGACCTGCACGGAACGCGAGTTTCTGACGAAGGCGTACGTAGCCTGTTGCATCTGTCCAATCTGCGGAGCGTTCGCCTTGATGGAACAGCGGTAACCGAGAACGGAGCGCGGGAACTGCGGCAAGCACTCCCGACATGTATTGTTACGCTGACCGATTCCCACGGAAAGCGAATGACGCTCGGTGCATCGGTCGATGGCGATCTGCTACAAGTCCGTCACCGCTACGTGAAGCCCTAGACAACGCGGCGCGCGTTTTCTGGTGCAACACGAATCGTGGTGCGGGGGCTGGACAGAACGGGCTTGAACGGCGGATGCATGCCAGGCATTTCGCGGCGGCATGGCTCCCGTTCAACTACGAGGATCACATGCGACGAGTCCGGGCAGGAGATGTGATCTTCATGTACGCCAATGGGATCGGGGTCATCGGAATTGGCCGCGCTACCGAGAGCCGTTTGGAGATCCTCACCCCAGATCACCCCGACCGGATCCGTGCATTCGCGACGGAGGGCGAGAACGAGGAGAAATGGCGAATCCCGGTCGAGTGGCTGGTTTGGGATAATACCGATCCTTGCCCGGTAGCACCGCCGCTTCGGCCGACCTTCACCGAGATCACGCACCACGGCGACCGCGTTCGCTTAGTCCGGGATCACTACCTGAGTGGCACGTAGCGGTGCTCGCCCAGGGCAGAATGCGGACGAGTTGGGGCACGCACCGAAGGATGGGAAGCCGGTGGATCACTTGGCGCGGCTGAGCCAGGTCGGTATCCTGGGGGTAATGGCGAGCACGAGCGACACGTGGTAATCGAGGTATCGACTTATGACTCAACTTCTGGAGAAGGCCTTGGCGCAGGTAAGCAGACTGCCCGATCCCGAGCAAGATGCAATTGCGTCGCTAATCCTGGATGAACTGGCGGATGATCGCCGATGGGACGAGGCATTCGCGCGGTCGCAGGAACAACTCGGCCGTTTGGCAGATCGTGTCCGCCAAGACATTCGAGCCGGACGGGTGCGCAACGTAGGGATCGACGAACTTTGAACTCTCGCGTCACCGAAGACTTTCTGACGTGTTTTGCCGTCCTCCCGGAGTCAATCAAGACCCAAGCACGGAGGGCCTACCGGCTGTGGCGTCAGAATCCGTCTCATCCGGGGCTGCACTTCAAAAGGGTGCATAATCGCGAGCCCATCTACTCGGCTCGCGTTGGCCTCGGGTGGCGGGCCTTGGGGCTGCTGGAGGGTGACACGGTGACTTGGTTCTGGATTGGCTCGCACGCGGAGTACGACCGAATGCTTGAGCGACTGTAAAGCACGAACTAAAGGATGAACGAGAGCGGCGGTTAAGGTCGGTAGTGAGTGGTTGGCGGTATGGCCGCCGCCTCGTTATTCGTTCGTCCTTAAGAACTAATGGCAAAATCCACTGCATACATTGAGACGACTGTCATTGGGCACTTGGTTGGCCGAATACTTGGCGATCCGATTGTCGCGGGTCGTCAGACTGTTACCCGCCAATGGTGGCCGACTGCCGTCACGAAATACCGTTTCTTCGTCTCCAAGGTTGTCGCGGACGAATGTGCTGCCGGTGACCCCGATGCCGCGAAAGAACGATTGGACATTCTGGATTCACTTGAATTCATCGCCACATCGCCGTCTGTTGACGAACTTGCACACAAATTGATCAAAGGATTTGCTGTGCCGAAAACGGAACCCCGAGATGCAGTTCACATTTCCCTCGCGGCGGTCAATGGACTAGAATACTTGGTGAGCTGGAACTTCAAGCACATCGTGAATCCGACGACTCGCTCAGCGATAGAACGCGTATGCCGTGATGCTGGATTTGTCCCGCCGATAATCTGCACGCCGGATGAACTTATGGAGGCTTAGGATGTTTTCCGATTCAATAAACGATGAGATTCGTGGTATTCGGCGCGACCTAGCGGCACAATTTGGAAACGACCTCGATCTGATTCTCGCGGATATCCGAAGGCGGGAAGCATCGGATAGTCGCACCTATGTGTCACTTTCACCACGTGTCTACTTTCAAGAAACGGACGAACAAACCGATGCACCGGAGGCCGCGACGACGTCGTTCTCACCAGTGGAAGCATCTCTCGCGCGGCCCCGGTGATCGTTATTTGCCTTGGGCACGAGTTGATGGGTGGATACCATGAAGCCATCGGTCTACCTTGAAACAACCATTCCCAGCTACCTCACCGCGTGGCGCAGCCGCGAGTTGGTGATGGCCGCCCACCAGCAGATCACACGAGATTGGTGGGACAATCGACGACAGGACTTCGAGCTTTTCGTCTCGCAGTTGGTGGTTGACGAGGCAAACGCCGGTGACCCAGATGCTGCCGCCCGACGTCTCGCGGCGATCGACGGCATCCCGCTGCTCGAGGCAACTGAGGGGACGGACGAACTCGTGGAGGCGCTTGTCAAAGCGCTTTCCCTTCCGCCCAAAGCGGTAGCGGACGCTGCACACATCGGCTTGACCGTTGTCAATGGAATCGATTTCCTGCTAACCTGGAATTGTACGCACATCGCGAACGCGGTCTTGCGACCAACGATTGAAGCGACATGCCGAGCGCACGGCTACGACAGGCCTGTTATTTGTACGCCTGAAGAGCTTCTTGGGGAGTCAACATGAACCTTGATCCTGTCCTTGCCGAAATCCGAAAAACTCGCGAGGCCTACGCCACGAGGTTTTCGGGCGACGTGAAGGCGATGCTTGCGGATATCCGCAAGCGTCAGGCGGAGGGTGGCCGTCCATCTGTTGCCCGACCGCCAAAGCCCGTACCGGAGATTGCACATCAAAGGGTGGCGAGCCGGTAGACGGCAAATAACGGATGCACGCGAGCGGGAATACGTCCAGCGAAGTGGAACGTCCACTCCCCGCCGCGTGATCCGAAACGTCGGCTTGAAACGATGACAACATCAGTCCCTCCCGACGTCACGGATTACCCAGTTCGAACCCGTCGCCATTCGACTGA
>Ga0351964_1053_pt1 | contig 24165 bp, 21 predicted proteins | sample TotcelT113001N15_FD_205807 | JGI IMG/M metagenome (GOLD analysis project Ga0351964, IMG submission 205807) | Enriched cells from coal bed in the Powder River Basin, Montana, United States - Total cells T11 rep3 HSBNCT.T11.300.1.N15 ... | reverse complement strand
TCGCCAACTTGAGTGAGCAATCAAAAGAAATCGTGTGTTTTTAAACTGCTCATAAGCGCTCAGTAAAAGCTCATTGTATGCGTCAACGAGCGCGCTATTAATCTCATTAACAATAACCACTTCTTTAATACCCTTGTTTTCTAGATATTCTTGTAGTTGAAGTGTACGTGCATAACTGGAAGAATTACCAGCATATAAAATAAACTGCGCTATCGAACCCTGGATATATACATCTAGAATACTCGTTATGTCTTCATCATCAGAAGTAATCACGAGACCTACAACAACCGGTTCTGTGTATCTTTTTGCTTCTACCTGTTTTTTAATCCCTGATTCTTCACTTTCTTCTTCATCAGTATCAGCTTCCTCGCTCGAGTTACTTGAATCTTCTTCATCAGCTTCTTGCTTCTGTTCTCGTATAGAAAGTTCCATTCCCATCATCAAACGGGCGTCTAAAAATAATAATTCAAGCGATATACTCATACATACAAACAAAATAAGATTTAATTTCATACAAGCTCGCATTTTTTGGTCTTCTGGCACAAGCTTACAGAATTTTACAAAGAAATAACAGCATCTGCTTCAGCACTTATGTGTTCTTCGATTTTTTCAAGCCCGGGCAACATATTTTCTTGTAAAAACTGTGCTATTTCTTGCGCGCCTAGAATACGCTCCTGAGTGTTTTTTATCTCTTTATGCCGTTCATCATACTTTCTAATACGCCAAGGCTCAACTTGATCATAAGCTAACTGTATAAGTTCAGGAGTTATAGACGCACCGGCTTGTACTAATAATCTCACTGTCTGAATGCTCCCACGGATAATCGCTTGATAAAGTGGTGTGTGTCCCCATATATCAAGTAAATCGACCTGAGCCTTATTTTTAAGAAGCTGAGCAACAATTAAAAAGTTGCCCTGATTGGCTGCAAGATGAAGCACCGTTATTTTTGTACGAGTACTTGCTGCATTAACATCGGCTCCTGCGGCAATTAGAGCAGTTACTAAACTATATTTTTGAGCAAAGTGAAGTGGGACATACCCTGCTTCATCTCGTGCATTCACATCTGTGTTATGGGCAACAAGAAGCTCTGCTACGTCTTCTTGATATAACTACCGAAGCTTATTTTACTGATGAGGTTGAAGAGTGCATCTGTCAAATTCTAGATGCACAAGCTACGCCTAAAGCGGATGCTCCTGACATAGAAACGAGCTTTGTTCAAACTTCTCAGCAACGCTTAAATTTACCGCGACTACGGTATTCGTTGATGTATCAGCAAAAGTATACAGGTTTATTTCTATTTTATTCTTAATTACTTTACCTATATATCGTCCAGTAAGAGTAAGTTTTGGATTGTTAGGGGTATTCGTTGGCCATTGATGATAAAAAAGAGTGGAGTGTAAGGTAGAAAATTTCTTAATAATCTTAGTTCTTCAGGTGAAGGCATAGGTGCGTAAATATCTATAATAAGAAATGTGTTAAAAAAGCGATTTATAAGTGTAAGCCATATAAGAGTTGTTGGGTTAATTTGTTCACGTCTCATGGCAAAAGTTGTAATCCGAGCTGCTCGAATGACAGCATAAGGAAAGTATTCTCTAATGAGCTCATAATGTTCTTGTTCTATGCCGTCTACTAGTACGGTGATACGCTCAATCTGTGGGTTTGTTCTTTGAAGGTTAATAAGTGTTTCACGTGTTATGCGATTTGGCAAGAACACAGCGTCGCTTTCAGGTATATTTTCAGCTGTTGCATGAGGTGTCTGATTGACTGGAAGTGGTGGTTGTGGCAGTTGTTGGTTTCCATGATCCAATAACCGAGTCAGAGCTCGCGAAAAAGGTGCAGGAGTTGCAAAAATACTTTCTTCAGATGGTATTGCCTGTGTAATGGTTAATATAAGTACTAAAAAACTAAATAGAGTTATATATGCTGTTTTTTTCATGATAGGTGTATTTTTTTTACTATTTTTGGGCTTTAACGAGCAGAACTGGCGCAATAAAGCTAAAAGATCCGTCTTCTTGAAACGTGCACGTGTTTAAAAATTGCTCGACAAGGCTATTCATAAAACTATCTTGTAGTTCTGCAGGCAGTTGTTGCATATGGGGTATTGCTGGAATCCAACCCTCGATAAATTTTTTAAAGGCCTGCTTGTTTTTAAAGTTATTTTGTTTATACCAAGTGGTTACAGCAAGTGGGGTAATCCCCGCTTCTATAAGAACCACTGTAAAGCTTTCTGAAGTGTGGGCATACCATGGTTCCTGGGCTGCGTCTTTAAAATAATGAGCCCATTCTGGTAGTTGCGCTATGTTTTTTACATGCTCGTATAAAAAATGATTTTTGTGTGCAAGTGTGGCTATAAAATAACCGCCCGGCTTTAAAATGTGTGCTATACCCCGTATAACTGTAGGAATGTCATCAATCCAATGTAGGCAGTTAAGCGAAAAGACATAATCAAACTGATATCCCTTTAGAGAAAGATTACGTGCGTCAAGCTGCTTAAAAAAAAGATTTGGGTTGGAAAAATAAGTATTCTGCGCAAAATAGATCATGTCTTCAGAAGCATCTACTCCGAGAGTGGTTCCAAAGGGGGCAAGTGATGCTAAGTAAGCGGTTATATCTCCTGTGCCGCAGCCAACATCAAGAATAGTTGCGTCTTTAGGTATGAGTACATCTTCTAAAAGCTTATTAGCAGTAGCAAGTTGCGGTGCATGATGCTTATGATAGAGGTTGCTGTTCCATAGTGGCGCTTCTGCATGAAGAACTGTAATAGAGCTTAAAAAAGCTCCGATAAAAAGAGAAGAAAATTTGTGCATAAAAACCCATTAATTGTAAATTAACTTTCCAGTATTAATGTTATATTTTCTTTACTAATCCAGCTGAAGGCCGCGCCTGATTCTATAAGTGCTCGAGCTATTTTAAATTTACCGAGATCTACTGCTTTTTTTATAAGTGTTTCTTCTGTCGGACCTATACAGGTGTTAGGATTAGCACCATAACCTATTAGTTCTTTTACTTGCTTAAACTGAGCATCGTGCCCATTGACAACAATGTAGACGAGGTTGTCGTTAGGGGTTAAGCGTTTGGTATACTCAAATAATAATGTGTTAATTGTTTCAATAAGTGTATTGAAAACATTGGAGTCTTCCGGGGTTATTTCATTGGCATGTAGAGAGCTTGAGATGAAAATTACCGAAAATATAATAAACACACATCTCAAAAAGGCGGGCGTAGTCTTCATAAAGCATTTAATCGTATAAATTGGTATATAAATAAAAAGTTACGTGTAGCATATCACATAAAAATGCAAGCTACAAAATGTTTAAGCTTTGTTTGTTCTAATAGCTTATAAATTGTAAACTCTGTATACAAGAGTTACTATGTTTACTGTGTATACTATGCTTATTTATATTACTAAGATTACAAATATTATTGTGTTTACAGTGAAAAAGCAGCGAATTGCGTATTTTTTCTAGAAATGTGAAACCAGGTTGCCTGTCTATAACAGTACACGCAACCCTTTTATAGTTTAAACCAGAGTTGCTATTTAACTTGGGCTTTTCTTCTCGCAGCAGCTTTCTGTAAAAATTTTACGAGAACAGTATGCCCATTGCTTTGTGCCACATCGATAGGGCGCATGTTATAATCATCCTGCTTTTCTACATCTGCATCAAAGCTTACTAAAAGTTCTACAAGAGCAGAATTTCCTGAAGCAGCTGCTCGATGAAGTGGTGTCTCGCCACGGTGACCCTTGCAATCCACATAAGCGCCTTGCTCTAGCGAAGATCTTACAAGCTCAACATTATTACTTCTCACGCCTTCCCATAAACTTTTTTCAGCTTGGGCTTTTGCTTTAGCTTTTGCAATTACTTCTTTGCCTTCTTCTATTTTGGTCTTTGCAAACTCTACACCTTGGCTAACAACAGGTTTAGCTATTTCTATTCCCTTATCCACGTAAGGCTTGGCTTTATCAATACCCTGCTTTGCAACATCATAGACAACATCAAGCCAATCGCTCCATGTCTCTTCGTTTTCTGATGTTGTTCCGGAAATGTAACTATTTCCCAAAAGCAAAGCGGTAAAGAGCGATGCGTACACATATTTTTTCATGAGTTTTCCCTATGCTTATCTGATAAACTTATCTACACTTGATTTCAGTTTTGTTATCGTGGTTGTATTATCTTAAGGTAGCGTACTAAAAATTCATTAAAAAGGCTATAACTATGCGCTTATTGCTCTTCTGCGCTTTTTTACTAGTGTCAAACGTAGCAGGCTCTTTTGCAGAAACAGGCATATGTTACGATAGCGATACTCAGATCGCGCTTGCTTTAATGCAGCATAATAGTACTCGCTTGGAAGAAATACTTTTAGCACTTCCTGATGATACCATTATAAAGCATGATGGAGAAGAAAAAAAGTTACCGGTGTTTTTAACTGATATAAGTTATGAGCTCGAAAAAAAGCTTTCCGCGTGTTCTGAGTCATTTGTTTTTCGTAGTTTTATGGGCACTGTACTTGCATTGTCTGTAGCTATTTTCACCACAGGGTGTATTGCTGAAAATATTGACATAAGTTGGCGCACCATAGCGGGTATGTATACGTTTAGCGGAGCCATGCTGGTTGTTATAGCAAAGCAAATTTATGATTTTTATGGCGAGGAGCAGTACGAAGAACGGATTGAAAAATTTGTAAGTGTCTTGCTTAAACGTTATGGGCATCTTTTTTCAGGAGAAGATCACCAGGTAATCGATCATTTAGAGAGTTTGCTTAAAATAAACACCCGCTATAAAGTTCCTGCCCTTTTTAAATCTTTTATAAGTAGCCAGCAGCAAGCTCAATACCAATAATCAAGCAACTAAGAGTATAAAGGGAGCTTTTCTTCAAGAAAATGCTTATTTTTTAATTTTATTGACAAATAATCAAAATAAATTGTATGATTATTCTATAAAGCTTATTTTGTGGAATAGTAATATTTGAATATAAAAGATAGAAAGCATGAGTATTAAAAAAATAGCGCTCTTCTCTGTAATTATTTTCTCTTGTGTTGCAGATGCTATGAGCTTTGATAAATTATTAGATATTAGTGGATTGCCAGTGAGCCCAGGTGGTAGAAGACTTGTGCCATTGCCTGAATTAACTTCTCATGCTGAGCCTGTCTTACCTGAGTATATAAGTGATCATGATTTAACTGAAGCTATCCAACAATTAGAACAAGCTGAAGAATCAAGCAACTTGCTTAAAAGAAAGAGTTCAGAAAAAGAAGAAGATACAAATGCAGATGATAAAGAAGAAGCATTTGAATCAAAACGCTTTAGGGCCAATGTAGTTGATAATATTAATCCTAGAGTAAGCCAAGAAGAGTCTCTTTTTTACACAATGTTGCCTCCAGAAATAATAGCGCGTATAGCACAATTTTTGGTAGAACCAGAAGATCTTTCTGCTCTTTATGCATTGTTGCGAGTTGCAATTCGAGAAAGAGACATAGTGCTCCCTTTGCTTCAAGCAATAAAAGAGAGTGAAGATGCTAAAAAGTCATTAACGCTTATTGTTGCCCCTGCTGTAGAATCAATAGCTCCCGTTCCCCCACTGGCAGCCGGAAATCCTGTACAGATTGCAGGGAACTCTGTTTTTGCTCATAATCTTGAACACTGGGGGATAGCAAATCAAGGGATAACAGATTTGTCTGGAATAGAAAGATTCGAAAAACTTAAAGGTTTAGATATACAGGGTAATCCTATTGGTGATACTGGTATACAAGTGCTTGCACAGGCTCCGATAGCACTTGTATTAAGTAATTTAAATATAGCTAATACAGGTATCACAGCAGCAAGTGAAAATCCTCTTGCAACACGTTTTCCTAGTCTACGAACTCTTATTCTTTCTGATGGTCCAGAATTAGAAGCGATCAAAAAAGCTTTAAAAAAATACTTTAAGCTACAAGAGCAGAAGCAAATCGAGCGTACGCTCGATTAAATTTAATTATAATAAATAGTATAAACACTTGCGTTTTTTTATTTTTATATTTTATAATAAATAATAATATAAAAATAAAAAAGAGTGTTTATGAAGCATATTAAAAAATATTTTAAATTTCTTATCATAAGCCTAATCCTATACTTTGGGCCAACTCTTGTAGTACAAATCAGGTGTCAATCGGCTACACAAGATAAAAACACTGCTCAAAACGATCTTAACGAGTTATTTATAGGTTTAATAGGTAAAAAGGATATTAAACAGCTTGAAGAGTTTCTTGCCCACGGAGTTGCTATTGATGGTGTTAAGCTAGGCAATCTACCCTTATGGTTTGCTGTACAAAACGCGATCTATGATGGTGATACAAGCATTGTTCAATTTCTGTTAGCGCGAGGCAGTGCCGTAAATGCTCTAGATAGCAAGGGTAATTCTATACTTTCAAAATTTCTCGATTGGCTTAAAAATCGTTTTAGTGATTGCGATGAGAATATTCCAGCTTATCTTAAAAAGCAAAAAGTAACAGCATTAAAATTAATTAAGCTTCTTCTTGATTCTGGAGCAAATCCAAATATACCAAATGCTCAAGGTAATACGCCATTGGATTTAGCAATTGAGCTTAAGTCTCCTGAGATAATACAAATGCTTGTTGATTATAAAGCTGATGTCAATGGGCTTAATAAAGTCAATTATACTCCCTTTAGCTATTTATTGACTGAAGTTGTAAATACTGAGCGAAGGTTTTCCGGAAGTAATTATAAAGAGTGCAAAAACGTATTCTTTAAGATTGCCGAAATTTTTTTGAAAGCAGGAGCTAATCTTCGCATAATGGACGATAACGACGTTAATAATCCTGTACGAGCTGCTGCGGTTATAATAGAAGACCCGGAGTGGCTTAATCTTGTGTTAAAAGCAGGAGCAAATATCTCACAACAGGGTTGGAAGGGAAAAACTGTATTGCATGAACTGTTTTCTGGGCTATATTTTGGCATAAATAAACTTACTTTACTTTTCAAATATAATGCTTTTAAGCTTCTTAATACACCCGACCAGTTTGGCGTAACTCCACTTACTCTACTTGAGAATTCTTCAAACGGGGCTTTAAAGCAAGAGGTGCAAAAACTGCTAGTTGACACGTTATATTCAAAAAAAGATTTAACAATGCTAGATACAGCTACCGCACAAAAAATTTTTGATTATATTCTAGAAAGTAGTCAAAGTCCAGATACGCTACTAGACAAAAAAAAGAGCGAGGCTCTTCTTGCTCGCTTGAGTCGTGAACTTAAATTAAAAAGCCCTAATCCTCAACTTATAACGTATACACCCGAAGATTTGTTACGTGTTTATGATGTATCGGTCATCGATAATACAATTCTTGATAATCCACAGGATGCTTTGCCAATTGTTGCCGAAGATAAGCCCAATAAAACACAAACGGAAGCCTATTTAAGCAAACCATCTTTGAGAGAGGGCGTTATCGCGAATTATGGTAAAAAAATTGTGCGTCTACCTAAACTTATTGCTCGCATTATAGAGCAAGAGCGAAAATATCCAGATTATCAGGTCTTTTATCACGGGCAAATGCGCGATTTTATTGTGCTTTACGATGTTATTAAAGAGATACAAAATTGGTTTAATAACAAAGCTAATATACCCGCGTTTGAGTATGTACGTTTTCCCGAGGGTCAGAACAAAAAACTAAGCGAGTACGTATCACTTGGAAGTCTTATGGATGATACCACTCCCGAGATGATTAAGCACCTCTTGTCGGTTAACTTATCGTTGTTTGGCAGCACTACGCAATGGGGAAGTGCTACGTTTAGCTACTTTTTAGATAGTCGCAATATGCGACCACCACGAGATCTATTGACTGAAATATTCAACAAGCTTAATCTTAATACAGCATATATACCACAAATATTAGACACGCTTGCACTATTAGAATCCCCTACTGGAAATATGCTGCAGATATTTATCCCTCGCGATAAGGTTAACGATTACGCTTATTTATCAGTCGCATTTGGAAAACCACTTCCCGCATCTGGTAAATATACGAAACTAGCACCTATTGCTATTGCAGACTCACAGGGTAGCACACATACGTACAATCCTGCTGAGCTTGATGTTAAGACATACTTGGATCTTTTCAGGAATTATCCAGAAGCTATTTCAGATGAAGATATAGACCTTATTCAAGGTCGTATTAATATTACCGAAGATTTTTTATTAAACCCTAAGAGCGGTGTTAAAATATATAGATATAATACGGTCCAGCCAGAGAAACTCTTAGAATATCAAAACAAATTGCGAGAAATAGTCAAAGAGGCTATGGAAGATTGGAAGAAAAGAAATACCACACCACTTAGTGCAAAGCCTGCTGAAACAGTGTCGCATGCGCTTGAAGACTTAACTTCAGTTATTACCACTACGTAAAAAGCAATTTTTAGTATAGAAAATAAAGTATTTAACTGGTAAGAATGGCTAGTGCTGCATGAGCGCATAACTCTTCTGCTTGGCCCGTATCTCCGCTTATACCAATACCACCAATTACTTGATTATTATGCATAATTGGCAGTCCACCCTGTATAAGCGCTAAATTTTCTTGACGCAAACTCTCAAGTGGGATACTATTTGTGCTTAAGTATTCTGCAAATTCAGCGGTGCTCAATCCACTGCGAGCAGCGGTATACGCTTTACTTTGAGCAAGCTTAACGCCAATTACGCAGCTATCATCCATACGGGCAAATGCTATCAGGTCGCCTACTGGGTCAACTACTGCAATGCTTACACTAATATTTGCTTTTATAGCGTAATCAAGAGCAGCTTTTACGAAATCTGAAGCGAGCTCATAAGATATAAAGCTTCTCTGGTAAGTTAAAGCCATCACAAAACTTTCTGTTGGTTAGTATTTATTATTGATTTTTGCATGTGTATATACTAGATTTTATCTTGTTTAGAGTAAATATCTCACGCACTTTTGTAAAGCGAGAAATATGATCATACACACATGTATAGTTATGGCTTTAAGTTTTTTTATGTGTTTGCCTAGTAATATAACAGGTGTCCCACGTATATCCAAGAATAAGAAGAGTAAAAACACTATGCAGAAAAAAGTTACTCCACAAGATGCTATACAAGTAAAACTCAAAGTAGTACTTGATAAAATTAACGTGCCAACCGTTATTAAAAGCGCAGTGATTCCAGGAGACACTGAGGAGAGTTTGTTTATTTTAACACAGCCAGGAGAAATCTGGTTGATTCGTGAAGATAAACCCCAGTTAATTCTTGATATAAGTGCCAAAAATGGGGGCGACGTACTAAAGCTAGGTGGTGTTAAGGGAGCAGATCCCTCGTATGACGAGCGAGGATTACTCGGTATCGAGTTTCATCCCGAGTTTACCCAAAATGGTCGATTCTTCTTATATTTTTCTACGCAAGATAGTAAGAGCACGTCACCCTATATTAAGAAACCAGACCCCTGTGACCCCGGAAGTCTAAAAATAAAATGGGAAAATCAAAACGATTATAACCATGAAAATGTGGTGGAAGAGTGGAAGTTTACAAATATTACTACTATTAAGCGTGTCAGAAGATTTTTAAGTATTAAGCATCCATTTTTTAATCATGTCTCGATTAATAATTTATTTTGGGTGGTAGAGCTTAATAGATTGTTATTACTTACTGGTGATGGTGGCTTTCGTGATGCACCCTTTAATTTAGCACAAGACGATGCTTTCTTTCATGGTAAAGTTATAGCACTTGATGTTGATGCAGATGCCTGGAAAAATTACATGCCAAAGCCCATTGCTCGTTTTGATGAACTATCCCCAGAGATTAGAAAATTATGCGTGGTACTTATTAAAGGTTTCAGAAACTGGTCTGGTATTTCTGAGTATAAAAAAGATGCTACTACCATACGATTTTTTGGACAACCGGGACAAGATGCCGTTGAAGCAATTTATGCGCTTACTGCTTTCTCTCCTGAAGTTTTAACAGTACCGAGTAAACCGCTTAATATCGGTTGGCCCGGGTGGGAAGGGAGTTTTCCGGCGCTTCAAAATTTAGATTGCTCGTCAAGAAAATTAAGCAAAAATAGTGGAAATCTCAAAAGTGTGACGTTCTATCAAGAGGCAGTTAATTTGGCTGTTGAGCGCAAGTTGCCCTATTGTGAATATTACCATCAAGACAACCGTCCTGGTAAAGTAAAGGCGGTCTGCATTAGTGGCCAGCAGGTATACCAGGGGAATTTAATACCTGAGCTTAAAGATCATGTAATTATTGCTGATTGGGCTCATAATATAGCTGATGAAATTTACGAAGGTGGTCAAACAGTTCCAGATAGTCCTGGGCTCCTTATTTGTGCATCTATAGATAATCAGCTTGACAAGCTCCATGAGTACAAAAAAATAGAGATTGCACATGACTTTAAAAAGCCTGCTTATTTTGTGTCTCTGGGTGCAAATAAAGATCAAACGCGAATATTTTTAGGTACCTATCAAACAACAGGCAGTGTAAAGCCCCATTTAGGTACAGTGTTTGAGTTGGTTTCAAGATAAATAATACTAGTTATGACTGTTGATGGAGAGCTTGTTAAGCAAGAGTATTTGATTGAAAGCAACACGCTCTCCTAAAGGCAAGTCAAACTGTAAAACAATCTGTTTAATATGGTCGCCTACCAAATGAGTTAGCGTTAAAAAATAAGTTTTTTTATGCGATTAGCATTAGGTAGTTGAGCGATTATAGTAAGTGCTTTCGCATTTAAGTTGTTACCGCTAATATTAAGAGCTGTAAGATTTCTAAAGTGAGCAAGCGCCTGTAGGTCTTCTGCTGTTATATCAGTTTCACTTATATTAAGCTCGCGTACGTAGGGAAAATAGCGTGCAAGAAGCTCAAGCTCAGCTCGCGTTAAGGCTGGATAAGACTGTGCACGTAAGATTACCGTTATGCGGTATGTGCGCTGATGCTGAGTAGCAAGCCTTCGTAGGTTTTCTTCGTTAATATCTTCAACATTTATCGTAATAGGACGTAAGCGATGTAAGAGTGGTTGTGCTATGGCTTGCTGGAGTCTGCTGCTTGCTGCAAAACTAGCAACTGCTTCCACATCATCTATGTTTTGTAATTGATGCACTATATTCTCTAAGAGTTCAGGTGGTAAGCCCATAAGCGATAACGGCTCATACTCGTAATGTGCTTGTTCGGATGTATTAGCGAGCGCGTTAACATGAACCTGAGGCTCATCTCTTTGAGGAGATTTTGTGGGCAAAACAGAAAGCCTAGGGGTATATGTGCTTTGTGGAAAGCGCAATGAATTTTTTTTCTTGTCGAGTGCTGAACTTTCAAAATTTGTAAAGCACACAACTAAAAATGCTACTAAAATAATATGTTCTATGCTTTTCATTTCTACTCTTTAATTTTAAAAATACTTATTTTGATTTATATAATTATAGTAGCATTTAATTTAATCATATGTCAAGAGTGTTAAAATATCGTATTTATCTTACTAACCACATGCTTATTTTAGGGGTTATGTTATACTAAAAACAAGATATTTTTACTTAAAAAAAGAGAGATTGTTATATGGACGGTATGCTGAATTCTGCTAAAGAAATAATCAAAGAAAAAAGAGTAATTAAACCCGATGAAGCGCAGCTTATTCGCGAAATGAGCGCAGCGGGTGCAACGGACAATGAGTTCAGAACTTTCCTGTATTTATGTGAGGAGTATGATTTAGATCCATTAAAAAAAGAGATCTATTTTATTAAGTATGCAGGCAAGTCTACTATTCTCACAAGTCGTGATGGCTATTTAAAAATAGCAAATCTTAATAAAAATTTTGATGGGCTTGAAAGCGATGTAGTTTATCAGGGGGATAAACTTACTAAAAAAGAAGATGGTAGTCTGCATATAGAATACGGCGAAGCGCACTTAATGTTTGATAAAAGCAAGCTGACCGGTGCTTATTGTAACGTGTTTAGAAAAGACCGAAAAAAAGCAACAGCGGTGTTTGTAAGCGTACGAGATTATTATAAACGCGGTGCACCTATTTGGGAGCAATACGTGAACGCTATGATCTTAAAAGTTGCAGAAAGCATGGCACTCAAACGAGCATTTGCTATTAGTGGTTTAGTGACTCGTGAAGAGATTGAGGACAAAGAATTTGAGCTCGAGCATGAAAAATAAAACAGAACTATTGATTTTAAAAGCCTAGTAAGTATACGGTCATCCGGAAAGCTGTTTTGAGCTATTCCTTTTTAACCAAAACGTAAGTGAGCTGGTTCTATGACAAAACTGTATATGCTAAGTATTTTATTATTGATAAGTAGTGCTTTAAGTGCTCAATGTCCTGGCGAACTCACATTTGTAAATACTATTGCAGCGGCTGGTGCACCACGAGCGTTGGCGTATTCACCCGATGGTAACTATTTGACTGCGGTCTATTTGGCTACAGATTTAATTACTACATACGCAGTAAACACAAGTAGTGGCACGCTTTCCGCGCCTATGACCATTGTAGGCAATCGTGGCAGTTACGTAGAATATTCCCCGAGTGGTGAATTTGTAGTGTCCTCAAGCTCGGCGCTTAATCAATTAAGTATTTATTCTGTTAATAGTGTCACAGGGGCTCTTGCGCTTATTACCAATTTTGGTGGGGTTCCGGAAACAAGTTTCCCTAATTTTGTCGCCTTTACCCCTGATAGCCAATTTATTACGGTTAATAACCAAACTTCACCTAATGGCGAAGTATCCGTATACTCGATTGATCAAATTACGGGGGTTCCTACATTTGTTGGAACTTTTGCTGGGTCTCCTATCCTTGCAGGTTCTGTGCCGCTTGATTATTCTCCTGATGGGCAATTTCTTGCGGTAGGATATCTCAATGGGGGTGCTGGTACCTTGCGCATATTTTCCGTAAACACTTCTACTGGTGCGCTTATGCAGGTACCGAGTAGTGATGTGGCAACAAGTGCCCAACCTGATTTCTTGCGCTACTCACCTGATGGCAGATTTGCAGCAGTTGCTAATAAGCTTTCAAATATTGTTGATGTATACTCAGTGAACCCTACTACCGGAATTTTTACTCTTGTCCAAAGTGCGACAGCTCTGCCTCAAGCAAGCTCATTAAGTTATGCTCCCGATGGGCAGTTTCTTGTCGTATCGAGCGGAACTACCGCAACCGTGCGTGTATTTGCAGTCAATACTGATACTGGTTTTTTAACATTCTTGCAAGATATTGCGACTGCATCTGGTTCTGAATCGGTCGTTTACTCCCCACTTGGTAACGCTGTAGCAGTTGCAGACGAATCAACGAATAGTGTTACAGCATACAGTACAGAAACAGTGTATTCTGCCACATTTGATGCCTCTCCAGCTACTATTTGTACCGGTGAAAGCACTACGCTTGCTGTTGCTATTACGGGTGGCACCGAGCCGTATACCGTGATGTGGGCTGATATTGGTGCTCAATCGGGCACTTCACCCATTACTCGTGTAGTTTCACCAACAACAACCACCACCTACTCAATAACTTCTATAGTTGACGATAATGGCTGTACAATCACAACACTGCCTGCTGATGTTACCGTAACGGTAGAACCGGTGCCCATGTCAGCAATGCTTTCTGGCCCAAGTACTGCTTGCTCAGGAAGTTCTATAGGGCTATCGATTTCAATAGCGGGTGGCACTGGTCCTTATACAGTTGTTTGGTCAGATGGTGCTATTAGTAGTGGTATTGGGCCAGTTTTTGGGCGTACGATTATTATTGGAAGAACTACAACATATTCAGCAGCAGTAACTGATGCTAATGGATGTGGCCCTGTTACTTCTAATAGTGTTACAGTCACTATAAACCCTCAACCACGAGCAACTCTTACGAGAGCACCAGCAGTAATCTGTCTTGGTGAAAGCTCCACACTTATTTTGACTATTAATGGCACAGGACCGTTTAACGTGGTTTGGTCTGATGGCTTTCCTCAAACAGGAGTAAGTTCACCGGTAAGCCGTTCAGTGTCTCCTGCGAGTTCAATGTCCTATTCTGCAACCGTGACTGATGCTAACGGCTGTGTTAGTACGAGTGTTAGTACAGTTTCTATTTTTGTCAATGCGTTGCCAACAGGAATAATAACTTCACTTCAGCCAGTTGGTGCGTGCGCAGGCGATACTGCAATATTAACAGCTGTTCCAAGTGGAGCATCACCACTTACGGTTATTTGGTCTGACGGTGTTATAAACTCGGGTATACCTTCTGGTAATGCAGTTTCACGTACCGTATCACTGACAGCACCTACGACCTATTCTGCGCAAATAATAGATGCTAACGGGTGCCAGGCGATGTCTAATACCATTACACAACCTGTCAATCAAGTACCGGCTGTTTCCCTTGCTGCACCATGCTCTTCTATTAATGCGGGAGAATCGACTGACTTGATACTTGTTGCAGAGGGGGCAGGTCCATTTGATGTAACATGGTCGGACGGCTTTAACCAAACAAATCAAAGCTCTCCGATAACACGCAACGTAACGCCGGCTGTTACCACGAACTATTTTGCGACCGTTACTGACAATAATGGTTGTCAGAAAACATCTAATACAGTAACAGTGACGGTTAATCCATAAAAGATTTTCAGGAGAGTGGTTAAACAAAAAAGTTGACCACTTTCCTGTTTATTAAAAAGTGCTTATCAAAACTTTTAAAAAAATATTTTCTGTGGTTATACTAGAGCACACACGAGAAAAACTGAGGGTTGGTAATGAAGCACCACATGAAGCGCGTTGGCATGAAGATACTATTACTCTGTGCCGCTGTTACGCTGAAAAATAACTGTTCCGAGCTGCCGTTTCTTGCCTTGGGAATAGGAGGAGCAGCACCTGTAGAGTTTAATCTTGAACGTATATCTCCTCGATCGCCAAATGCCCGAGAAAATCTGCTGCAGCTACGACGAGAAATGTGGATAAGCCTGAATCCCTTTCAACTTGTTCATGAACATGTAAATGTTGCTGATAACTTTAGAACAGAAAGATTAGCCCATACTAGTGCTTTTATAGAACTTACTTTATCTGCTAACTGGTTTAACTTCCATGTGCCTCTTATCGAGTCAGCGGGCATCACATTTGATCGTATCTTTGAAGAAATGGGAAATCTATTTCCTAACGTTACCCGTTTGGTTATTCATGGCTCGAGTACCTCATCTATTGATCATCGAACATTAAGTGCGTTAGTAAGGAATTTTAGACGACTTACTCACTTAGATATAAGTAATAATAGTATTACGCAAGAAGGAGTGCAAGCTATTGCAGATCATGCTCCTCAATTACAAGAATTAATTTTTGCAGGAAATCGCACTATAAATGATGAATCCCTGCGCATAATTGCACAAAAGTTAATAAATTTAACGCGGCTTGATTTATCAAACATTAATACTTCGTATGAGCAAAGAGCACTTACCACTATTGGTTTTTCGCACTTATCTACTATGCGTTCACTGCGTTTATTAAGTCTGGTAAATAACTTTATAACACAAGATGACATACTTGCGTTGAGAGGTAAAATAACAAAGGTAACATGTGCTGGTGGCTCTTACATAATGCACTATGATGAGCTAGAGGGCATCACTCTTGATCTTGAAGTACTTGATCTTACGCATAATCCCTATATTACCTTAAGATTACATGACGTGCTGCAATCAGAAAGACGAGCACAGCCAAAATTGTATAGATTAATTGAATGGCTTAAAACCCTTGAACAGATGAAGAATTTAGTTAAGATTGTTCTAAGTGAAAGCCAAGCAATAAGCAAAAATGAAGTTGAGCAACTTATAAGCAGTGAACAATTCCCGTATATAGATAAAATTATCTGGAAATTATCTAATAACTTGTGATGAAATATATTAGTGTTATAGCTATTTATGCTTTATTTTTTATTTCTATGCTTGGCTCTTGGGCTTATAGCATGGAAATACCTATATTAGAGCTGGTTTCTAGCGTTACTTACAGACAATCAGTTCCGGCTCACAGTATTTTGATAGATAATTTAGTTGCATATGTGCGAGATAACCCGTATAGTTTGCTGTATCTCCAAAGAGAAGAGCAGCAAGCAGTTTTGCCACATCTATCGTTTCATGAGCTTTTAAAGATTGCTTCGTTTTCTAAAGAGCATAAACTACTTATAAGAAATTTATACACACACACTATAACTGAGCTTGATCTTTCTCAGTTTAAGGGATTTACTCACTTACATTTAAAATTAATTCATGATCTTTATCCCAATCTTATCGATCTTATTATTCATATCGAAAGCATGGATATAAAATGGTACTTGGACACAATTGCTAAAGATCTTGAAGAAATTATCAAGCATATTTTTGCGTATGTACCTTCTTTGACTATTCACAAAAACAAAATAAACCCTTGGGGTTTTTTAAAAATAAATAAATCGCTTAGCAACAGTTAGGCTGTCTTTTAGTAGCGGCTTTTAAAACAAGCGGTAGAGCAGCTAACAAGAGTGCTAAAAGAAATGCTGGTATATGAAATGGCTTAGCAATTGGCCACCATTCACCAAGATTAAAAATGCCGGCAGGTATAAGCACACTGCCAATAAAAATAAGCAGCGCGGTGCTGAAATTTTTCATAAATGGTCGTTGCGTCGAGAATAGATGCGTAGCTTCAAACCCAAGCATGGTGAGCATGACGATAATTATGAGCGGTAACGCACGTCCTAAGCCGTGAATGATTCCCAAAAAAATACCCTTGGGCACGCTTTCGCTGCCGGCAATATAAAACATTAAGATATAAAAGAGCGGATTAGCGCATCCGACGCCAATATTGCCAAGTAAAAAGCCCATCACCAAACTTTTAATATAATCGCTCTTGTCTTGCAAACTTTCGGGCAATTGCGAACTGAAAAAAGAGCTTTTAAAGTGAAAAACCCCCAGTTCTGCAAGTCCGAAAACATACGATGATAGTCCTGCTAAAAGCAAGAGCCATTGACGTAGTGCTGCAGCACCAATAACTTTTCCTGCATAAGCAACCAAAAAGCCATAGAGTGTAACAGTAACAATCATGCCCAAGCTAAATAAGACCGTTAAGACAAGCCCTTTTTTATAATTACTGCTTAAGGCAAGCGAGGTGACTACAAAAATTAACGGGTAATTACACGGTAATGCGATGGTAGCAAATAATCCCGCAGCAAAAGAGAGAATTGTCATAAAGCCAAACGAATGGTGGCTGCCCACTGCTTGATGCTGAATACCTGCAAACCAGGTAAGGCCGAGAGAAGCGATAAGTAATAATATAAGTACTGTGCTCAATACTATTTTAAAAAAATGAGTACGCTGCGAATAATTACTGGTCATAGCATAACTTTCTTATAATACTACTAAGTTAATTCTTAATGGATAGCATACTTGTTAGAAGTATATAAGCGCAAGAAACTAAAACGTGTGTCTGCATGGAAAAAGGAGAGAACCTTTCTCGGTGAAATGCTTTCTTCAAAAGATTACATTAAACTTGAGATTCTTGTGCTCTTATTTCTAGTATTTCTCTAATTTTTGCTACCTCGTTACCCTGTAAATTTCTTTGTGGCTCAGCGCTTCCTGCATCTTCTTGCGTATAAGCTCCTGTAACAAGTGGTGTACCGGAACTTTGGCTAGCAGTTAATTTCTCAAGCAGTTGTTTGACCGTGTTCTTGTCGTTCTTATCAGTATTCTTACTTTTGCGAGCTTCTCGTTTTCTTGCAATTTCAGCTTCTAAGTCACTACGAAAAGATGGATCTGTGCGAAGTGTTTTATAAAGGGCTTCTAACTCGTTATAGTGCGGCTTTTTTCTTGTTCTTAAACAAGTAAGTAAGAATTCATAGGACCAACGAGATATTTTTATCCACGGAGAGCAGATAAAGTTTGGATCTTGAGCTTGTTTAAACCATTCAGTTCGTCTTTTAATTTCAGGATTTAGTTCCGACTCTGAAATAATCGCACAATTAAGTTCTATGAGATCGCTCAATAGTTGCTTAAAATCATCCTCTTTTATCTCTGACCACATAAATTTGTTGGTATCTATTGAAGCGCTTTGGGGGTCATGTGCGATAAGCATCTTAACAATGGTGCGTAAGTTATTATTTTTTAAAATTTCTACAGGTTGTGGGTTATCTAAGTTGAGAGCGGGCGCAACTACTAATCCAAGTGGTGTAAATTTGTCTAAAACTGCGTTTGAATCTGCTCCATATTCTAAGAGCACTTGAACGACACCTGCATGACCACGCTGTGCAGCAAGATGTAAGGATGTTGCATCCTGTGTATTTCGAGTATTAGCTTGCGCGCCATGTTGTAGTAGCAACTCTACGAGATTATAGTGTCCCATCGAAGAAGCACAGTGAAGTGGTGTTGGAGTTTCTTCCGGTAGTGACGGGTCTGATATATTAGGGTCAGCGCCGGCATTAAGCAGTTTTTCTGAAGTACTGTACGAACCGGCCCAAACTGCTTTATAGAGAGCAGGGAGTTTTTGTATATTTGTCTCTAAAGCAAGAGCTTTAAAATCTAGGTTTTCAAGCTCTTTTTTAGCTTCTTGCCGTTGTTGTTTTTTAGTATTTTTTTTGTTTGCAAGTATTGAGAGAAGTTGGTGAAATTTATTATCGGGTAGATATTCTATAGTGAAAGTTGTATCCATTGCATTAAGCCAACTTACACAGGAGATAGCAAGTAAATTAAATAAATAGAAGAATAGTTGTTTTTTCATTAAGTCACTTGATTTATATTTGGGGTTACTGCTTTATGCTTGTGTCTTATGCTTTTTTTGGCAAACTAAGTTTAGTTTATAGTTTTTTCTATTTTTTTAAACGAGGAGAGCGTGCTTAAAAGCCTTAAAATATTATATAGTATTACTGCTTGTTGGAAATACGGGGTGATTTATAATTATGCATGAACCATCGCAATTGGCGTATGATAGCATAAAATATCCTCATGAAACACATGACTGGTTCTTGGAAAGTGCGCAAAATTCGTCGGTATTTGTAAACGAGATTAGCTTTGCGGTACAAGATTTTCTTAAAGAAGATACGGAACTTACAGTAGATCCATGTGTGCAGTTTGCTTTTTTGCTCAGAAATCCCCATCATGCTACTGTTTCTTTTTACAAAAAATGTGAGGGCATGTTCGTAGAAGATGAGCAGAATTTTAGTGATCTTATAGGCTATAAAGCAGCTTATGAATTATATAATGCTCTTAGTACGCGAGCGATACATAAGCCTATAATTATTTTGTCAGAAAACCTGTATACTCATCCTGAAGAGACTATAAAACTTTTTTGCAAACAAGCATCTCTTGCTTATAAACCAGAGGCGCTTGTTTGGCCTGGGCTTGATAATAGCTTTGATGGACAAGAATGGCACGAAATTAAGCATGAGCAACTTATGCATCATTGGCATGGCGATGCTATTAAAAGTAGGGGGTTTGCAAAACCAGCACACTATGATCTAGATGATAAGAATTACCCGACATTTATAGAAGTGTCCGATGAACGTTATAGAGAAGTATGTAGAAAAGCATACGACGCAAATAAATATTATTATGACTTATTGCTTGAAAGTGTAGGGCCGTAGATTTTACGGCCCTGTTTATGAAAGTTAGTTTAGTGACTTGAATAAGAAAATGGTATTCCAGCGCGAGCTTGTTGATTTCGCATGTGCTCTTGGATAAAGAGTCGCATGACACTATAATCGCGCGCTACTTGCGCAGGGGTAAGCCCTTGGGCATTAGTGATATTGCTTGACGCCCCGCGGCTTAGAAGAAATTCAACCATATGAGCATCACCTCTAAATGAAGCGTGATGAAGAGCGGTTTGGCCCTCTACAAGGCTATTAATGTCAGCTCCGAAAAACAAGGCTCTTGATATTTCATCTCTATTTTGTCTAGTTACTGCTTGATGAAAAGCTACATCTATTGTACGGGTAGGGTTTTGTCGCTCTTGAGCATGAATTATTACTTGAGCCGGTGCAGCGGCTGCTGCATAAGTGCGTGTTTGCTCAATTGGTGTGTGAGTTATCGCTGTTGTTACTTCAGTAGTAACAGTTTGCCTATTGGCCTCTATGTTTGTATTTTCTTTATTATTGTTTTTATTAGTGTTTGATTCGTGCTTTTGTTTTTTGTGTACAGGGCTTCCTACGCGAAGTGGATATCTTGTTTTTGTTTTATTACGTCGGTAGGCTTCTGCTCCATAACTTCTTAGGTAAGTGATAATTGGCTCATTGTTGCTATCGAGAGCCATATCAAGAGCGGTGCTGCTATCAGCTGTTGGGTGATTAATGTCAGCGTTTGCATTAACTAGAAGCTTTACCGCTTCAATTAAACCTTTTACTACAGCTGCCATTAAGGGAGTTCTGCCATAATTGTCAATATTGTCGATTTGTGCACCGGCATCATTAAGTGCTCTAATGCTATCAAGTGTTTGTGCGGTAAGTGCTGCAATAGCAAGTGGGGTTTGGCCTTCACTATTACGCGCGTCAACTTCTGCGCCACGATTTAAAAGCACTCTAATTGTTTGAGCTTGATTGCCTAAAGCCGCTGCATGAAGCAGAGTATTATTGTTTTGTTCATGTCTGATGGCAAAAACCAAGTCAGGGTTATTATCAAGAGCTCTTTCAAGAACAGCTGTATTGCCATGATATGCTTGTGTATACAAGTAAGCGTTAAGGCATTTTTGTGTTTTTGGTTTTGCAACTTCTCTATCATCCATTGCGTGAAGACCAGGGTTGCTCAAGCATGTAAGCGCTAAAACGTGCATGGAAAAAAGTATTTTTTTGTAAGTATTCATAAATTTCTCTATTTTTATAGTTTTACTATTTTTTAACTATTATTCGAAAATGCCAAGTCCAAGGTTCTTTAATACATTGCGAACAGTTCGTGATGCCCAATAGTGGTCAATAAATAGGCGATGTATGTTCGCATTTCGTGCAACTTGTTCGGGAGCTAAACCAGCAGCATTACGAATAGCGTAGCTTGCTCCATGATCAAGCAGAAACTCTACAAAAGCTAAGTAGCCATTGTATGAAGCTCGGTGCAATACTGTTTGTCCATCTACAATGCTATTTATATTGGCACCAGCTCTTAATGCTCTTAGAGCGTCTGCCCTGTTGTTGCGCTCAACAGCATCATGAAGTTCTCTATCAACAGCGCGGTAAAGTTCTTGAATTGGTCCTTCAATTACTAGAGTTTCCTGAGAGAGAGCCTCTCCGCTCTCTTCTGCTAACGTCTCTGGCGTTACTTGCGGTGTTACTGTAAGTTCTTGCAATGCTTCAGTAGCATCTTCACAGACCGGCATCTGTTTTTCTTCTGACTCTTCTGACTGTTTGCCTTTTCTTAAGCTTTCTTCTTGGGATGAGTTTTGAGCAGATTTGTTCTTGGCTTCTTGAGCTGCGCGCATTTTACTACTTGAACGATAAAGACGGTTTGGTGTACCTACGGGGTACGTTTTAGCCTCCTTCGATAATAAATAGCGTATAATTTGTTGGTCGCCTCTGTCGTTGGCCATATTAAGTGCAGTGACGCCAGCTACCGTGCGTGCATTAATACTAGCACCTCGTGCAAGAAGTAATTTAATTGTCTCTATATCCGCATTTACTACCGCTGCCATGAGTGCTGTACGGCCACCGGTATCACGTTGTAGAATGGCTTCTGGATGGCGTTTAAGAATTAATTTTATAACTTGTCGATTGCCCCGTTGAGCTGCTGCCATAAGAGGGGTTTGCCCGTCATATGTGCTTGCATTAATATCTGCGTCTGCGCCTAAAAGTAGTTCTACTATATCAAGACAGTTATTAAGCGCTGCAACGTGTAGCAAGGTGTTGTTGCGTTGCTCAGGAAAGGGTGCGTTAATAAGTAATGGGTGATTTGTAATAAATATTTGAACTGTTCTATAATTTTCAGGACCGCAAAAACGGGCAGCATTATAAATATATTTGGGAAGTACGGGTTTTGGCAAAAGGCTCGCGCTGCTGGATGAGCTGCTCGAAGAACTGTTGCTAGTTGAATGTTTATTTGGTGTATAGCGTGTATCCATGGAAATAAGCGATAGTGGCATAGTTGTAATAAATACAAGTATTAGTGCCTTCAAAGCTTTCTTTTTAAGCATCATAAGAAAAGATCCTGTTCTAAAAGTGTTATTTTATTTGAAATAGGAGATACTTACAGTATAGCACGAATTGTTAAAACTTTTCAAGTATGCAATTTTAGGATGGAGTAAGGACAATATAAATAAAAAAAGAGAGGGATTCAAATCCCTCTCTTTGCAAAGATAACGAATATAACTAATTTAGTTATTGAGCATTAAGTATACGTGCTGCGACCAAACCAATAATAAAAGCAGAATACGCAGTGTTACCATCTTCAGTAATAGGCTGTATGCTTGCATCAGCAATCATAAGATTGTCCACGCCAAGTACGTGTAAATTGCCGCCTACTACGCTATCCTTTATCGATTTACCCATACGTGCAGTGCCTACGATGTGATAGGTAATCGAGAGTGCGTCTAAGTTTTGCGTGATTTCAAACAAGCGTTGATCAGTGCTATATGCTTCTGGACGTGGAAAGATTACCTCTGTTCCATATCTTCGTGCTATGCGTTTTAGTAATTTATAAAATGATACAACCAAGTAAGCATCAGAGCCCTGCTGATTAAATGACCCATCGGAGAACATATTCAAGTCTACTAACGGATAGATAGTTGGATTCTTATCTACAATATGGCTAGAACCCCTGCTTTTTGGATTAAGCAATATACCGCTTATTGATACTCCTCGTGAAGAATCACGTGCGACTACTTGCATACGACGTATGCCATCGGCTGGCATGAATGGGCGGACATCTATAAACCCTTGCAAGAATGGTTCTGCCGAAGTGGTTCCTGCTATCATGCCACGCACACCATAATGATTTTGGAAGTGCTCACCCACGTTAGGATTATCGACGATGGTATTTATACCCAATGGCTCTAATATATTTTTGTTACCAATACCAGAGCGCTCAAGAATAGCACTTGTTTGCAATGAGCCAGCGCATAAGATTACTTTCTTAGTGGCAAAAGCACGCTGTACTGCTGCGGGGTTGCCATCGATCCAATATTCAACTCCTATTGCAACTTTTTGCGCGTTAAAAATAACGCGAGATACAAGTGCATTTGATCTAATAGTAAGTTGTCTTCCATTAAGTCCCTGGCCATTAGCATTTACTATTGTACCGACGGGGTGGTATGCAAGTGCAGAAAATGCGCGATGGCTGTTAGCACCCGGTGGCGTAATCCATTGTTGGTGCGCAGAAACACCAATATCGCCTAATGATGGATTATTGTAATCAGATATTAATGGCGAGCCGGTTGCTTGTGCTACCGCAATAGCAAAAGGATCTTGGTTGACCGGTGGGCTTTGCGTAATAGCAAGCTTACCAGATATGCCACGCTGGGCCAAATCAGCAACAGTACCGGTAGGGTGGTAGTCTTCCATATTTTTCATGATAGGCAAGAGACTATTGTATCTCCAAATAGGGTTGCCCGATATCGCTGCCCATCTATTATACACATGCGGTGTGCCGCGTACGGCAAAGAGACCGTTATGAGCGCTACTCCCACCCCACATTCTTCCGTCCGAATAAATAAATTGCTGTGGTGGTCTACCGGGAAAATCTACAACTGCTATAGGATTAATTGCGTATTTAGGGTTATACGTGAGGGTATTAGAAAATTCAAATACATTCGGGCTTAAGACAACGGGATCATTGGTGCGATTCTTGCCCCATTCGAGTACTAAAACGCTTTTGCTTTTATCGTTAGAGAGCTTGCGTGCAAGTATAGCTCCTGCAGTACCATCTCCTACAATAATATAATCAAACGTATATTTTTTTGCTGGATCAATAGCACGCGCTTTTTGAACACAGCATTCAGCAAAAAGTTGCGCAGTTGGTATTAACAGCGCAAGAAGTAATACCTTAAAGCACACAAATTTTTTTTTCACAACTTCCCCTCTTTTATAAAATTGGTTAGTGTGAGTATTAATAAACTAGAAGTGTAACGTCAAGAATTGGGTATAGTAGTATATTCGCGTAGCTGTTCAAGTGCCAAGCGGGCTTGTTCGATGTTTAAAGAGATGGGGTTTAGGTAAAGTGCCGCTTGCTCTAAGTATGTAAAAAAAGTTTTGAATATATAATAACTGCTCAATGCCATAAAAGT
>Ga0351964_1050_pt1 | contig 24446 bp, 25 predicted proteins | sample TotcelT113001N15_FD_205807 | JGI IMG/M metagenome (GOLD analysis project Ga0351964, IMG submission 205807) | Enriched cells from coal bed in the Powder River Basin, Montana, United States - Total cells T11 rep3 HSBNCT.T11.300.1.N15 ... | reverse complement strand
CCAATGTAGCTTGAAGCAGGGCATCTACTGCACCGTCAATATCATTAAAAATAGCTGGCACATCATTTCTAAAAACAAGCACTTCTAAGTTCTCAAAAACTTCTTCCGGTGTTTTTCCAAACGTGCCATCCAGAACAACTTGCACCGCACGTTTTACTACTGCATCGTTAATTTTTTTAATCGCGGTGTTTTTATTGGGATCTTCAGCAAGTGCTGCTTGAGCTGTTTTTATAACATCTCCCAAAGCCTTTAAGCCACCTACAGGATCACTGAAAAACCCAGTTGGTACTTTGTCTATAAAATCAAGAATAGCTTGTGCACGTTGCTCAACAGGCATTTTAAAGAGTGTGCTGTTCTTAACTCCCCACCAACTTTGCGTTAAGTTTGCCCATTGCTTATTCCAATCAGCTAAAGTTTGCTCTTTGGTTGATAGAGCTTCTGTCGGTACTTTTTCTATTACTGTTGATTTAACCGCGATTACACCCGTTTCTTTAGAAGATGTTTCTGCAGCTACATGTTGTTGTAGCGTTATTCCAGTTTTTTCTGGTATTGAGCTGACTGGCAATATAGTAGCTGGCTCATTAACCATTGTTTTTTGATCACCCCCGATAATTACTTCAGTTGGAGGTACTTGCTCAACAAGAATCTTTTTTTCTATATCCTGCCTTTTGGATCCTTCTTCAAAAGCACGCTCTTCGACAGGTCTTAGTGCTTCAGCAGGCGGACAAGATATTTTATGATAAACAGCAAACAAACAAAAAAGAGTAAACAACAAGCGCATAGCTTTACCCGATCAACGTATTAAAACTCAAGAATTATGCTTTGCTATGCACTATAGTAATTTTAAGAGAATAGGCGCAATAAGTTGATCTAAAGGAACTGCTACCGTTACTTACTTTGAACGCGCTAAGCGATCAAAAGATGTTTTAAACTGATCACTATCAATTATCTCCAGACCACCTTTAAACATAATCAAACCTATCAACTGATAATCCCAGCTTAAGTTATGTGTATTTTGTGCTTTAAGAAACTCTTTAAAAGACGGTATTTCAGCATCATCATAATAAGTTTTCTGTTGCTGTTGGGGTAATGAAAGATAACATGCACCAATCACAAAAAGACGTACAGGTTCAATAATACAATAGCGAGCCCATTCTACGGCTTGGAGCATAACCAAAGTAGTATTCAAGAAAGAGCTTTTTTTGATGCTCACTCAAATCTTGAAAAACACAAAAAGTAGCTAGATCAAAATAAAGATCACTCATCCCGCCATTTACCCAGTCTACGAGATAAAACTTGTTATCCGCTATCATGATATTGAGAGGGTTTAAATCTAAATGAGCAACCGCTGCAGAAACTGGATATGCTAAAAGCAAGCTTTCAATATGCTCTAATGTTTTGCTTACCTCACTAAGACGATCTGGAACATGTAAGCAAGTATTTTTAATTTTAGCGTAAGCGTTATAAAAGCGTTCAAACGGTGAACGTGCTGCTAAAAAATTGCTCTGCGTTTGATGCAAAGCCTTAAGCTGCAGAGCAAATTGTGAAAGTAGTTGTACGTCATGAAAATCAGATGCGAGAACGGTGCGACCCCGTATGTATTGCATCACAAATGCTTCTAGCTCAGAGTCTACATAATATATTTGAGGTCCAAGGCATAACTCTGCTGCTAATTTTGCTAATAAAATTTGATGACTTCTTACAGGTTTTTCAGCTTGAGAGGGAAGAACTCGCAAAACATAGGTATGTTCGTATAAATTAAAGCTGTAAAGCGACGCTGCACTTAAGCCACCCTTTAGCACAGAAAGAACAATTTTATTAAGATGCTTTTCTGGACAAAGGTTAAGCGTTCTTAAAAAGCCAGAAATAGTACGAGACACACGCGTGTCTTCAAGTACATCTAAACGAATTTTTTCCATCGAAACATGAACATAGTTAAAAGCTTGGAGCAATTTTATTTACTCATTCATTTTACTGCGCTTTATGATAATTCCAAATTACCAGTTATCATCACTCGCTAACTGCTTAAGACTGTTTACTACTCCCTGACAATTGTCCCTTGATGGTAAAGTACCTTCCACGTATTCTCCACGTGGCGCCAAATAGTAGCACGGCGCGTTACTCGCTCACCTTGAACAAGCATATAAGTAAGCAAATAGCTATTTGGGGAAATCTCGAGACATTCGAAATCTTGGGTTTTCCAAGCGTTTTTTCCAGATGGATTTTTGGCTCGCTCAACAAGAGCTTGTATAGCATGCTCACGATCGTATCGCTTGCCAGACGCACCAACTTCCCAAAAACTCTCATCAAGCATGTTCTCAATAGCTGTTCGGTCTTTTCCTGAATAAGGCCAATGAAACTCAAACTCTTGTTGTACAAGTTCTTTTAGCATCAAGTTATTCCTTACTCAGTTTTATAGATTTTAAGGGTATGAAAACAATAGAATCAAGCTAAAAACAATCGCATTAAAGCCATTTTAACTGATTTTGATATAATAACCAATATAGTCAATCCATACTAAAACTTATGATTACCACGCGGCAAAAAGATACTATTGCTCATTATACCGCTGACTTAAATATTTGATAAAACCGAAAAGGAATATATGCTCCCGGAACAAGGAAGGGCCGTTTCGCTTATTGCTGGAAATTATCGATAATAAGTGATAACTATAGTTAACATATTTCTAAAGTATTCGTACCGTCGTTCATCAACTGTTAGCTAAAGACTTACAGCAGTCAAAAAGCTATGACATACGCTCAAGAACAAAGATACTCACTTTGTTTAACTAGAAATATTATTTTTTTATATTAAAATTAATATATTAGTTATAAGCAAAAAAACAAAATTATTAATTAGAAAGGTAATATGAATTTACGCGCTATTTTTTATGTGCTGCTTATTGGGATGAGTGTTAATTTTAGCCAAGCACAAGGAGAGCCAAGCCTAACAGCCAGCACTATTAGAGGAGCAGTTCAAGGGGCGGCCACAACATCTTATATTCCTGTAAAGCTTGCTCAAACTATAACAACCCAATTAGAAAAAGTTTTTAGAACTATTGATCATAACGCCTTATTAATTGCTCCTTGGGTTGATCCTAGAGAAAGAGAAACATTGGGATTGGACCCACTACCAGCACATGGTAATGCTTATTGTATAGGATTTGTAAGTAGTTACGCGATCATCTTATATCTTATGCTTAAAGGTATTAATTTGCTTCAAACGAACGGTGATATTTCCCCTAGATTATCAACTATCATTAAAGCAGGCACATTGGCAACAATGGTGGGATATCCATTGGTATTAGTCGCTTCATCTGATGCTGCAAAAAGCCTTTAACTTAAAAGTAATTTTGCTTAAACAACTAAAACAAAGAAATTTTATGAAAATGCTAAAATACAGCCTAGTAATGATATCAGCGTTAGCCGTCTCTTCTGCTGCCGGGCATTTTAAATCTTCGGTGGGCCTAGCTACGGAAAAACATGTTGAAATAAAGGTTAAAAATCTAACCGATGAAAAAATTTGGATAGATTTTCGTTCTGGTAATTCTATGGTAGGAACTTTTCTTAAACCAGATGAAGATACTGTTATTACAAGAGTACCATCGGATACTAAAAATCACCTACTCTTTTGGCGTCCTGGGACAGAGGCGAAGATAGTTAAACATGACGACCCAGAAGTAGGATCTTATATATTTGCTGATAATGAACTTAATCAGCCCTTAACGTTACTGCTTTTAAAAACAGGACAAACTATGTACGCTGTCAAAACAAGTACTGTTGCAACCCTTGACTAAACGCATTGTGTATCATCTTAAAGCAACACTCCAAATACGCTGGTCAATGGTTTTCTCGTAAAACCATTGATCGCTCAACTAGTCTCACAAGATTAATATTAGTTATTGCTACAAGCTCTTTTATTATTAATAGTTGCTCACAAAGATCAGAAAGCTTCCATGCTTGCTATATACCACGATGATTGTCTCAAATTATTACTATAGCTGTAAGCAACTCTCCGCTCAAAATTAAGCTAAAATTCCCCCTATTTAAAAGCCAATTTTAGTAATTTTGGTATACTAACCAAGATAGTTAATTACTCAGCACATTAAACTTGTGGTTACTATGCGCGACAAAAGAAATGCTATTGCTTGCTATATATCTGATTTGCATACGCTCTTCAAGCAAGGTCGGTTCAGAGACGAGATTGATCTCTATAAATATATCGTGAATCTCTCACCAACAACTGAATCCGTAAGCGAAGAAGAGGGCAAGATACGTGAGTTTCAAGATTATCTTGCTAAGATTAAAGACTCTTTTGAAGATCAAGAAAGTTTTTCATATTCTTCTGAAATTAGATGATATCGAATATCTTTATTAGGATATTTTTCGTTCTTATAACAAAACAATATATAGAGAGGATGATTGCTAGGACAAGACTGTTCAGCTTCCCAATAGAATGGAATTTCTTCTGTCAGTTTTTGCAATATATAAGCTATATCTTTATAAACAATTGCTAAAGATGAACTTCCATTCTTTAGAGATTCATTTTTAGCATTATGGAAATCGTCAAGAAACAACCTCAGTGTGAACCTAATATTTCTCATACGATTTTCGTCAAGATTTTCGCAGGTTTTGAAAAATATCTCTTCCGTAAAATAATCACTAGCTGCTTGTGGATTAAGACATAATTCCTCGCACAATTCATCAATCTTCGGGTTTCCATATGGATCTGACTCTGCCAACAACATCTCTTCTAATACATCTTTTTTCATTTCCTTGTACTCAATAAGAATATTGGAGAGCTCATTCTTAGCCTTAAATTTTTCTTGCCAGAGATTAAAGGTCAAGTAAAAAAATAAACCAGTTGATAATGCAGTCACATAGTTTTTAAATAGGTCATATAAGGCCTTAAGTATTTTATAACCTTTTATTGGCGCAAAAAAAGAAAACAAGTTCAGTATTATGTTAGGCAACAGCTCTAAAGCCAAACAAATAAGAAACGTAATTATGAAATAGTTCCATTCTTGTTTATTCAGCTGATAAGATCGCCTTAAATATGACGTATTAATGATTATACCTATTATTTAAATAAATTATGATTGACCAATTGACCATCTTCCCAAAATAATTTTGGTGTCACCACCTTGCAGCCCACATAAAATTTTGAAATGCATAATTGTCCTGTCCTCCATCATGCAAGCCGCGCACGTAAGGTGAAGTATTATTGAGCTTATTCAGTTCATTTCTTAAAACTACGCAAACTCCGTGCAATAAAGCAGCTTCTATTCCCTTATAAGCTGCTTTATCTTCCTCACGTAAAGAGCCATCTTTAAGTAGACTCTCTATATAACGTTGTAGATTTTCTACATCAAGCTGACTAACAACCTGAATGTCATTTTCCAAAATAGCTTTTACCGCTTCAAGGTTTCCATGAACTGCGGCTATTAGAAGTGCACGTGCTAGTACTTCAACTGGAATTGTAGTAGTATTTTGCAACAATCTTAAGGCAACAGAGTTATCTATGGCTGCAGCTTGTATAAAAATTTCCGATATTGTGATTTGGAGATCTTCACCAAAGTGGTTAAGTATAAGTTTTATTGCTTCTTCATTACACGAATGTAAGACCGCAAACACAAGACCTATTCTTTTCTCTTGGATGTCTATTTGGACTTGCGATATAAGCACTTCAGCTTCTTGAAGGTCTCCGTTTGCTATGGCCATTCCAAATAACCCCGGTTTAAATTTCTCAATGAGCTCTAAATTCGAAATCAATCTAAATTTATCAAGCAAGCCAAGAAGCTCTTTCTTCCCTTGAGCACAGTTTAGATGATCAGAATTAACACGTGCTCCATGGTTAAGTAACCACTCTACGACAGAAATATCTTCGCGATATAACGCCCAATACAAAGGAGTTAAACTAGCATCTTCTATATCTGCTGCGTTTACATTAGCACCATGCTCAAATAGCAACTCCAGTAATGGTAGCGGCTCTTGTTGCCGTACGGCAAGATGCATAACTTGCTCACCATACTCATCTTGAGCGTATATACTTGCTCCACTTGCTAATGCTTGCCTAACTCCTTCTAGGTCTCTGCTACCAACGGCGCTAATCAGCCGAGCATTTGCAATATTATTGAGTGGAATTTCTGCAGAATAAAGCAAAAAGTTTATTAACAGCAAAGCCAACATTAAAATGTTTGATCGGGTAAACATTAATCTCCTATAACGCTTATATTTCTTGACCACAAAAATCTCTCGATTAGATCTCACCTAACTTCACTAATTATTGTTCCTTGATGATAAAGAGCTTTCCAGCTATTATCAAGCCGCGCCAAATAGTAGCACGACGCGTTATTCGCTCATCTTGAACAAGCACATAAGTAAGCAGATAACTGTTTGGGCAAATCTCGAGACATTCAAAATCTTGCGCTTTCCAAGCATTTTTTCCAGACGGATTTTTTGGTCGCTCAACAAGAGTTTCTATAGCATGCTCACGATCATATCGCTTGCCAGATGCACCAACTTCATAAAAATTTTCATCAAGCATGTTCTCGATAGCTGTTCGGTCTTTTCCTGGATCAGGCCAATGAAACTCAAACTCTTGTCGTACAAGTTCTTTTAGTGTCAAGTTATTCCTACTCAGTTTTATAAGTTTAGGGCCTGGATAATAGAGCTAGGCTAAAATCAACTGCATTAAAGCCATTTTATCTGATTTTGGTATAATAACCAAGATAGTTAATTATCCAGCTCATTAAAACTTGTGGTTATTATGCGCGACAAAAGAAACGCTATTGCTTGTTATATCTCTGATCTACATTTACTCTTCAAGCAAGGCAGATTCAGAGACGAAATCGATCTCTATAAATATATCGTGAACCTCTCTCCAACAACTGAATCAGTAAGCGAAGAAGAAGAAAAGATACGTGAGTTTCAAGATTATCTTGCTCAGCTTAAAGACTCTTTTGAAGATCAAGAGAAGTTTTTCATCAAGCGAGATGCTTATTGGACGTACGTAGAAGTAGAGTTTAAAGATGCGCTACCAGAATACAGGGATCTGGTTAAAATCTATGCTCCCGTTGAGTATTCATATCTGACCAGCATGGCGCGCTATCTCTTTGATTATCTCTATGAGCAGCAGAAACCCTTTTGCTTTAAGATAGCTCATAGTCATCGTCTTGATAATTTGTGTGTATGGGTAACAAAAGAACAGTTTGAGAAGGTAATAATATTCTTGCAATCGTTTATCGATGAATTGTTGCCAGCGCCGCTCTTTTATCCTGAGCATTTTGGTATTGGTGTAAGTAGAGAGCTTACAAGCAGCTTAAATTACATGATTGCCATAACGCTCTATAAGTATCTTTCTCAAACAGAGCAGCCCAGTTTGTCAGATTATGTAGAGAGTGTACATAGGCAGTTACAGCAACCTTCAGAAGAGTATGATAATTTTGACAGAGAAATCGTCTTGCGTTCACTCATGTGTATTTTAAGCAGTCAATGCCCGGTAGAGGAATCCATTTTTAATATTGTAAATTATACATCCCTAGCTTCTCGCGAAGAGCAAGTATCATGATTAGAGATTGTAAAAGGCATGCACAAAACCGTTGACAATAATTTATACAAGCAAGTTATTATAGATATTGCAAATCAAATAAAATTAATTTTTTAGCGTTTTATTTCGAAAACAAAAGTTTAAATTTTTCTATTTTAGAAACATGTAATATTAAAATTAATTTCCAGTTGATTTTTTAAATACGAATAAAATCAAATATGATGCAATTATTTTTTCTTCAAATGTAAACACATTAAGAGACATGCTTTCATTCAACCAATTACAAATTTATGCGTGTGTTTTTTTAGTGATTTGAGCAAATTTTGAGCTTGCTTGCTCTCTGTTCGTGATCAGGCATATATGTCATCATAAGCGCCTTCCAAAGCTTGCCATAGTTAGGAACATGGTAATGAAGAAGTTTATGTAAGATAATATATTCACCAAGAGCCGGTTCTATGCCAAGCAACTCAACGGTAAAAGTAAAATGCCCATTTATGAATTTACACAATTAGAAAGCAATTTAAGCACATTACATACGTTATAAAGAGCTATTATTTAACTATATAAAAATCTATCATGCATATATTCATAGACGAGGCAGGAATTTTCTTGTATCTAAAAGATGATCCAACTAAGCATTATGTATCGATGGTTGGCGGTCTTATCATTCCCGATGAGGCATATGAACCTATTTGTAAAATGCTGAACCACTTAAAAAAACAATGGGGTATTATAGGGGAAATTAAAGGAAATGATTTGATAGAACAAGAAGTAAATCTACTAGCAGAACTCTTAGATAAATACGACGTTCTGTTTATTTCTGTAATTATAGATGCTAAATTTTTAGATAAAGTAATAATAGGTCAAAGCAAAGCAAGCCTAATACAAACAATACTTTCTAATATTTCGCCTCATCATCATCCAAGCACGGTCAACTTGTTAAAAGAACATGGTAAAGGAGTAGAAAAAATGGCAGAACAGTTATATGTACAATGGTATGCTTTACGGGCCTTAATCATTCGTGTACATCAGCTTTCAACACTTTACTATGCCCAACGTTGCCCTAAAGAGCTTGGTTCATTTAGGTGGGTTATTGATGCAAAAGACAAAAAAGGATTAACAAAAGATGAAAAATGGTTTAACGATACTTTAAAATTCTTTATCCAAGGAATAGGGCAAAGATCTCCTTTAAAAATGCTACAAGATGCTGATTATAGTTATTATAAAAAATTTGATAGCGAAGATGGCAATGGAACTGATATTAATAAGCTTTTAAAAGATTTATCTTTCTCTGACTCGTCTAAGAACAGTGGCTTACAACTAGTCGATATTTTAACGACCTGCTTACGTAAAGCATTAAATGGGAAATTTAAAGTTGAAGGATGGCTTAATATAGGAAAATTGATGACACGACTTGATGACGATACAGTTTTATCGATCGCATTAGACCCTAAAATAGATATTATTACAGCAGCTCCCTATTACTCAATAATTCAGAAATTAAATATCAAATCAAAAAAACTTATAATCACAAAAACGTCAGAATTTTAATAACATTAAGCTAATGATCTATTTTATTAACGTATTTGCAATTATAAGCAAACCATTTTTATACTTAGCTTCAATATTATCAAAGGTTTATAGATTTATTAGAGCAAGCTTCCTACTAAAGCCACATCTAATAAAGAAGGAAGATCATCAAGATCAATACAATTAAACCTGTCTCATCAACACAAGCACTTGCTGGCCTTGAGCTCTAGAGCAGTCGGGTTAAGCTGTACTATTTTAGACTTACTCAGCAATTAAGCTTATCTCTCAATTAAATAATTTATTAGCAACCGCTCTTCTCGTTGTTGGTCTTTAACATCAAGACCAAGGGAGGAAACCATGATTACCCAATTTACTTTATCACCACGCTTTCTTGGGTTTAGCACAGGAACTAGCTTACAAGTTAAGCTGTGCACCTGCTCATACCAAGAAAGTTTATAAATTAGCCTGCTCTATGAGCTCACGCTAATTCTTTTGACCCAAACATAAAGTTTTTTTAAAGTAATACGCTAATACAGTTTAGCTTGCTAGTGTTTATAAGCACTGGTTGGGATTTTTAATTTATGGCAAAAAAAGAACCTGTCGAGAAACGAAATATAGTTTTCTCTGAAGAAGAGGCAAACAGATTCAAAAACTTCTTCATGATACTGATGAACGTAGACAAACGAGAGAAGGCCAAAAGGGCCGCGAAGAGAGAAAATCAAAAAGTAAAAATTAGAGGCGAAGAAAGTGGGCTCGCTTTAAACGCGAGCCTTAATTTTAACTCTTTGCCTTTAAGCTATTAGGCTTCTATAAAAAACCATTGTATTATTTATTATTAATGCTATATAATTAATAATAGAATTAATAATAACATATTCGCTAGAGAGATTTGAACTTATGAAAAACTTAAATATGTTAATTGTTGTATTTATAGGCATCATTAGCACCTTTTATAGCTCTTTACAGAGCATGGAAAATCAAGACGCCTTGAGTTCTTATACCAATGCCAGCGTTGAACAACAATTAGCCGCTATAACAACAAATGATAGACCACAATTAACAGTCCGTTTGCCTCAATTAGAACAGCAAAATAACCTGCTGCAAAACAGAACGCTATTACCAGGGGACCCGCTCGAAGCTATTAAGCAGTATCTTTATTCAGGTAGCTATAATAGAGAGATAAAAGCCATTTTAGATAATGTATACGAGCAGCTTGCACAGGAACCAGTTGATGAAAGAAGTGCAATCATTTTTGATATCGATGACACTATAGTCTCTCATCACGATTATCGCATACAGGCTATAGAAGAAGAATCAAACACAGATGCCAATTTCTTTGCATATATATGTAAAACAGATTCTCCTGCAATTCCTGAAGTATTAGAGTTTTACAATAAAGTAAAAGCTTTAGGATACAAGATAATTCTTCTTACAGGCCGCAGTAGAGATTATCTAGCATGCACAGAAGAGGTTCTTGCTAAAAACGGTTATACCGGTTACACAAAACTTATCTTAAAATCACCTGAAGAAAAAGCACAATTTAAAACTGCTGCAGCTTTTAAGCAACACAAGCGCCAAGAGCTAGCTGATGAAGGCTATTCTATAAAAGCATGTATCGGTGATCAAGAATGTGATATTGAAGGTGGAAATACCGGGATTAAAGTTAAAATTCCTAATCCACTTTTCTTAAATCGCTAAATTTCTAGCTTAGAAATAAAGAAAATGGGCTCGCTTTAAAGGCGAGCCTTGTTTTTTTTAAATCACTCGCTTATCTTAAGTTATATGGAAGAATATATTATAATTTAGAGGAGAATAAATGTTTAATCTAGCACTCTTAAAAGAAGTTGCTATGACTTTCTTAGGTACACTATTGGGCTTAGGTTTAGTATGGCTAGCTAAAGGTTCTTTCAAGAAAGGCTTAACGCAATCCGATATCAATTTAGCAAGTACCATGCTAATTGCCTTACCGCTTGCTACCTTTCTCAAATCTTATTTCATGATAAATTCAAATTCTTGGGCAGGCTTTTGCATCGTTGCAGTAATTGCAGCTTTTGTTTATACGATATTACCGTTATTCATAAATCAATTATCGACTAAAAGCCATAAATAAATAGCACCCCCCCTCAACCTTACGCCTTTAATCAATGACAGAATGCCATTTGGCAAATATGCTAGACACCATTGTTTTGCTCTTACACAAAGATACATTCCAAATTACTGAGCCTGATAAGTTTGCACCTTCTGCACGATGGGCTTTTCAAAATACGTTGGGCGAATCACGCGGGGTTTTATCCAAGCAGAACCCAAAAAAGAAAGAACTGCTTGCGGGCGTTTACAAACCAAGGCTCACGCTTTCTCACCGTTATAAGCCCCAAGGTGAAAAAGAGATAACTTTGCGCGTAGAGGTATCTCTACCCAAGCTACTTTTTGGGAACAATTTTAATGAGCTTAAAAGCAAAGATTTCTCGGCAGTTACTAAAAAGCTCGCTGCAAGTTTAAAAGAGATGGGCATAGAGATAGCACAAAAAGATCTTGCTCAAGCAGATGTGCTAACCGTTCACTACTCTAAGAACATTGCACTAAAAGACGGCTCAACGCCGTACCACTTCATTAACAAAATTAAAGAAGCTAATATTTCGCTTTCGTTAGACGTCAATCAAACTGATTACCGGAATGAGGGGCATAGCTATAGATGGCATTGCAACGCGTATGAAGTTGTGTTCTATGACAAGATAAAAGATCTTGAGAAAGCTAAGCAAAGCGACAAGCGCACGCTTGAGAAAGACAACACTGTACAGCTTGATATTTTTGATCAGCTGGCTAATAGGAAAAAGAAGCTTGAGATTTTACGGATGGAGGTACGTCTTAATAAGCGGCAAAAGATGAAGCAGCTATTCACTAAACTTGGCATCAAATTAGATTTCATGTTTAAGGGCTTATTCAAACCCGTTATCTCTCGTAAGGTCTTACTCCATTATTTTGATGAGCTTGAAAGCAAGCGACCACCACTGTACGATTATCGCGCTACAAGCGACAAGTCTATGCTTACATCTCTTATATTAAATAATCCTGTAAAGATGTTTACAGTTTAGACAAACAGGGCAAACCATGAAAAAGAGGCAGATATCGCTGTTATTTATTTTTGCTAGCTGCTTTTTAATCTTACTTGGTATCGTGTATAAAAACCCTCTTAATAGCCAGGTTTCTAAAGAGCAAACGCCTTGCTTAAGCTGCGATCTATTAAAAAAACAAAAAGACACCATTGGCGGTGTCATAATTTCTACTAAGCACTTTGAAGCTCGGCAGGATTATGCGGTACCAATCCCCGGCTTTGTTATCCTGTCTACTAAGCGCCACGTTAAAAGCATTGATGAATTTACTAGAGAAGAGCGCCATGAATTTATTGATCTACTATACGAGATAAGAAAAAATATGAGATCTGCATTAAACATAGAAACAGCTTACTTGATTCAAGAAGAAGATGCTTCTCATTTTCATTTATGGTTGTTTCCCCGATATGATTGGATGAATGAGTTAGGACGAAAAATAAAGTCGGTCAAACCAATTATGCAATGGGCACAGAAGAACTTGCAAACACCTGAAAATCTAGAAAACATTAGAGACGCAACTGAAAAACTCAGAAAATTCCTTAGCAACTTTAGTCAATCTAAAAATGATATTTGCAAAAAACAGTCTCTTAGCAAAGTATTTATATAAGATAAAGCCTTTGCCCATTAGTTAAAGAACGTTATACACAATTGCTACTTCAAGTACAGAGGCAACTTGCTGTTGTTTAACTACGTCCTTCTTTCTTTTTCTGTTAAAATAGTAACAGGTTTAATTTTTTAACTAAAAGAATAAAAGTTTACTTATGAAAGCTATACTTATAGCCCGCGTTAGCACTGAAGAGCAGCGCGATGCGGGTAATTCACTTCCTGCGCAAGTTACACGTCTTGATCTATTCTTTCTAGCTTACTTTTTGGATATACAGTTGTTTTATCTCGCTGTAGACTTTGCAAGAACTCGCTCATTATAAAGGCAACAGGCGCGTATTTGTTTATGATCGACGCGATAGGTGGCGATAGCGGTTTTTGCTTACCACTTATGTATTCTTGCAACCTCAATTGCCAGTTATCTTTTCCAAAAAAATTGGTTATTAAGATTTGCACTAACCTCATTATAGTTTCGCACCTATCATAAGATACGTGCTCTTGAAAGAACTTAGCCTCAGCTTCTTCCATTTCAAAAGTATTATGTAAAGCAAGACCAAAATCAGTTAAATATAAAGAATGGCCATCTGTTAAAATGTTTCTAGGATGAGCATCAAAGTGTATAAGACCTTTTACTTTTAGAAAATTAGTAAGTACTTGAAGCTGCTTTTCAACCATTTCAACAGCTAAGTCAGCAGCTCTTTCACCTTCTGCTAATTTGTCGCTAAGCCAAGCGCTTAAAGTTTGCGGGATATATTCGCTGAATATAACGATATTAGCTGAAGCAGTATTGATTGCTTGAAGCCTAGTGCGCATAGACTCTAATCCACCCCAATATTTTACCTCAGTTTCTAGTTTTTCTATTAGCTCAGAACTTATAGAGCTAGGCTTAGAAGTGGGCAATATACGCCAATGATACATTATAGGAAAGTTTTGACAGCACCCTGTAAGTACCCATTCGGTACTCATAGTGTGAAGTGCTAACTCTCGCCATGCACCAAAACCGGGCGAGCTAATACCATAATGACAATAAGGCGGTAGGTTAAATAAATTTGCGGTTGATTTTACGTTATTAGGTTGTTGTTCAAGATCAGATAAAGCAATCTGTTTAACAAATACTTTCTTGCCATTAATTTCTATAGCAGTTGTTGATCCACCAATTCCTCTATCAAGTTGTGCTTCCTGCTCAATAAGAGTTAAGAGTTGCTTATCGCTCATCGATGACAGTTGAACAGAAACCAGGCTATAAGCGTCACGCCTTTTAGCTAAAAAATTATTAGGCGCTTGCATGGTTACCTCTTATTTATTGCTCAATACCGCTACTATAGATGGGCATCCTTAATTAGATTCTTTCTTTATTTTTTTCAAAAGCTCGTAAAAGGGTTTCTGCCCCTCGTAAATTTCCTGAATAAACTCAACGTACTCTTTAGGAATCATTGAAAAAGCAGTTCTTTTATCTCTTTCTGGGATGTAGAATTGCTTGCTTTTAGCCGCATCTATATGCCAATTAGATAGGTGCTTCCACTCATTAGGCATCTAATCTGTCCATACAAGCATTTCTGGTAAATATTCTATTCCTGCTCTGTCGCAATACCCCTTAAGAACGTTCTCAGGATCTGCACATAGTTCTTCTGCTTCTACTATTAAAGGCCACTCGCCACGTATTTGATAATACTTTTTAGCAATATCCCACATGGTTTCATAGCAATACATATCTTTAATACAGCCAACGGTCTCCTTAAGAGACATTAGCTCTTCGCCCTTTAAAAAGTAAGATTCAATTGAAAGAGCAGGCTCTCGAATAAGAAAAGTTATTACAACATTTGGATCCGATAAAAACGTATCATCATTAAGCAGTTCTTCTTTCATAGACCAAATCATATCTTTAATAAACACGGGTTGTTTGTCTGCATAACTATAAATGAGCTGCTTAACCTCTTGATAGTTTCGAGCCTGCATAATCTCTTGAGAAGGTGGTTGGCTAAAGATCCACGCATCACCATTATGATACAAATAAGAAGACACCCAAGGTTCATGAAAGATTTTGTGATCTGCTCGAGCTAGCATCGCTTTTTCAAAAGCTGAGCTGACTGTACGTGGATGGGTCAACAAGACTTGAATCTTATGCGCATTAATAGTCAAAATTATCATCGAAAAAGCACAAAAACTAAGTATTAGATAGAAAAGCATTTTCCCTCGCTTTTATTAATCAATAAAAAGAAAATAACACTGCTCTGCTTTAATAACAAGAATTACACTCACTAAGAAACCAATAGACCGCTAGAAATATTCAAGGCTTCTACTGCTCATAAGATGAATATTACATCGCTCTTGCTCTTTGTTTGTTTTTCTGCTTAAATTTAATTTACAAGAGCCGTATCGGATTTCGCTCAATCCATGCACTGTATGGGACTCGTCCACCAATCGGCGTAATTAAGTGTTCGCCGAGCTTAGACTGTATGCAACTCGTCACTGCAGACGTAAATCTGAGAACTCGTCACCTCAAAAAATTGGTATAAGTATTTTGCAGCTGCAATCTTATACTAGTCTCAAGTATTAAAAAAGCCTTCATAGTGCTTAATACAACTTAAAAAACAATATTATCTATTAGCTTACGTATTAGTTAATAACAAATGTACTTTTAGATAACTTAAATAATAGGGATTTACATGGTCTATATACCAGAGTCTTTACCATTTTGCTGCTTAACTCGCGATCATGCATATGAAAACGATAGATTGTCTTTTAGGCAGATTCTTATAACAGATATGCCATCTGCTCGGGTAGCTAAAGATATTCGCCTAAGCACTTTAATTTGGTGTAAGTATCATAAGTTAATTATATATGCCACTGCAGAGCAAATTAGGCTTATTTCGATAATAACTAATACTGGTTGTGATGTAGTGTATATAGCCCCATTAACAGTATGCGACGAATCGCTCACTGAACTTGCGGTAAGAATTTATAGCCAGAAAAGCATAAAAGAAATAATAGACCAGGAGTTTGCGCACAGAAGGAATACCGATGAGTATAGGTCTCTAAGGCATTTTGGGAATTATGCACCATCATCAGGAATATAAGGTCTCGTATTTAATAGCCCATGCAGCGTGCCAGCAAGTTTATCTTGTAACTTTGCTTGTAACTGCGTGGGTTATTTATTGCCTCTTAACTACGTTTCTTTTCTTTTATGCTAAAATAGTAACTGGTTTAATTTTTTAACTAGAAAAATAAAAGTTTACTTATGAAAGCTATACTTATAGCCCGCGTCAGCACTGAAGAGCAGCGCGATGCGGGCAACTCACTTCCAGCGCAAGTAACGCGCCTTGAGAGATACTGCCACAATAAAGGCTTTCAGGTCATGAAGACCTGCAGCTTTGATGAAAGCGCTTACACCAACGATCGAAGCGAGTTTGATCGTATTATCGACTTTATATTAACCCAGCAAGAGAAAATCGCCGTATGCGCTGATAAAGTCGATAGACTCTCGCGTAATATATTCGATAAACGCATTTCTGTTCTTTATGAGAAAGCACTTCAAGACGAGATCGAGCTGCACTTTGTCTCAGATGGACAAGTAATTAATAGTCGTATTTCGGCTGTTGAGAAGTTTCAGTTTAGCATGAGCTTGGGCTTGGCTAAATATTACTCGGACGCTATTAGTGACAATATCAAGCGTGCGCATGAGCAAAAGCTGCGCAAGGGCGAATGGTTATCAAAAGCACCATATGGGTATAAGAACATTACTCTAGCATCAGGTCAAACAGATATTGTTGTTGATGAGTATCAAGCTGCTATCGTCAAGCAAACGTTTGAGTGGTACGCCACGGGCGCTTACTCAATGGACCTACTTTCTGCAAAGATAAAGAAAGAATTTGGTATCTACTGGCCCAAAGGCTCACTTACTAAGATACTAAGCAACACGTTCTACTATGGCAAGATGATCGTCAAAGGCCAAGAATACCCCCACCGTTACCCACCGATTATCACCCAGACCCTTTATGAGCAAATACGCGCGGTAAAAAACGCATATAACAAGAAGCCGTTCAAGTACGCCGGCCAACCATACATGTATAGAGGACTTCTTAAGTGTGCCCATTGTGGTTTGGCTATAACGCCTGAGAAGCATAAGGGTTTTGTGTATTATCACTGCACTCAGTACAATGGCAAGCATGGTGCTAAGTGGCTACGTGAAGAAGAGATTACCCGACAGCTGGGCAAAGTATTTATGAATTTAAAGATGCCCGATCATGTCTTAGAAGAGACTATAAACGTGCTCGAAAATGTCCATAAAGAGAAAGTTGAATTCCATAACCAAGAGTACGAAAAGCTCACCTCAGAGCATAAAACCCTTACGCGCATGATGGACAATCTTTATATCGACAAATTAAAAGGGAGAATTACTGACAGCGACTATGACAGGTTTTACCATAAGTTTAAAGAAGAAACGACCGAAGTTACCCTTAGACTTGAGCGCTTGCAAGAGGCCCAAGATAACTACTATATAACTGCAAAATATTTTCTGGATCTATGTAATCGTGCTTATGAATTATTTATGAGTTCTGAAGTAGAGGAAAAGAGGCAGCTTATTAAGCTTGTACTATCGAACTTGAGAGTGGAGAACGAATATGTGCTCTGGGACGTGGTAAAACCATTTGACTTATTGCTGGAAACCATCGATGGGAAGCGATGGCGGGGCTAACGAGACTCGAACTCGCGACCTCACGCGTGACAGGCGTGCGCTCTAACCAACTGAGCTATAGCCCCAACAATTTTTTTTGGTATACCAGGCGTAGCCTTTAGGAGGCAAAGACTGGCTCCCCGGGCAGGATTCGAACCTGCGACCTTACGATTAACAGTCGTGTGCTCTGCCGCTGAGCTACCGAGGAATACACATTTCAAGACTGACTGTTTCTGGTAGATAAGCCAGGTAATTTTTTGGTTTGCCAGGCATAGCCTCTAAGAGGCGAAGACTGGTGGGCGGTGCAGGACTCGAACCTGCGACCCCCAGTTTGTAAGACTGATGCTCTACCAGCTGAGCTAACCGCCCATCTAGAGTAATATTTACTTACTGGAGTTACATAAATATTTAAGGCTTTTAAGCCTTCTTAGATGATTAAAGTGTACTTAATATTACTTAAAAAGTCAAAGTTTTTTCTGCTAAAAATAACTATACTAGTATCAGTCTCAAAAATAGCTTAAACTCTTCTCTACAGACTAACTTAAATCTCTTAGCCCAAGGAGCTTTTCTTATGAACCGCCGTCTTTCTGATTATCTCAAGACCCTGCTTTTAGTGGTGGTTATTCTCCAGTTTCTACCCCCACTTTTTAAAAACTTTAAAAACTACTTTATTACTAATCTTGAAGCCAAAACCAAAGTTGGGGTGGTACCTATAAAAAATATGATCATGGATTCAAGTGACCATATTAAGCACCTGAAGAAGTTCTTTAAGGACCCAGAGATCAAAGCCATAGTGCTCAACATAGACTCACCTGGTGGCACACCAGGGGCAGCTCAAGCACTTTTTGGCGAAATTTTAGCACTTAAAAAGAAGCACACCAAGCCAGTAGTCGCCTTCAGTGAAAATGTATGCGCTTCGGCAGCTTATTATATAGCTTGTGCAACTGACGCTATAGTCATGCAGCCAGCTACGGTGATGGGTAGTATAGGCAGCTATATAGCATTCCCTACTATCGAAGGGCTTATGAATCAGCTTCAGATTAAATATAATATTATAAAGGCAGGGTCTAATAAAACGGCCGGAGTTATCTTTAAAGACATTACCCCTGAACAGCAAGCCATGCTTCAATCGGTAACGGATGATAGCTATATGCAGTTTCTTGCTGACGTCAAAGCTACGCGCCCTAAGCTAGCAGATAAAGACCCTAAACAGTGGGCAGAAGGCACCGTGTTTACTGGGCGTCAAGGCCTGGAGCTTGGGCTTGTTGATGAGCTCGGTTCGCAGTCGGTGCTTGAGCAGGTGCTTAAAGCCAAAGGAGCTCCAATTCAGGGGGACGTGCTTTGGGTTCATCCACCAAAACCAAGTGCTTTTGCCAAGCTCTTTAGCAGAGAAGAAGACGATGCTAATGAGAGCTTGAGTGTGACTATGAACAGTGGCTCGCTTGTAAGCATGCTTACTCAAGCTTTTTCTAGTTATTTGTATGCTTAATCAGTCTTAGATTAACTATATAGTATCTTAATTAAGCAAAAGAGCACTTAAGAAAGTATAATTCTTAAGTGCTCTTTTGCTTAATTTTAATAAATAATTAGCGAGTAAAAAGTTCTCTCAGTGTTGTTTTAACAAGACCTAGAGCTGCTTGCGCTGCCGGAGTGTTTGCAAGCGCGTTAAGCATCACAAAATCATGAGTAGTTCCCAAGCAGCGTACTGCACGTACTTTTATACCGGCTTCCATAAGTTTGTGGGCATACGCCTCGCCTTCATCACGAAGAACGTCATTTTCAGCGGTAATAACTAATGCCGGCGGCAAGTCCTTAAGCTGGTCGATTGAAGCATGCAGCGGTGAAAGCAGTGGTTTCATGCGTGCTGTCTTGTCTGGCTCATATGCTTCCCAGAACCATTCCATCGCAGGCTTGGTAAGCCATGGCCCTTGAGCGAATTGCTTATATGACTCTGTGTCCATACACCCGTCAGTTACAGGATAAAAGAGCACTTGATAGGCGATACGAGGGCCTTTGCGTTCTTTGGCCAGCATAGTAACCCCAATGGCCATATTACCACCAACACTATCACCCGCTACTACTAAGCGCGATGTATCTAAATTAAATCTTTCAGCGTGCTTCACAATATAATCTGTCGCTGCGTAGGCCTCTTCAAGCGCTACGGGATACTGTACTTCGGGAGATCGAGTATATTTGACGAATACAAGAGCTGCCTGTGCGTCGTGGGCAATCTGGCGCACAAGATGATCGAATGTATGCTCATCACCTAAAATCCAACCAGCACCGTGAAAGTACATGATCACTGGTAACTTAGCAGTATTTTTAGAAGAGCCAGTTTTATCGGCGCTACCTGCTTTATTTGTGGGTCTCAAGATAAGCAAAGAGATTTCCCCTTTAGGACCAGCAGGTATAGTAATTTCCTGAATGTCGACTGGCGCATTATCTACAGGGTAGCTGTCTTGCACTTTATTAATTAGATCGCGCGCTTCTGAGGGAGACAGTTTGTAAAGAGGTGGGCCATCCTGCGCCGCAAGCTTTTCAATAAATTGGGCAGTTTTGCCATCAAGGCGTTTAAGCACTTGAGAATCATGAGTAGTGTCTGGAGTATTTTTCACGGAGTATACCTCGCCATAATAAAAGTTATTAGACAGAAAAATCACCGTATCACTCTAATAAAAAATGAGCGACTAATTTAAGAGTCTTCTAAAAGTACTGAGCAATACTCAAGTGTTTTTAAATCGATAAGGGGCTCTAGGGTGAGCGTACAGTTAAAATCGTTACGCGTAATTGCCGTAATACGACCAAGCACAAAGCCACGGGGAAATATCAAGCCATCACCACTTGATACAATAAGCTCTCCCACTTTTACTTTATTTTCAAGCTGCAGGGTATTATCATATAAGTGCGTTACCTGAGTAGTATCTGTTACACATAAGCCCTCATGTATCCCTTTGTATTTAGCTTTATTGGTTTGCACGGCAACTTTGCAATGTTTATCAGTGATAAGGTCAACACGGCTGTATAAGGGAAATACTTGAGATATGCGGCCAATAAGACAGTTCTTGTAGACTACTATCATATCGGGCTTAATATTTTTTTTGCTTCCAGCATCAATAAGAAAAAAATGGGCAGCTGGTGAGAACTGCTTTACGAGTATAGTTGCAATAGTACTTGTTTGATTTTTGTAACGTTTTTTATAGTCTACAAGCTCTCGTATATCTTCGTATAAATATTTACATTGAGACAGCTCAATTACTTGCGCAATAAGCTCTTCTCGCTCATGACGCATACTCTCCAATTTTTCTGCCAATTCTTTATTAATACACGAGCGCAGTGCGTACTGCTTGAACGGGTACGCAAGCTTACTGCCCACCCACATACAACACGAGGTACCGTAACTAAACCCGCAACTAATACAATCACCAAGAGGGTTTAGAAAAGTAACACGTGATGTTATAAAATCATGAGCAGAATGGGTATACCAATAAAACCCAAGAGAGGCGAGCGCAACGAGAGTTAATCTAAGCCAGGCACGTTTCATATTATACACACGTAATATACAGACATATAACTAAACCGTAGTATAACATAGCACACTCTATAAAAAAACAAGACGAGTTATCTTAACAAATAACCCGTCTTTAATTTAAGTAATTATTTAATTAGTCTCTAAAATGCTGGGGGTGCATAGTGTGCCAAGGCGTATTAGATTCATACGCATGAGCAACTTGATACAAGAGTTCTTCAGACAAGTCTGGCCCCAGCAACTGAAACCCAATAGGCAAATTAGTTTTAGTAAACCCACACGGTAACGCTATAGCTGGCATACCCGTAAGGTTAGAAGGTGCCGTAAAATAGTCTTGCAAGTCCATCGCCAGGCTGTTATCTGCAAATGCATTAAATTTAAACGCAGGTGTTGGAGAAACGGGTGCAAAGAGCACATCAACATCTTTAAATGCCGCTTCAAACTCAGCACGCAGCAATGCTTGTACTTTTTTGGCACTTAAGTAATATGCGTCAGCATATCCCGCAGAAAGCACATAGTTGCCAATTAAAATACGTTGTTTTACGGTATATCCAAAGCCTTCTGAACGCGTACGCGAGTACACTTCGCTGAGTGTAGATACATCAGGTGCTCTAAACCCATAGCGAATGCCATCAAATCGTGATAAGTTAGATGCTGCTTCAGCGCGACTTATAACAAAATACATAGCCGCTGCATAATCCATAAGAGGCAACTTCACCGGAACTATTTCTGCGCCGAGTCTCTTAAATTCTTGTATAGCTTCTTGCAGCGCTGCTTGCACTTCAGGATCAAAGCCATCGGTATTAAGCGCGTTTTCAACAATACCAATCTTTAAGCCAGGCTTAATTTTGCCCGTTAAGTTTTTAGTATAATCGACTGGTTTTGTATTTTTAGTAGTTGAATCACGCGAATCTTTACCCGAAAGAGCTGAGAGCACTAACGCGTTATCATGAACTGTTCGTGTAAAGGGACTAATTTGATCGAGCGAAGAGGCGTACGCCACTAACCCAAAACGGGAGACAAGTCCGTATGTAGGCTTCATGCCTACAATACCACACAATGCTGCTGGTTGACGCACAGAGCCACCCGTTTCTGAACCAAGCGACCAAGGCACTAATCCTGCAGCCACTGCAACAGCAGAGCCTCCACTTGAGCCACCCGGTACGCGATCCAAATCCCACGGGTTATGCGTTTTCATAAACGCAGATGTTTCCGTGGAGCTACCCATAGCAAATTCGTCACAATTAGCACGGCCGATACTTAACGCTCCTGCTTTATTCAGGCGCTCAATAACGGTCGCATCATACGATGCTATATAATTTTGCAAGATTTTCGAAGCACAAGAAGTAATCTGGCCTTTCTGACAAATATTATCTTTGACGATACCGGGAATACCCGCAAGCGGGCCTTCTTGAGAAAGTGTGCTCGATTTTTCAGCAAGTGTATCTTTTGAAAATACTTGTAATGCTGCACCAAGTGTTTGATTGTAGCGCTCAAATCGCTTGAGAGAATAGCTTAAAAGTTCTTCTGGAGAAATTTCTTTGCGTGCTAATTTTTCACGCATCGTTTTTATAGAGGCAAAAGCAAGTTCGTTCATATATTTATTTTACTAAAATTAAAAATTTTACTTAACAATAGTTATTTAACAATAACAGGCACAACAAAAAAATTTTCTATGCGCTCAGGAGCTTCTTTAAGTATAGCTTCCGGGTCTTGCGGTACGCAGGTATCAGGGCGCATAATGTTCTGATTTTTAGGAAGTGGTTCACCCGTATTATCGCTATAACGTGCAGCAACCTCTTGAAGCACTGCAGCATACGATAATACCGCTTCCATATCGTGTGCTAATGTTTCCAGTTCGTCTTCGTGTACTTCTATAGCAGACATTTTTGCTATCTTACGCACTTCATCTTTAGTAACACGTGTCATATTTATATCTCTCTTATTAGTATCTTGTTATTAATTTGTTATTTAGGTGTTAATTTGTGATGCCATTGCTGACCTGACAAACGTTTTATATAAAGAAGACTCATGACGCCGTTACTTAAATAAAACGAGCCGAATACTAAAAAAGAACTTCTAGACAGACTTTGCGAAGTAATAAGCTTAATTGTACCTGAAAGACCAATGGCCGTGAATTCCAGTTTATCATCAAACGTGCGATTAGTACGTGGTCAATTAGATCAAGCAGCGCTGGGTAGCCTAACAGTGCAATTTGGTGGCTTAAGCACGTAGCGCATAACGAGTAAATGGTAATGGCAAATGGCCTAGCCGGGTGGGCAGGAGTCTGCTACACTAATCACAAGTTGTTTTGTATAATTTATTAGCAAAAAAAGAGTTTTTAGTCATGAAATCAGTAGTAGCGGAAAGCACCAATCCATCCGGTGAAAGTTATAAGAAGATATTGGGATATTTCTTCCCCGAGCTTATCACAGCATTTATTTTATATTCTGTGCTTAACTTATGGGACGCCAAACTTATAGCTGACTTACATAAAACATCGATGTACGCAACGTTGGGTGTTACCGATACGCTTGTCCACTTAATTATCAAAGTAGCTGAAGGGCTGTCTGTTGGTACGATAATTATTTGCGGGCAATACAATGGCCGTGGTGATTTTAAGAATGTGGGTGTTTCAGCGGTAAGCTCTTTCTGGACTACGCTTGGTATTGGAGCACTAGTCAGTGCTGGCCTATACTTTGGTGCTGGTGCTATCTATTCATGGTACGGGGTGTCTGAAGCTATAACGCACTTGGGTATTCCCTTTTTAAGGGTACGAGCTGTTGGTATATTTTTTATGTTCGTGTACTCATCTCTTATCGGGTTCCTGCGGGGTATAAAAAATACACGTGTACCAATGGTATTCTTTGTGCTTGGTGGCGTATGCTTTATGTTTTTCGATTATGTATTAATTAAGGGCGTATGGGGTTTTCCTGCTCTTGAGCTCCAGGGCTCTGCCGTAGCATTCTTAATTCAGTATGCGGTTATGGCCTGTTGCGCATTATTATACTTATTATCAAGCCCCCAGTTTCGTAAATATGCACTGCGTTTATTCGCTCCGGTGAATTTTAAAATTTCACGTGAGATTGTTACGCTCAGTTGGCCGGTGATGATCGATAAAGCGACGCTTGCTATTACTAAAGTGTGGCTGGTGCCACTATTAGCATCAACCGGAGATATAGCGCTTACAAGTTTTACAACTGTTAAAAACTTGCAGCACCTGGCATTTGTTCCGGCAATGGCCTTTGCGCCGATTGTTACGTTTTTAGTAAGTAACGATATCGGTATGCAAAATTGGACAGGCGTTAAGAGTAATATTAAGAAAGTTATGATCTTATCGTCTGTAATAGTCGGCTCTATTCTCTTGGTGTTTTCGCTTAACGCTTATGCACTTGTAGGAGTTTTTGAGGGCCAGCAAGAGTTTGTAAATTTTGCAGCACGTTCGTTTCCGATA
>Ga0351964_1043_pt1 | contig 25321 bp, 25 predicted proteins | sample TotcelT113001N15_FD_205807 | JGI IMG/M metagenome (GOLD analysis project Ga0351964, IMG submission 205807) | Enriched cells from coal bed in the Powder River Basin, Montana, United States - Total cells T11 rep3 HSBNCT.T11.300.1.N15 ... | reverse complement strand
GTGCAATCCAGTCAACGCTGCTGAAGGCCCTTTCTATGTAGGCGCACGCTGCCACGTTGCCTCGCGCGAGGCTGCGCCGCGCTCCGGGCACCCGGAGGCGGAGGTCATCGTACCCCATCGCCGCCAAAGCATCGGCCTGTGCATGTCCCTCGATGAAATGCAGTTCGCATCCTTCCGCCGGTGCGGGGAAATCGAGTGGCGCGCCCTCGCCAAGCGGGGTCTCATACACGTAGAAGTGTTGGCTCACGTAGACAAGTCTCCTGAGGCTGCGGAAGTACCCGAAAGCGCCCCCGGCGAGGCCTCTTACTCCCCCGTGTTGCAGGAGATGGCGGGCGCGTCGGATAGCAGCGCGAGTACCATGGCGTGGCGACACCTCTGCTTCGGGACTGAGCGCTGCCGGGGATTCGTGGACTGCTGTGAGCTTACTCATGGGTCGCATTCCTCTGCCATGCACCGGCGCATTGTGCGTGAACTTCGCACTCCCGGTCAATGGCGGCGCTGTCGGTCGACCGCCACCGCCTCATCGATGCAGCGAATTCCCTGGGACTCCTGAGTGGTGGAAGTCATGTGCACCAGGAGTACCGGGGACCACATCACGATGCCGTTGGGCTTCGATTCGTTGCAGCATCGCCCTCCGGGACAGGCCTGAATCCTTGTTCACACACGGGTACTGGTACTTTGGTCTTATTGACACAGAAGTACGTTGGTTGCTAGCGTCTTAGGTTGAGTGCGCTGACTCGCTCCCATGGCGCATCGTGGACGTGACTTCGGGTCGATTCGGTCACAGGGACCCGGACGTCCTGACAGTAGTTTTCCTATGGTAGATTCAGACACCAGCGGCTCCCCAGGCTGGACCACCGGAGGCATGCGACCGGCCTCGTCGTCTCTCGTGTCTCCTTCTCCTGCGCCGGACGTGTTCTACTCCAGGTTGCGCCAGCTTGTGGAGGGGGCCGGAGACATAGTCTGGACCGTCGACATGGCTATGAACCCCACGTATGTCAGCAACTCGATTCGACATCAGCTGGGCTACACTCCGGACGAGGCGATGAACACGAGGATGGAAGACGTGTTCGCTCCTGAGTCATATCGGCGGGCCATGATGGTGCTTGCAGAAGAGATGGCGGCAGATCGTTCACCGGCCCGGGATGCCAACAGAACACGAACTCTTGAGCTTGAACTGGTGCACAAAGACGGACACTTTGTTCCGGTAGAAGTCTGCTGCAGTACCCTTCGCGACACAGATGGCAACCCCATCGAGATAATGGCCGTCGCCCGCAACATCGACGAGCGCCGGCGTTTAGAGGAGCAGAATCGCGCGGGCACCGAGAAGCTGGTTCGAGCACTCCAACAGACGGTGCAGTCGCTGGCGACCCTGCTGGAGATGCGTGATTCGTACACGGCCGGACATCAGCGGCGGGTGGCGGACCTCACGTGTGCCATCGGCAGAAGAATGGGTCTGGCAGAAGATATGGTCAGGGGACTCCGGCTGGCCGGGTTGATACATGACATTGGGAAGGTGCGCGTCCCTGCGGAAATACTCAGCAGCACCCGCCGGCTCTGTGCGGCCGAGGTTGAGATTATCAAGATGCACCCCACCGTTGGGTACGAGGTGCTCTGCGGCATCGACTTTCCGTGGCCGGTTGCAGAAGCTGTCTACCAGCATCACGAGCGTCTGGACGGCTCCGGTTATCCCAGGGGATTGGCGGGCGAGCAGATCATCCTTGAAGCGAGAATTCTCGCTGTTGGGGACGCGGTGGAGGCAATCGCATCAGAACGTCCTTACCGGCGGGCTTTGGGTATGGATGCCGCTCTTGACGAGGTAATGAGGCATAGGAATACCCTGTACGACTCCTCCGTTGTGGACGCCTGTGTTGAGGTGATCCGGGTGGACGGGTACACGCTCGAAGAAGAAGCCCTGCAAGCGCCTTGAACAGGCTGGTAGGGTGGTCGGACTCCTGACTCCTCCCCGGATTCGGCGTGACCGTGCGCCGTGGCCGGCCTCGTTACAGCAAGTCAGCCGCGCTCCGATTTGGATTCACGTGTGATGCCCCGGAGCAGGCACTCGCACGGGCTGATTTCTGTGCTACCGCTGTGTCAGCTGCCCCCCCCGTTCACGAGAGCGGCGAAGGAAGCGTCAGTCCCAACCGTGTGGCGATTGCCCTGAGTCCGGTCACCGTCCCGGGGGGAACAGGGATTCCGTTCTTCATCCGCTCGGCGCAGCGTCGCTCTTCGAGTTCGCCCGGCATCACTATCTCTTCGAATCCGTCGGCAGCAGGCAACGCCTTGATACTGTCGATGAGGTCATCGACGCCGGCTTTGAATCCCTCCACATCGGTGAAACACGCGACGTTCAGAGCGATGACGGCGGAGTTCTGGTTGTGTGGCGCTTTCTGTGCGACGTGGGCAGAAGACACCTTCTGGGCCTGGAAGGCTCCCGCAAGGACTGGTTGGATGAGAGCGTTGCCGGCCATGATGCTTGCGATACACTCGAATACGAGCGCCATCCCTGAACCCTTGGGGCCTGCCATGGGGAGGAGCGCTGCCAACTGCCCGGGCTCGGTGGTCGGGTTTCCGTCTTTGTCCAGTCCCCACCCCTCGGGCATGCTGCGTCCGCTCTCGCGGGCGACGAGAACCTTCCCGAGTGCGACCAGACTGGTTGCCATATCCAGCAGGAGGTGGTGGTGTCGTGCTGCCGGCACGCAGATGGCGATTGGATCGTTGCCCACTCCGGCGCTCCTGGCGCCATACGGGACCATGTTGGGCTGGCTGCCGGTGATGACAAGCCCCACCATGTCTTTCTTCGCGATCTGCTGGGCGTACTGGCCGATTGCCCCCTGGTGTGTGACGTTTCTGACAAGAACCCATCCAACGCCCGCGGTGGAAGCCTTCTCGATTGCGAGTTCCGCTGCGTGTACAGTTGCCACCGGTCCGAAAGCTCTGTCGGCTTCGAGCAAAACGGTGGCCGGCGTCTCAGAGAGGACGCGCAGGTTGGGTCTTGGGTTCATGACGCCGAGGTCGATGTTGTCCAGATACCAGGGAACCCTGACCACCCCATGCGAGTCGACTCCCCTGAGGTTCGCCCAGATGAGTGAGTCTGCCTCGGTCACAGCGTCCGGGGTCGGCATGCCCGCTCCGGAAAAGACCTCTATCATGAACTGCCTGAGGCTCTCCCACTGGACCATGGCGGTGTTCGATTCCGGCTGCATCGGCGTTCCCCCTTTGCTGGAATAGTCGCTCGACCGAACAGTCACACGCGGCTTATGCGAGTCTCGATACTATGACACAGTGTGGCACACGGTTGCCAGAATGGCCGGCCGCAGCATCATGGTGATAGCATCACGGGAGCGGTACCGCAGCGATTCGTCAAAGGAGTTGCCGTCATGTTCGTGGTCTCTGAACGTTGGAGCAATACGTACCCGGATGCAATGGTCGGGATGCTTGTCGCGCGAGGTGCTGCAAACGTGGTGGAACACCCAGAGTTGGAGAGGCGCAAGAGGATGCTGGAAGGTGCACTGACGGGACGCTTTGGGAACGCAGATGACATCAAGGCGGCGCCGGCGATGCAGGCGTATGTGTCCTACTACAAACGGTACGAGAAGACCTACCACCTCGTGCAGCAGTTGAAGACGCTGGTCGTCAAGCAGCGGCCCCTTCCCACCGTGTCCGGGCTGGTGGACGTGATGTTCATGGCTGAGATGAAGAACCTGCTGCTCACTGCGGGGCATGACCTGACGACAGTGGTCCCTCTAATCATCCTGGACACGGGCACCGGCAATGAGAGTTACATAAAACTCAATCAGGAGTCGCAGATTACGAAAGAGGACGACATGATGGTAGTCGATGGGGTGGGGATACTCTCCACGGTGATTCACGGCCCGGACTACCGGAGCAGGATTACTCCCGAGACCAGGGATGCCCTGTACGTTGTCTACGCGCCCGCCGGCATTGCCAGAGAGGAAGTGATTCGTCACCTGCGAGACATCAGGGAGAACATTATGCTGTTCTCTCCCTCTGTCGAGGTTGAGCCTGCAAGGCTACTGTCCGCCCGCGGAATCGAGGAGGTCGATGTGTGAGGCGGGAGTGGTGTCGGGAGGTCGGCGCCGAACCCGTCCCCCGAGTCGCCGCTACAGCGCCGTGGATACGCCAAGCAACACGGTTCCCACAAGTAGGGTAATTACCGAGACAAGTGCATAGTACCTGTCTCTCTCCGTCTTCTGTGCCAGGTCGATCCTCCTGCCTCTGAGTCGCGGAAATGCCCACGCGGGCCAGTGAGCGAGTGCCAGCACGAGTATCGTGACGGCAGCCTTGAAACTTATCGCCGGTGACTGAAACCAGCTTGTCAGAAACAACTTCAGGCACAGGCCGGGGTGGCGTTGGAGAGTGAGTCGCATCTGCTCCCATCCTGCAGCTCGGAGCCGGAAATCCCCGGACTTGACGGTTGCCTGTGAGATGCCTGTTACGGCATGTATCGCTGCGGATACCGCGAATCCCAGGGCGCCGAGGACAACAAGCAACGTCGATTGGCGCGCGATTCCGACGGGTAGGAGGATGGGGGACAGGAACCACGCGACGTGCGAGACCACCACGAAGAAGTACGCGAAGAGCGTACCCGGCCGGTTCAGTATGACATAGGTATCTTCACGTGCGGATGGCTTGTACATCAATCCCTGCACCAGGCGCAACAGCGGGAAGCTGGCAGGGGTAACGAGACGAGGGACGATGTCGAGCAGGCCACGAAAGAGAGAGTATCCGTGTATGCGTTCGACAACGAGCGCCGTGCCGCCGACGCCAATGCCGTATATCTGCAGGACATAGCCCGCAATCTCGACCAGGCGCTTCACGTCCATTCCTGTTCTCCGCAGTCGTAGGCAGTCTGGCGGCCTCTGGCAGGGACCTTGCTTATCCTGGCCCCGGCCCCGTACCCTGGCCGACTATATCAGGTAGATAGTGTGACTTGGTACTGGTGTAGTCAAGGCTTCGTCGGCTGCCGAGGGTGACCTGGCTGTCTTGGTCGTGCTCACGCGGAGTGTCTGGCGAGCAGTGCCCAGATGCCGGCGGCCGACAGGAGCGAGCCTCCGAGGAGGTTCAGGCGTCTCTGAGCCTGCGGCGAGCTCAACAGCCGGTGCGCAGAGGCAGCGAACAGCGAGTACATGCTTGAGTTCAGTGTGGCCATTATCACGAACGTCGCCGCGAGAAGCCACAACTGTTGCGTGACATCGGCGCTACGATTGACGAACTGCGGCAGGAATGCCACGAAGAATATGATGCTCTTGGGATTGAGCGCAGTCACGATGTACGTGTTCAGGAACATCTTGCGGCGGGAGTCCGGCGCCGATCTCGTGGCCAACCCGGTGGACGTGATTCCCGCGCGCAGCATCCGTATGCCGAGATACAGAAGGTACAGGCCGCCCGCCAGCTTGACGACCGTGAACGCCAGGGACGATGCCGCCAACAGGGCTCCAAGGCCGACCAGCGAGACGGTAAGGGCGGTCGAGTCGCCAAGCGCCACGCCGGGGACGACCGCAGGCGTCGCGCGCCGGCCGTGCGCTATCGAGTAGCTGATAACGGTGAGAATGGTGGGGCCGGGGATAATGAGGACGACTGCGGACGCAGCAACGTACGCAAGCCAGAGTTCAGTAGACATGCCGCAGTTCCGAGTTATTGACCGGCACACAGTATACATCGTCAGTCGTTCTCCATGCGCCGGTGCATGCCCCGCATCTTCCGACGAGTCTCCCCGGCGTCGTCAAGGAAGCAGGGGCAGAGCGGCCGCCGAAGTGCCGGCCTCCACGGATGGCCTGAGTGTCGCGGCCGGTACGAGTGGGAACCGTGGCGGCATCTTCTTTTGACACCATTCGAGTCGTGTGCGACTATGGGGCGCAGCACGCTCATCTGACTTTGTCGTTTGTTGCTTAGTTGCCATCGGAACAGCGGCGCGAAGACGTGACCGCGGTGATACAGGAGGGCAGAGTGAAACGAGTAATCAACACTGAGAAGTCGGCGGCGCCGTGGGGTCCGTGGTCGAAGGGGATTCGCGCAGGAGATTTCATCTTCGTGGGGGGACAGGGGCCGATTGACCCGCAGACGGGGAAGCTCAGCGGGAATACCATCCAGGAGCAGACGAGGCTGACCCTCGAGAGCATAAAGGTGATTCTCGAGGCCGACGGCAGCAGCATGCGGGACGTGGTCAAAGTGCAGGTGCTTCTGACGGACATGAGTGATTTCGCCGGAATGAACGAGGTCTACGGGGAGTTCTTCTCGGAACCGTATCCCACACGTATGACGTACGGGATGGCACTGACGGTTCCAGGCATGAAGGTAGAGATGGACGCTATCGCGTACGTAGGCAAGTGATACCTGGACGGACGTCTCGAGCAGTCACGCAGGGAGAACGTGACTCTGTGGAAGTGCCGGATAGTCCGGCTTTGTTGTGGCGCCTGTGATGGTGGCTAGACTGCGCTCGTACGGAAGCGCACCACGGCCACAACGCCGAACGCCACCGCAAATGCCGTCAAGGCCAGCATCTCGGGAATCACGGCGCTCGGCTCCGCGCTGAAGAGAATCAGCTTGTTGAATCCTGTCGTGGCCCAGCCGTGCGGTGTGGCTTTCGCCAGGAACTGCATCCACCTGGGGGTGATGAACAGAGGCCACCAGCAGCCGCCCAGCGCCGCAAACACAAGCGAGGTGACTGTGGCTATGGACGCCGCGCTACGCTCCGTCCGGGCGAGCGTGGCCAGCATGATTGCGAAGGCTGCGGACATGACGGCCATCAGCAGCGAAAGCAGGATGACCGCGCCCGGAGACTGACCCAGCCTCATATTGAAGATGAGGATGCCTGCGGTCCAGAAGACCACTATCTGTACGAGGGCCTTGGCCGCCATTCCCATGAACGTTCCCAGCACGATGGACTCCCTCCTCACAGATGCAGCCAGGAGTCGCTCCAGCGTGTGGTTTCTCCGCTCGCGCACTATCATCTCGGCGGATGACGCCGCTGCCATGAACACGAACATGACAAGATACCCGGGGACCACGTAATCGGCCGGTTCCTCGGCCTCCACCCTCCCCACTTCCTCTACCTCGTACTCGATGAGCGATGGTTTCATGGGCGCGCCGCCCTGCAGCGCAAGGTAGTCGGGCAACTCGGCTGCGATGCGGGCGGCATCCACGGGCGGCTCTAGCCACGACTCCATCATGAGGCTTGTGATCGAGCCGCGCACCACCTGCTGCAAACCGAACTGATAGGCGATAGCCTCGGCCATGGAGGTGAGGGCTGCTCGAAGGTAGGTCGCATCCGGGTCGGTCACCACCTCGATACGAGTACCATAGCCCCGCGATATTCCTTCCGTGAAGCCGTCCGGAAAGGCGAGGAAGCCTTCAGACGTGCCGTCGGTCACAGTCCGGAGTGCTTCGCTGTAGTCCTTGTCCCACACGATGACCGGCTCTCCCGGGTCAAGCTCCGACACGTCGTCGGTCTCAATCGCCCTGGCGAGCAGATGACTGAGGCTTCCCTGCTTTTCCTGCGTGGCGATGTGGAGCTCCAGTCGAGGGTCCTCACTGCCGAAGCCGCTCAAGATGGAACCGAACAGTGCCACAAACAGGAAGGGAAAGAGAAGGTTGAAGAACAGGGCAGTGCGGTCCCTTGCGAACAGTCTCAGGTCCTTGGCGGCGATGATCCAGATGTGACTCAGACGTGTCATGGCGCTAACGGCCTCCCGAAACGACCCGGAACAAGCTTCTGCTGGCGATGAGTCCGACTACCACCGTACCTCCCAGCACCAGCAGTTCGCGGGCTAGACTACTGAGAGACGCGTCCCCTGCCAGCAGGGTCTGGTATGCCGTATTCACGTATGTGGTGATTGATGCCTGAGATATCAGGTGGAGGACGGAGTCCGGGGGAATCGGGAAGAATGCGCCTCCCAGCATGACAGTGGCCATCGTGAAGAAGACGCTTATCGAGATAGCCTGGTCTTCAGTGCGTGATGCTGAGGCAATTATCAGCGCCAGCGTGGTGGCTGCGGTCACGAACAACACCGATACCAGGAACATGGCGACGAACGAGAGCGGGGTGAACAAACGGAAGACGAGGCCTGCGAGGCTGAGCAGTATCAGAACCTGTACGGAGCCGCGAGCGACGCCGGCCAGCAGCTTTCCTCCGTACAATTGGCCCACGGTGAGTTGCGTGGTCAGCAGTCTCTCGAGGGTACCTTTCTTGCGCTCTTCCACCAGGACTCGACTGCCCAGCGTGATGGCAAACAGGACGAACATGGTCATGATGCCGGGCATGAACGCGTGTACCAGGTTGACGGCGCCGCCGACGGTGGACTCGACCACCTGGACGGTGGGCGATAGCCGCTCTCGTTCCAGGAGTCCCTGCACAGTGGTCCCGACGTGGTCACCGGCTATTCCCTTGCCGGCCAGAGCCATCCGCACCTGCCTCTCTATCTGCATCTCCTGGCTCAGTGCGTTGGCTTCGCCCCGGACCATGCTTGCGACTATCTGTCCCTCGGTTCCGCCGTTGCCCCTCTGTCGAAAGGTGATCTTTGTTGGCCAGCCGGAGTCAAGCTGAGCCGAGAAGCCTTCCGGAATGATAGCCACGACCAGTATGTCGGACCTCTCCAGTCTGGCGTTGGCATCCTCCAGCTCCAGCAGCGACACCTGCAGGCCTTCCTTGCCGCTGAGCCGCTCGATGAGGCGCTGGGCGTGCACGCCGTCACCGTCCTGATTCACGACGTAGACAGTCCCGTTGAAGAGAGTCTGGCCGCTGAACGCGCCATACATCAGCGCGAAGATGGCTATCGGAAGCAGAAGACTGAAGGCAAGGTCAGCCCGGTCCTGCAGGTAACTGCGGACCTCGCGGGTGGCAATCGCGAAAACCTTGCCCATGTAGTCTCTAGTCGCGAAGTCCTCTGCCAGTCATTTTCAGGAAGACGTCCTCGAGAGTGACCCGGTCTGGCGAACCAATCGTGCTCTTCAGTTCTCTCGGAGTGTCCATGGCCACAATACGGCCGCTGTCCATAATGGCGACACGACTGCAAAGCCGGTCAGCCTCTTCCATGTAGTGGGTCGTGTAGAGGATGGTCAGCCCGCCGTCGCGCAACGACTCAATCCTTTCGTAAATCATGTTGCGTGACTGGGGGTCGATGCCGACCGTCGGCTCATCGAGAAACAGCAGACGCGGGTGACCCATCAAGGCGACGGCGAGGTTGACGCGGCGCTTCATGCCGCCCGAGAACTTGTCCACCTTGCCCTTGGCGCGGTCCTCCAGTCCCATCATCTCAAGGTTGGCCATCGCCTGGGTCCTCGCTTCCTTGCCGGACAGTCCCACCATTCGGCCGAAAAAGACGAGGTTATCCAGTGCCGACATCTCGGCGTAGAGCGCCAGCTCCTGGGGGCAGACTCCTATGATGCGGCGCACAGCATCCGGGTCGTGCCGTATGGAATGCCCGCCGATTGTCACGTCACCGTGGTCAGGCGGGAGGATGGTGGAGAGGATGCGTATCGTCGTGGTCTTGCCGGCTCCGTTCGGTCCAAGCAGCCCGAAAATCTCTCCCTCGTTGATGGTGAACGACACCCCGTTCACGGCCTTGTGGTCGTTGAAGCTCTTGTGCAGATTCTCCGCTGTTAGGAACGCATCGGGCATGGCAGTCCCACCTCACTCCTCCAGCGATACCCAGGCTGAGGCCGCATTGCCCACATTGTAGTACGTCCCGGCACAGGAGAACTGCGCTTTTCGACGAAATCCGCGTCTCGGAGGCCCGATACGTCGTCCGCTCCGGGCCGGGGTTGGCAGGCCGTGTCCATCATCTCTTTCAGTCGCGAGGCGGCGTATTCGCACGGTCAGGACGAGCGTACGGTTTCGGCTCAACTGGAATCGAAGCCGCGGGGCATGGCGCGTGCCTTGACGCTCGGCGCGACTCGGGGCGTCTCCCAAGACGGGATGTCACTCTGACAGCCTGAAGGGGGGAGACATGCCGCTCTGAGGCCGGTGTTCTGGAGCCGGGTTTCGAGGTTCTGCGTACGAATCTGACGCCGGGCGTGATAAGATGGACCGCGCAGTGCAGGCGCCCACATCGGACGTACGTGCGGAGCGACGATTCGATGTACAGCCTCTAGTTGCGATGTACCCTGGTTGACTCTTCCGAGCTGTGGAGAAAGTGAGCTTGTCTGGGGTAGGATGTGGGTGGGGGGCGACGCTGTGGAAGGAGTTGGCATAGCGCCCATTGTGGTTTTGTCATGAGTGGAAGGCGCTGGTCGAATTGGATTGCTCAGATGCGTGCCGGGCCCGGCTCTCGGCCGGTGTCGCACGAAGTCTCGACCGAGGTGAAGGGCGGGTTCGAGGTGGCCGGTCCGTCAGCGCGTGTGCCGGGCCAGAGCAGGGCGCTTCATGCAAGGCAGTATGTAGACGGCGTGTATTCGCGCACCACGGAGTCGCGTTCCCCGCGCTCCATCGATGCGGAGCCAGGGGAAGGAAGCGGCAGGTCCGTTTCACCGGAAGAGAGACTCGGTCAACAGTTCTGCGATATGCTCGCTCAGGCCATCTCGAGTCGAGATGCGCGGGACGACAAGCTGACGGTTGCTCTTCGGCCCGTTGTCGAGAAGGCACTTCGCGCATCTGTTCAGGCTGACCCGAAGTTCTTCGCAGACATCATGTTCCCCTTGATTGGACCGGCCATTCGTCGGGCAATGGCCGAGGCCCTGAGGTCGATGGTCGCCTCGTTCAGCAGGGCGTTGGCGATGACTTTCTCGTGGCGGTATGTCAGGTGGCGATTCGAGGCTATTCGGACGGGGAGGCCGTTCTCTGAAGTGGTGCTGCTTCACACTCTTGTCTACCGGGTGGAACAGCTGTTCCTCCTGCATCGAGAGAGTGGATTGCCCATCCGCCATGTCTCGGCTCAAGGCGTTGCCTCCCAGGACGCTGACCTGGTCTCCGGCATGCTCATCGCCATCCAGGATTTCGTCCACGACTCTTTTGGAGGTGGCGACGATGCGCTGGAATCTTTCCGCGTGGGGGAATTGGGTGTCTGGATTGAACAGGGACCTGACGCCGTTCTGGCTGCGGTTGTTCGAGGGAGCCCGCCTGTGGACTATGGCGTGCTCCTGAGGACACAGCTTGAGCTCATCGAGTTGGAGTGGGGGCCTGAACTGGCGGCTTTCGAGGGGGACCCCGCGCCGTACAGCGAAGTGGATGCTCTCCTGCAGCCTTGCCTCATCGCCGCGTAGTTCGCCATTGCCGCCTGCGCATCATCTTGTCTCCCGCTGCCACGAAGGATCTCTGGGAGTGAGGGTGCCTGCCGGCACTTCGTCCTCGGGACAAGTCGCAATAGAAACAACTGCCCCAAAGGCGCGTCAGGTTGTAGAATGAATGTCGACGGACTATGTCGCAATTGAGAGGACTGTTGAGACTATGAAGAAGACGTTCAGAATGGTATCCCTCCTGACACTCATCCTGGTCGTGGTTGGCGGAGCCGTTGCGTGCAAGTCCAGCCCGCCATCGACTCTTGATGAGGCCGCCGTGCGGGATTACGCGGACCCCGCGACGGAGGTGACTCTGCAGGGTTTCAGCGAAAAGGACCTTGCGAAGTACACCCAATTCGGCAATGCCGGATTCAAGGCTGCCGTAACGCAGCAGGTACTGGACCAGGCCGCAACTCAAGTAGGGGGCCAGGTTGGCACGTACGAATCCAAGCAGTTCTTGAGGGCCGAGGAGCAGGAAGGCTACGTTGTGGTTCACTACAAGGCGAAGTACACCAGGAGCGAAGTGGGTGTGCGAATGGTCTTTGATGGTGATCAGCTAGTCGCCGGCCACTTCTTCGAGTAGTTTCCTGGGGAGTCGTTTGCGCTCACGTCAAGGAATGACCGGGAGGGTGTGCCGTTATGCTTTCACAGATGGTCGGGTTCTTCACTTCAGCATTCAGCTTTCCAGGTCTAAGCTGGACACTGGTTCTCGTTGCCATCGCCATCGGCATAGTCTTCGGTGCTGTGTGGTTGACTCCATACCTGCCTCCGCTCGTCAAGAGACCGGGGCTCCTGGTTGTGGGTCTCGTGAGCGCCATCCTGACCTGGACGGCTATCGCCTTTGTTCAGATACCACTCCAGTTCTGGACAGGCCAGGCGCTTCTCCGCTTCTGGAGCCAGGCGACGCTCGCGAAGTGGCTGCTTCTTGCCGGCATTCCACAGATCCTTCTCAGCGGACTCGTGCAGGAGGCGGCGAAGCTGGTCCCCGTGGTCTGGTACTGGTGGCGCAACAACTGGAGCTTCACGCCCAAGTTCGGTCTGATTGTTGGAGCCGTGTCAGGAGCAGGCTTCGGCGTTTTCGAGGCAGTCTGGGTGCACAACACGATACTCGCCTCCGGGTGGACCTGGGCCGCGGTCGAGACAGGTGGGGTCCTCGCACTGCTGGGATTCTGGGAGAGGTTCTTCAGTGTGGCGTTCCACATCGCCGCCTCGGCCCTGGCGGGTTATGGCTTGGCCAAACGTCTGGGATGGCAGTTCTACCTGATCGCTTCTGTACTGCACGGCCTGACGAACTACGGCGTAATCCTGTTGCAGGCCGGAGTGCTCACCTCCATTCAGGTAGAGATATACATCGCCGTTCTTGCCGTAGCGATTACTGCGGTTGCCCTGTGGCTACGGTGGCGCTCGGCCGACGGCCCTGTGGAGTCCTGAATTCGAGGCTTGTGGGGGGCTTCACATCCTGGCGACCTTGCTCCATCTGTCGCTCCGGCCGCGCCCGGGTGGTGCGCTCTGGGCTGTTGTCCAATTGGCCTCTGCCCCACAGCGAATGCCGGTCAGGCACCGAATTCCGTGCGGGCGGACGACACGCGCTCCGATGAGGGCAGGTGAGATACAATGACGTGCTCGCGCCAGTGTCAATCCGGGCGCGGAGCACAACTCCGATGGACAGGAGTCAGGTATGTGCGCGTTGAAGCATTCCCGAAGAGCCAGTGAGTCCTTGAAAGGACTGACCGAGCGATACAACAAGCGTCCCGTCGATCCGAAACCACAATCGAAGCGGCAAGACAAAGCCAACCGAAGACCCAGGACGGAGTAGCCTGCGCGTGAAGCGCCTTCTTCTCACTTGGCGGTGCGGCGCCCCGAGTCTGCACCCGCCACGGGGGGCGATAGGCATTCCCGCGGCTCAGACAATCTCACGTTGGAGCCGCAGCAGATGAGTCTCGAATCTCGGTGGGCCGACGCGCAGAGCGCCCTATTCACGCGACCGATTCAAGCTCACCTGTGAGTCCGCCCACAGGAATGGAGGAATTGCCGACAATGCCTGCCTGAGCTGCGATGATGGCCGCATGGGTGCGACTGCGTGCCTGCATCTTGTCGATGACGTTGCGAACGTGCTTCTTGGTGGTATCCAGTGTGATGCCAAGGGTGTCGGCAATCACCTTGTTGGAGTCTCCGTTTCCCATGAGTCTGAGGACGTCGACTTCCCGCTCGGTCAGGTGAGCCGCCTCAGTGGTGCGCTCGGCCAGGGTCTTGCGGCCGTTCTGAAGGAGGTTCTCCACAGCCGTTCTCAGGAGCGCCGTTGTCATCTGCGTGCCGCCCTCCACCACACGATGGACGCTCTGCAGCAGCAGCGCCGCAGTCATATCCTTGAGGAAGATGTATCCCCCCGCACCCGCGTGAATGGCGTCAATAACGTAGACGTCGTTGATGTTCTCCGTCAGCACCAGCACAGCAGTCTCCGGGAACTCGTCCTTGATAAGCCTGGTGGCCTGGACACCATCCATCTGGCCGTTCCGTGTCTCGGTCAACACCACGCTCACCGGGCGTCCCCGCGCACACCCCTGTCTGACCTGCGCCAGAGCTTCCTCCCCGTCGGCGACGTATCCGATTAGGTCGATGGTCTCGTCTTGTGCCAGTATCGCCTGCAGGCCCTCACGAACCACTGGGCTGAAATCGATAATCAGAACCCTCAACTTCTTCGTCTCGCCCTGTTTGTCAGCCATCGCACGATACCTCATCCCCAATTGGCACACCACAGGTGACCATGGAGCGCCCCTTTGGTGCACCTTATGGTTACCATGATACTCCCCTTAGGGTGCGTTCTGTCAAATCTTGTGGGGATGGTGCAGCGGGGTAGTCGACCGGCACCAGAATGCGTGTGCAACACGCGTCTGGAGGTTTGTGCGGTCGTGAAGAGCGGTGCATACTCACAGTGAGAGGCTCTATCTCGCATCTGCCCGACGGCAGGCGCTGGCGGTGGTGATGGGATGGAGGTGATACAGGCATACCTGCGATCTTCAACTCGTCGAGATTGAGTCCTCCATGGAGGCCAGTATTGAGCGTCATCTTCGAAAACAGCGTTAGGGCGTCTCCCGGGATGCTCAACGGCTGCAAGGGCGCGTGGTTCGAATAAGTCGGTAGTCTTGAATTAGTAGGGAGGGGGGTACTATGTTGAGTTTTCTCTGGTTGGTTGCCGTCATTCTGTTGGTTCTGTGGCTTCTGAGCCTCGTCTTCGGTTTCATTGCGGGACCGTTCCTTCATGTCTTGCTTGTCATCGGCATCATCCTTCTCATCATCTGGCTGGTGCAGCGAGGTACGTTCAGAAGGTAGCAGCCTAGGTGTCGAGGCAGCGCCGCCTGTGGCCTCCGGCCAGCAGTAAGGAGACTCGACGGCGGAAGTCCCAGATTTCGCATCTCCAAGAGGGTCCGGCGGTCAGGTTGTCCGCAATTCAGGACAGGCGGCCGCCGGCCCATATTCTCGTTTCTATCACGGAGGAAGAACATGACAGAAGAAGCTTCAGCACGATTCATCCCAACCAACAGGCTTGAGCGGTACGATCTGGTGAACGAAGAAGGCAAGGACCTTGGTCAGGTAACGACTTTCGTGGCCGACATGCTGACCGGGCGGATTGCCTTCGCCATCGTCGCATTTGGCGGCTTCTTTGGCATCTCGGACAAGTGGTTCGCTGTGCCCTGGGAGATCATGGTGTGGTCACCTGAGGCGAAGAAGTTCGTGGTCGACATGCCGGAGAAGGTACTCAAGACGGCCCCCGGGATGGACAAGGACAACTGGACGGAAGAGCTCAACTACGACTGGCTGGCCAAATGCTACATCCACTACGGTCTGGCTCCCTACTGGGATACTACTCTTTCCTCAGAGGAACAGAAGAAAGGGTTGGCTTACGCAATCTGGCAACGAGAGGGTGAACCAGACGGTAGCCATGATAAGCACTACTACCGTGCGGAACGAATCCTGAGCGTGCAAGGCGTGGTGGGTCCGGGCGCCAGGAGAGTTGCGGGACAGCCGAAGCAGGAGCAGGAGGAAGAGTAATGAGCTCCACGTGGCGGGCGGGCGCCATGCGCGTGCACGGGGCGTCAGCGAATGGTCGTCTTGGTCCTTGAGTGTGTACGCAACTCACGCTGCCCGTACCGCCAGCATGCCACGGGGGCTGCAGGTTGCATTTCTGGAACGTAGCGTGTCCTGTGGACGAGACGCCGTAGCGGTGCTGCGCGCCGCCGACCGGCTCGCAGCGTGGTTCCGTTGTGGGCTGGGTGCTGCAGGGGAAGGTTGGGAGGACAAGGTGTCGTGGGGATTGGGATGGGTGGAAGATAGCCTGCACGCGTCTTCGTTTGGACGGAGTCCGGCTGGACTCACCTCTGTCAAAGTCCCTCGGCCAATTCGCGGCATCCCGCTGGCACGCGTTCGAGCTGGCCGGAACGCCGTTCGGCCTTTCTCGCGACACTCAGTCTCGCACGCGTCCTCTCCATTCGGTGCGGCGTGCACCCGGGTGGCTCACTTCACACAATCCATGCATTGTGGCAGCGGCTTCACGTTGTCTGCGCATGGGCAGCATCGCGCTTGTCCCGACGATGACGCGTGGGCGCATGAAGGAGACGCTGAAATACAGAGGCTTCGTTGGTGTTCCTGTGGAGTTCGGCCATGAAGACGTTCTTCCGTGTTGTGCCGGCGCTGCTTGCCGTGTTTGTGGCGGGCCTACTGTTCGTCTACTTCTCACCCGACTACGGCGTCTACATGGTGAGAAGCGAGAGCATGAAGCCCGCTATTGATATGGGAGACATGATAGTCAGCGGCCCGGCAGGCGGAGTTCTGAGCCCGGAAATCGAGCCCGGCGCGATAGTCACCTACCAGATGGGGGATAACCTGGTTACGCATAGAGTGCTGTCGGTTGATGGCGGCATCCTGACCACCAAAGGGGATGCGGTGGAGGACCCTGATTCTCACACGGTTGAAACGAGCCAGGTGGTGGGGGTGTACCTGTTCCGGATCCCCAAACTGGGGTATGTGCACGCCTTCATGCACACCAGGCCCGGCCTCCTATTGCTGTTCATACTGGCTGGTGTTCTTGTTGCTTTCATCATACGAGAGATTGTCAGGGAATCGCGTCACGGCGCTCAGTGTGATGTGGGGAGGTAGACGCATGTGACAGAAGTACGCGGGCAGTTGATTTGAAACAACATACTGCAGGGGATGCAGAGCAATAGGATGTAGAGGGGAGAGAGAGATGAAGAAGACTCTTGGTTTGATACTAGTAGCCCTGCTTGCTGTCGGACTGGTTGGTGGTTATACCCTGGCCTACTTCAGCGACACCGAGACGAGCGAGGACAATACCTGGACTGCGGGAACACTGAACCTCGTGAACGTCATCAGCGGAACGCCAGAAGCCGCGAGCACGGTTGTCACCGAACAAGATGACGGCCTGAATGACAAGGTGGTGTTCAGCTCAGTTGTCCCCGGGTCTTCGGGCACCATCACCTGGACGCTCAGCAATACGGGCAATGTTGCCGGCACCCTTACGATGGTTGCCGCTACCACCTTCACTGAAGGTGGGGATCCCGAGGAACCAGAACTGACAGCCGACCCTACCAATCTCATTGGGTTGGGACAGAGCCTGATGGTCTGGGTGACCCGTGGCGGCACTGACATCCTGGGCACAACTGGAACGTATGTTGCCATGAGCGGTTTGGCGGCGGCCTTGAGCGCAGAAAGCCAGTCCATGGCGGGTGGTGCCTCCCTGGTCTACGTACTTCATTGGGAAGTGCCGACTACTGTAGGCAACGAGATCCAGGGCGACACTGCTGAACTCGATATCACATTCACGCTAACCCAGTCCTAGTTCGATGGATGAGTTGCGGGGTGTGCCCTTGCCCTGCCACCTCATGGTGCCGCAACTGGTGTCGGCCCGTGCCGGATACCAGAGGGCCAGGTGGGGTGGAGCAAGAGGCGATTGCCGTATAGGCTATGGCTCCCCAATGCGGGAGAGGTGGATGCGTGGGAGGAAGAGAGCGACTGTCAGAGGTCCAGCCTGTCCTTGATTCTATGGCTAGTGCCGGCCGCCGGGAATGGCAAGGATGTCCGGACTTCGCGGCCTGCGTGGAGCCGGAGTGGCGACGATGCGAACAGGAATATCGTTCGGAGAGATGCAGTGGAGATAGACATCAGTTCTGTGCTGACACGGTAGGGATCGCACTATGGCCAGGAGAATCATAGTGTTGGTCGCTGTGGTAGCGCTGGTCGCCCTGGCGGTTGTCGTCCTGGTCGGTGATGGCGACACATCAATGGTTGACCAGTCCGACACCCGGACTCCCAGTCTGCCGGAACCGACTCCTGTTTCGGCTTCTGAAGCCGAAGACCCTGAGCAGGAGGAGACCTCTGGAGGCTCGATCGAGGTAAGTTCCGGAGCGCCATGCGGCGCCCTGGCGACGTGCGACGTCTATGCCTTCCAGGATGGCGCCAGTGCCTTCTGGATGCATAACTACGGAGACCATGCCTGGGTGTCCCTTGCCGGCACGCCATCCAGCGGGACCACCGCTCCCGGTTCGTCGTTGTGCTACGACGGGGGCAAGTATGTCTACGCCTTCCAGGGCGGCACAACGGCCTTCTGTCGCTACGACATCGAAGCCAATACCTGGTTCGTTCTGGCGGCCGCGCCGGGAGTCACGGGCGATGGGGCCTCGCTCACCTTCGGCTACGATGGCGTCACCTGCGCCATCTATGCCACGCAAGGCGGCGGCGCGCACGGTTTCTGGCGGTACGACATCGCCGGCAAGACGTGGACCACCACGCTGGCCCAGCCCGGCGTTGGTATCGGGGCCGGTGGCAGCATGTGCTACCACTACGATGCTGCCGCACCCGGACACTACATCCACGTCATCTGCGGCGGGGGTACGAACAGCTTCCTGAGGTACGATATCGGAGCCGACTCATGGGATAAACTGGCGGACGTCAGTGCGAACATAGATGCCGGCAGTTCCAGTGTGTTGGTTGGCGACTGCATATATGTCGCGCAGGAGACAGGAGCCACGAAGTTCCTGTGCTACAGCATTAGTACCGGTTACTGGTCGGAGATGACCGCCATGCCGGTCGGCATGGTTGCCGGCAGTTACCTGAGCTACTGCCCGGCCCTTGAGCAGATATTCCTTTCGCGGGGTGGTGTTGCCACCTACTATTCCTACATCATCTCCAGCAACTCATGGATGGTTGTGCCTGCGCCGGGAACGGGGACAGGCGGAGGCTCGGACGACTCCGATTACGGCTATGGCGGCGACGATGACGTTCCCATCATTTCCGGAACGCTCAATCTCGAGGTGGACGGGAACGACGGGGTGAACACGGTGAAGTTCACCGTGACGGGCGCCAACCCGGGGCAAAGCGGAGCAGGCACCTGGACTCTGGTCAACTCGGGAACCACGGACGGGTACATCGACCTTGAGAGCATCAGCGTCACCAACTCCGAGAACTACGATGCCGCCACCGACGAGGCTGAAGCTGCGGGAGATGACGACACCTCTGACGCCACCGGCGGAGGGGAACTGGGGGCCAACCTGGATGTGGTCCTGTTCGTAGACACCAGCAACGACGGCGTGGCCGATGCCGGTGAGACGGTGATATACGCGGGCAAGCTGGATGACATTGCAGGGTCCTACGACCTGAATCTGCCACTGGCTGTCGGAGGGGCCACCTACATCAGTCTGACCTGGAGCGTAGATATACTGGTGGGGAATACCATCATGGGCGACAGCGCCACGTTGAATATGAGCATCGAACTGAGCGAGACCTCAGGACAGTAGCCGGGAGCAATCCTCTCCTCACGAGTGACGCCCTCATCACCATCAGCTGGTGGGAATGCCCGGCACTTGCGGAATTGCCGGGCGCACTGTCACCAGGCGCCGTGGCGTCATCCCCACACAGACACAGACCGGGTCTCCGTTGATGGTCCTCTTGTAGACGGCCGGTAGTTGCACGATGCGGCTGTGTCCCGGTAGATGTCCCCGGGCCCGCATGCAGGAGCGGGTGCAGCGGACCCAGGGTCTGCTGCACCCGCCTTCCGACTGATACTCTCTGATACGCCTTGAGTTTCCAGGTCAGGGCATTGTGACGGTATTGGCGATCATTGTCACGGCTGTTTGTGCCAGCGCTCTGCCGTTCAACCTGGCGCCGCTGTTCATCACAATCGCTGTCTTACACAAGACATTCCCATTCAGCACAGACGTCGTTCCAAGGGTCGTTTGGCCGGCGACCTGCCAGAAGATGTTCTCGGCTTGCGCGCCGCCGGTCAGAGTGACATGGACTCCGTTGCCCACGTTAAGTGTCTGCGCTATCTGGAAGATCCAGACATCATTGGCGCCGCCCGAGAGAGTGAGCTCAGCGGGTATGGTGACTCCAGTTCCCCACTTGTAGAGTCCGGGGGCGAGCGTCATGCCACCGATATTTCCGGCGCCCAGCTCTGTGGCATCGGGCAAGGTCCGATTTGCGGCGTCGGTGTACGCAGTCTCCATGTCGGCGATGGCTGCGGTCAAGTCAGCAGGAGTTGGCGCCGAGTAGTCGGCTGCATACACCCTTCCAGTAACAAGGGATGATGTCGAGTATTGAGTCGAGCTGTGCAGAATCAACCCGAATCCGGTTATGTAGGTCGCAGCCGCCGGACTGACCGCAAGGTCACCAACGACTGAGGTGGTTCCGGTAGTTGAGATTCCCGTTTTCGCCAGAATCACGTAGTCGCCAGCCGAATTGAGGTTCACGGGAGCCCTCGCAGGTTCTGCCGTGGAGGCCAGCGTCCTGAAGGTCCACACTGCGTTACCGGTCAAGGGGTTTCCTTCCAGATCCTCGACGCCGGTGGTAATCGTGGCGGTGTACTCCGTGTCTGGTTCGAGTTCGGCTGCAGGCGTGAAGGTCGCCGCAACGCCGTCATAGTTCACGGCTCCCGACACAGGCGTGGTTCCACGCTTCAGAGTGAAGGTGGTTGTGGTTATCGTCAGTGGGGCCATCGCCTCACTGAAGCGGGCGGTCATGTCACTGTTGACGGACACACCGGTGGCGGAATCGGCAGGGAAGATGGAGGTCACCATAGGGGCGGTGGTGTCTCCTGAGGTTCCGTCATCGGTGCCGTCGTCGGTGCCATCATCGGTATCATCGTCACCGACGCCATCCTCAATGGCGTCATCGCTGGACGTGGAGAAGGTCCACGCCTTGCTGGCTGCAAGGGCGTTGCCGGCTTTGTCTCTGGCGCCGGTGGTGATGGTGGCCGTGTATTCCGTACCCGGTGCGAGTGCGGCTGCCGGCGTGAATGTGGCTGTGTTGCCGGCATAGGTCACCACTCCGGGAACAGACGTGGTTCCGCGCTTCAGAGTGAAGGTTGCGGTGGTTACGGTCAAGGGGTCCATTGCCTCACTGAAGTGGGCGGTCATTGCACTGTTGGTGGTAACACCGGTGGCAGCAATGGACGGCATGGTCGAGGTCACCGTGGGCGCAATGGTGTCCGGGGCACCCTGTGTGGTGAAGGTCCACGTGTGGTCAACCGCCCTGGGATTTCCGGCCACGTCTTTGACGCCGGTGGTGATTGTGGCAGTGTACTTGGTGCCGGGGTCGAGAGGGACTTCCGGCGCAAAGGTAGCCGTGTTGCCGGTGTAGGTGACCACTCCGGAAATGGGCGTGGCCCCGCGCTTCAAGGTGAAGGTGGTCGTGTTTATCGTCAATATGCCTATCGCGTTAACTCCCAATCGGATTCCTTGGGTGGACCCACATACTCCTTCCTTTCTTAACTCCATACAGTCCTTTGTACGTCGGTCCTGTCCGTTCTTTTGCCAGCCCTAACACCGTTTGAAATGCCGCCATTGGTGTCCCTCTCCTGTTGAACCTGAATGTGAACTCATTGAGGTACGCCTGCAAGTGCTGCGGACTGACTCCATGATGCGTGCCCAGGAGCCAGACCTTGAGATTGGAGAACACGCGATGTATGTGTGGCAGACTAGCAGATACGCTGTGCTCGTACTCCAAACGAACTCTTGAGTAGCCCGACCATTCATCAGTCTTGATTGTCGAACCTTCTTCCACATTGTCCTTGATGAAACCATACAGCGTTTCACTCGTGACATTTGGAATGACACGGAGCCGTACGCGGTTGGCATATCTACCATGTATGTCCACTGCGCCAGCTACAATCACCTTACCGGCAGCGCCACGTCCAGGTTTGCCAGGTTCAGGACCACCGATATAGGTCTCATCCACTTCGACGGTGCCGGATAGCTGATCTCTGCCTTCACGAACCATAGCTGCTCGGAGTTTGTGGAGCATGGTGAACGCAGTTTGATAGCTGGCTATACCAAGTTGACGCTGTATCTGTAGTGCCGACATGCCAGGTGTATGAGTAGTAACCAAGTATGCTGCACGGAACCATGTCTTCAACGACAGTTTGGACCGGTGCATCACCGTTCCTGCTGTCGGTGACACTTGATAGCCACAAGACTTGCATTGCAACAGACTACGTGCTGACTTCCAGTAGTACTCAGTGAAGCCACAGCGCGGGCAGACGAAGCCGGTAGGCCAACGAGAGTCGATGAGAAACTTGATGCAGGATTCCTCGGTAGGAAACCATTCCTCGAAGTCGTAGAGTGTCTTGGGGTAGTCAGGACGTGGCATTTGATTGCATCTCCTCTCGTATTCTCTGTAGCTCAGAATACAGAACGTGTGAATCTTCTTCGACTGAGAACAACCCTACATCGAACACTTTGTGTACAACCCCTGCTCCACACTCTATGTCTAGAACACCAGATACCGAAAAGTGTGAGAGTTCTCTAGGTATATAACCAAGATGAACCAAGTTCATCGCTACGGAAAATGTTGCATCTTCACGTCCTTTCATATGAACGGGATTGGTAGAGTAACCAATAGACGACTCCAGCATTGGGCTCTTCCAATATCCGTGTTGCAGCAGTACTCCATTCTGGTTGACCAAACAATCCACACCTATGACATCAACAGATACATGTGTCTTACTTACAATCAACAAGTCAAAGACCATAAGAAGTTTTGACACATCTGAACGTGAGATGTTTGAACCGCCAGCCATAATCAAGAGTCTATTCTCGACATCTTTCTTGATTCGATTAGATAGTATTTTCATGACTCTGTTACCTACCATTTGCAGCACAGTCAACACCCATGTGGTCCAGTCTGGCATTTGAAGATACCCCCTTCGTGTAAGGCATCTTCATCATATCCTGTTTTGGGAGACAACGCGATAGGCATAATCGTCAATTGGTCCATCGCCTCACTGAATCGAGCGGTCATCGCACTGGTGACGGCTATGCCGGCGGAGTTGTCAGCCGGGACGGTGGAAGCCACCGCGGGGGCGGTGGTGTCCGGCGCAAGTACCAGCGAGCAGCCTGCCGCCGCCACAAGGGCAAGTATCGTGGTAAGTGATGCAGCGAGCCAGAACAAGCTTGTCTTCTTCATCGAGAACCTCCGTTGTGGTGGGTCCGACTCTGCGTCGAGGCGTGGACGTGCGGAGCCACCACCTGAGGTCAGTCTAGGCGCTGTATCGTGAGGCCACAAGCGCCTTTAGCGCGGTTCGGGGCGGCATTCCAGTGCTGATGTACTGACCGCATCGATGGGAGCGACATGACAGGTGGCAAACTGCAAACGGGGGGAAACGGGGGGGTCGGGTCGCACCATAGTCGCAACTGCCGGCACGAGAGTGCAGCGGGGACGGTGATACTCCCGTTGGAGGCAGTGCCGGGCAGAGCGAAATTGCGGACTCAGCGAGCGCCGTGTATGGCGCGCCCTCAGGGTTCAACGCTCCGGTCGCCCTTGCCGGAGCGCCGCCGGCGGGCAGGCTCGCGTAGGATGAGGCTGGGAGACCTTCGGTGTACGTGACTTGTGATGCTTCCACATCCGAAGCCGCATGCCTCAGGCAGGTCTCGTGATGGTATTGCCGTTGAGTGTGACCGCGGCTGTCCTTGCCAGCGCTCTGCCCTCGACGTCCGCGCCCGCATACAACGTGATGGATGCGTAGGCCATGATGTTTCCCTTGAAGATGGAGTTCGCTCCAAGAGTCGCTGAACTGCCGACCACCCAGTAGACGTTGGCGGCCCTGGCGCCGTGCAGGATAACCTCGCTGTCGGCTGCCGTGTCGAGCGTAGAGGCGGCCACGAAGATCCAGACATCGTTCTCGTCGCCCGACAGCGTCAGCGTCCCAGTGAGGTCAAGCGCGCCCCCGTGGTAGATGCCGGGATCAAGCTCCAGCCCTCCGAGCGTGTCTCCGGTCACAGTGGTGAATGGTGTTCGTGCAGCGGCATCGGCGTACGCGGTGGTCAAGTCAACTTGCGCCTGTGCCGCGATGGCATCGCCCGCGTGTATCGTTCCTGTCACCGTTCCCGGTGGAAATCCTGTCACGCTGGTACCGGGGCTGACTCCGAGGTCCCCGGTGACCACGGTGCCGCCGGCGTTGTTGGCGTTGGTCACTGTGGAATAAGCCAGAACTGCGAAGCTGTCGGCCGCCCCGAAGAGGGGGGCATTCTTCACGCGCAGAACATTGTCGGTTGAGGTTTCGACATCGCTGAAGTAGCCGCTCGTGACCGTCCCGCCGTACGCCAGGAGGAGCACCACGGCGCACACCAACAACAGGAGCGGTGTCTTGCTTCTCACCACCTCACCGCCCATCGTCGTGTCGTGCAGATTCCCGGGGACAAGCCGGTGGGAGTCTGTGCTTCGAGCGGCATCTGAACGTTCTCTCATGAGGTCTCAATCTCACTGTTTCAGGGTGAACGTCATGGTGACAGTGATGCCATCTGACTGGAAGTCATTCGGCGTCTCGCTTCTCAACCGGACGGCAATCTCGAAGTCCGTGCTGGCTGAGGCAGTCAAGCCACTCAGTCCGGTGAAGCTGGTGAGCGCCAGTTCCTCGACATCCTTGTAGCCGTTGCTGTTCGTGTCGCTGATGCCGGCTAGAAGGCTATCGCCGTCGTAGCTGAGGGTAACCATCTCCATCATCTCAGCCACCTCATCGGCGGTCTTGCCAACGGTGTTGGGGTTCCCATCACTCTCTGCGTAGGAGAAGACGATATCCAGTGTGGCGCCGTCCGTGGTGCCGGTGTTCTTCAGCGTGATGGCAGTAGGACCGGCGGTGTCACCGGGCGATATGGACAGGGCATAGAGCGTCTGGGTCACACCATCGGCGTCGTCAGTCGTGAGGTTCAGAGTGCCCGCTGTCAGCAGGTTGCCGGTCGAGGGCTGTGTGTCGGTGACGTAGGCGAGAGTTCCCGAGACTCCCATGGAGAGGACCATGACGAGGGCCAGGCTCAAGGCGGCAGTGGCGGTCAAGACACCCGGGTTATGTGGCCCCTTCGCGTATGCGACCGCCCCGAAAGATCCGCACTCCCCGTCGGGACTCTCATCGTCTTCACCGCAGCGTGTGTTCCGCTCCCGATGACGATGACGCAGCAGCCATCCACTTCCCATCCCCCCCCCCAACACGTCTACAGATTCTATTCCGAGTATGTACTACCCTCGTCGTTTCTGCAAGTTCGTATACTCGTCCAGTAGTCTGGTGTCAGGCTGCCCGCTTCGTCTGCAATCGTAGCGTTGCCCGAATGGAACAGCAGCTATCCGGGCATTGGAGGGGTGGGACAAGCGCATGGCTATCTTCATGTCCGCGGGGCTCGTTCAATTCCCCTGTGCCAATCCTGACACGGCTGTTGCCGTGCCCGCATCTGAACTGCATGAAGAGCGGGTGGGACAACGGGAAAGGGTGTGCTGCCCGAATGCAGCACACCCTTTCCTTCAGAATCCGCGTTCTACTTCTAGCTCGCGGGCTTGAAGACTGTGGTGCCTTCCTGGTCGACGATCGGCTCTCCGAATTCGTCCCAGCGCATGGTGGCATTGAAGACTGCGGGACCTGCTGCAATTGCCTTCACTTTGATGTGGAACTCAACTGTAGCTCCTGGCTGCAACTCCGCCACTGGCGCGAATCGAACCTCCTTGCCTACCACCGTGAATGTGGTGGCTCCGTCGGCGCCGATGTAAATCATCTCTGGGGGTATCAGGCCGACGACGGTCATGTTGTGAAGAC